>OLOB01001571.1_pt1 | contig 14787 bp, 10 predicted proteins | sample 1671911 | NCBI WGS metagenome assembly OLOB01 (sample SAMEA3136625, study PRJEB25190) | human gut metagenome | biome: human gut; feature: human-associated habitat; material: faeces | place: Austria | collected 2013
GCGACAGACGGTATCCTGTCGCGGATTAGCGGTACCCGGAGCACGGAATACTCAATTTCATAAGATACCTCCGTTAATCGTCGATTGTTTCGATAGTTTGTTGTAGCTGATTCTCATTACAGTGGGGTCCTTTCCTTAATCCTCAAAGAGATCATCTGAAGTAGCTTCTTTTTCAGTTTTCTCTTTTAATTTCTTGATTCAATGTAATATTAAGTTGAGCCATTTGTATAAACCCCCTTGGTGTTTTTTGATTTAGCTAACCTACATTATATCTAAAGGTTGAGCGGATGGCTCATTTTTTATTTTCTAATTTACACCATTATACGGGCTTTACCTGATGATGTAAAAGACATTATTTCCTCCAGCATGGAAAGTGCATACAATGCCACAAGCTGCGCGATGGTATTAACCTACTGGAATGTGGGCAGACGCATTGTAGAGCAGGAGCAGGACGGCAATCAGAGAGCCGAATATGGTACCGCCATGATGGATGCACTGGCGGCAGAACTGACCACAGAATATAGAAATAGGCAGAGAATCTGTTTTTGCGGCAAGACAGCAGCATGTTGTTACGGAAACAGACGATTATTTTATCGACCAATACAGCATCCGCTTCAAATAGAGGAAGCGGTGAAGGTGAATGGAGCTGTCTTATTTGTTGTTAATGCGACAGCCCCTGCTTCTTAGGATTCATAGTGTACGCTCTTCTGAAATTTTTCGTTCGTAACTGTCGGTTTTATAGAAATGTAGATTTTATCAGTTATATCTTATAGTTTTCGGAATATACCATTGAGCTTCAGCCGTAAATGTGTTACACTGTGTTCAGCCACAGGCAAGGAGGCTTATGCTTATGATTAAACGTGAAATGTATATGAAGCGCATCCGTCCGTTTATCGGAACGGAGCTGATAAAGGTCATGACCGGCATTCGCCGGTGCGGTAAATCGGTTATGCTGGAGCTTATAAAAGAGGAGCTTGTGGAGTCCGGTATCAGCTCTGCTCAGTTCATCTCTATCAACTTTGAGGATTTGAACTTCTCTCATCTGCAAACCGCAAAGTCACTGCATGATGAGATTACCAAGCGAGCCGCAGAGATCAACGACAAAGTCTATCTGTTTTTTGATGAGATTCAGGAGGTAAAAGACTGGGAGAAGTGTATCAATTCCCTCCGGGTATCCCTTGACTGCGACATCTATATCACTGGCTCAAACGCAAAACTTTTGTCCGGTGAGCTTTCCACCTATCTCGGCGGACGCTTTGTGGAATTCGTTATTTACCCCTTCTCTTTCGCGGAATTTCTGGAACTGTACCGTCCCATCGCACCGGATGAGCCGATTCAGAAATGCTTTCAGAAGTATCTATTATCCGGCGGTATGCCGTACCTTGCCAACATCCGCTACGAGGATGCTCCTTCCAAACTCTACCTTCATGACCTGTTCAACTCTGTCCAGCTAAAGGATATTGTGACGCGGAACAAGATCCGTGACATTGACTTGCTGGAACGCATCATCGCTTATGTGATTGCGAATGTGGGTACGACCTTCTCCGCAACTTCTCTAGCGAAGTTCTTCAAAAACGAGAAACGAACCGTTGCACCGGAGACCATCCTGAACTACATTAAATACTGCTGCGACGCGTATTTGTTCTATCAGGTCAAGCGTGAGGACTTGCAGGGAAAGCAGATTCTCGCCTCCAATGAGAAGTATTACATTGCCGACCACGGCATCCGGGAGGCTGTTTTCGGCGGAAATATGCGTGATATCAACCTCATTTTGGAGAACATCGTGTATCTGGAGTTGTTGCGCCGGGACTACAAAGTGACAGTCGGCAGAACCGGAGACAAGGAAATCGACTTTGTATGTGACAAGAGTGGAGAAAAACTATATGTTCAGGTTGCCTATCTGCTGGCATCCGATGAGACCGTCCGGCGTGAGTTCGGCGCGTATGACAATATCCGCGACAACTACCCGAAATATGTTGTCTCTTTGGATGAGTTCGACATGAGCAGAAACGGAATCAAGCACCGCAATATCCGCGATTTCCTGTTGGCAGAGGAATGGAATTAGAAATCAATGCATTGTAACATTGCCGAAAGAAAAGCCGAAAGCCCTCGGAAATAAAGGACTTTCGGCTTTGTTTTATGGTGTCCCAGAGAGGATTCGAACCTCCGACACCCGCTTTAGGAGAGCGGTGCTCTGTCCCCTGAGCTACTGAGACAAACAAGGGCGACACCAACGATGAATCGGTATCGCCCGAACAGTATGCATTTGTTTTTACAGTTCCTTGCCGGTCAGGAGCGTGTAAGCTTCCTTGTACTTCGCAATGGTCTTGTCGATGACATCCTGCGGCAGCTTGTAGTCGCTGTCCGGGTTTGCCTTGAGCCAGTCACGAACGAACTGCTTGTCGTAAGACGGCTGGGACTTGCCCACTTCGTAGCCTTCCAGCGGCCAGAAACGGGAGCTGTCCGGTGTCAGCACTTCGTCTGCCAGAACAATCTCTCCGTTCTCGTCCAGTCCGAACTCGAACTTGGTATCGGCGATGATGATGCCGTGTTCCCGTGCGTAGTCCGCACACTTCTTGTATACGGCGATGGTGAGATCCCGAACTTTGGCAGCGTACTCTTCGCCGTGTCCCGGATAATCTCTCTCCAGAACTTCGATGCTCTTCTCATAGGAGATGTTCTCATCGTGATCGCCGATTTCAGCCTTGGTGCTCGGAGTGAAGATTGGCTCCGGCAGCTGCTGGGACTCCTGCAGTCCTTCCGGCAGCTTGATTCCGCAGACCTCGCCGGTTTCCTGATAGCTTGCCCAACCGCTTCCGGTGATGTATCCGCGAACGATGCATTCCAGCGGGAGCATCTCCAGCTTGCGGCACATCATGCTGCGACCTTCGAACTTCTCGTTCCGGAAGAATTCCGGCATATCATTCACATCTGTTGAAATCATGTGATTCGGAACCACGTCGCTGGTGAAATCAAACCAGAACTTGGACATCTGGGTCAGAACCACGCCCTTGTCTACGATATCGTTCTGCAGAATATGGTCAAACGCAGAAATGCGGTCGGTAGCAACCATGATCAGGCTGTCATCCGCATCGTAGAGCTCACGAACTTTACCTTCTTTAACCGGGGTATATTCCTTCATTTTCATAACTCCATTCTTTGCTGTACATAATAAGACTTGACTCAATAAATATACCACCTGTCGGGGAATTGTTCAAGAAATACGCCCACAAAAATAAGAATCTTTCGGCTGAGACGACCTACTATTCCGCTTGGTCCGCATCGAAGAATACGAAGACGAAATAGCGCGTAAGTGCGGTTGAATCCCCGAAAGCCTTGCATTGCACAGGAAATTGTTATACAATGACCTGTGTGTGTGGCTCGGGGATTCTCCTTTTTGCAAGGAAAAACCGGAAGCCCATGCGATTTAAAAAAAGCTATTTTTACAACGGTAATTGGGCGATGCAGAAGGTCATTCATTGGACGAGGTCACAAAGCCTTTATGAGAGCAGAGTGCTGCATTAAAGGAGGAAATATGATTACAGCAGTTGTAGGAGCAAATTGGGGCGATGAAGGTAAGGGAAAAATTACCGATTGCCTGGCACAGGACGCAGATTATGTGGTTCGTTTTCAGGGAGGCAGCAATGCCGGCCACACCATCAAGAACGAGTGGGGCAAATTCGCACTGCACCTTCTGCCATCGGGCATTTTCAGCAAGGACGCGGTCAGCGTAATCGGCAACGGCGTAGCGGTAAATGCGAAGATTCTGGCAGAGGAGCTGAAGACGCTGGAAGATGCCGGCGTAGAGCACAGCAAGCTGATCGTTTCGGACCGGGCGCAAGTGGTAATGTCCTATCACATGCTTTTGGATGCGTATGAAGAGGAGAGACTGGCGGGCAAATCCTTCGGTTCCACCAAGGCCGGAATGGCGCCGTGCTACTCGGATAAATACGCAAAGATTGGGTTCCAGGTGGGCGAACTGTATGCGGACAGAGAGACCCTGATGCCGAGAATCGAGAACGTATGCCGGATTAAGAACACGCTGATGGAGCATCTATACCACAAGCCGCTGTTGGATCCGGAAGAAATTTACAAAGAAATCAAAGAAAATGCGGAAATTCTGAGACCGTACGTGGCACATACATCCGCCGTGCTGCACCAGGCGCTGAAGGACGACAAGAAGATTCTTCTGGAAGGTCAGCTGGGTGCGCTGAAGGATACGGACCACGGTATCTATCCGATGGTCACCTCTTCCTCCACACTGGCAGGATTCGGTGCAATCGGTGCGGGCGTTCCGCCGTATGCAATTCAGAAGATTATCTGTGTGGTAAAAGCATATTCGTCTGCCGTAGGTGCCGGCGCATTCGTATCCGAACTGTTCGGGGAGGAAGCGGATGAGCTGAGAAGACGCGGCGGTGACGGCGGAGAGTTCGGTGCTACCACCGGTCGTCCGAGAAGAGTGGGCAACTTCGATGCCGTGGCAACACGGTACGGTTGCATGATGCAGGGTGCAACCGAAGTGGCACTCACCGTTGTAGATGTACTGGGATACCTGGACGAGCTGAAGATCTGCGTGGGCTACGATGTGGATGGAGAGATTACCACTGACTTCCCGAACACCATTCAGCTGGAGAAGGCAAAGCCGGTATACGAAACCATGCCGGGCTGGAAGTGCGACATCACCGGAATTACGAAGTACGAAGATCTGCCGAAGGAATGCAGAGACTATGTGGAGCGCATCGAAGAGCTGATTGGCGTTCCGGTTACCATGGTTTCCAACGGTCCGGCAAGAGACGAGCTGATTTTCCGGTAAAAAATACAGAACATTCATATAAAGACTCCATTCATCGTATATAATATGGAATAGAGCGGAGAGCCTGCGGCCTGGCCGCAGGCTTTTATAATTAAGAAAAGGTTTTTACAGGAAGGACGGCCGCCCGGAACGGCTTGGAAACGGAGGAAGAATGGGCAGCACAATTACCCACTGGGATGGAAATCTGCTGATGGAAATTCAGCATTTTGTCATACACGAAGGACTGACACCTTTGGTGAAATTCATCACCCACCTGGGGGACGCCGGAAGTATTTGGATTGCCCTGATTCTGCTGATGCTGTGTTTCAAGAAGACCCGGAGAGTTGGAGTCATTGCGGCGACGGCGCTGATTCTCTCCTTTGTGGTGAACAACCTGATGCTGAAGAACCTGGTGGGTCGAATCCGGCCGTACGAGATGTTCACCGGAGTTCAGCGGCTGGTGGAAAAACCCTCGGACTGGTCCTTCCCCTCCGGTCACTCGGCGGCTTCTTTTGTGACGGCGGTGGTGATGTTCCGGGAACTTCCCCGGAAGTACGGCGTGCCGGCGCTGACCCTGGCATTCCTCATCGCTCTGTCCAGACTGTATGTGGGCGTGCACTATCCGCTGGATGTGCTCTGCGGAGCTCTCAGCGGAACCGTTATTGCGCTGCTGGTATGCCGATTCTATGAACGAAAGGATGTGCTTTCAAAATGGTAAATATTGGAAATGATTGGGACGACGTACTTCGGGAGGAATTCAGCAAGGGCTACTATCTGAACCTGCGGCAGTTCTTGAAGAAGGAATATTCTCAGGGGACGGTATATCCGCCGATGAACGATATCTTCAACGCTTTTCGGTACACATCATATCAGGATGTAAAGGTGGTCATCCTGGGACAGGACCCGTATCACGAACCGGGACAGGCCCACGGGCTGGCCTTCTCCGTTCAGCCGGGTGTTCCGGAACCCCCGTCCCTCCAGAATATCTTCAAGGAGCTTCACGAAGATGTGGGGTTTGAAATTCCGCCAAAGGGAAACGGCTGCCTGATTCCTTGGGCCAAGTCCGGCGTGTTGCTTCTGAATACGGCGCTGACGGTGCGGGCGCATCAGGCCAATTCCCACCGAGGAAAGGGCTGGGAGCAGCTGACGGACCGGGTGATTGAGCTGCTGAATGAGCGGGAAAAGCCGATTGTATTCATCCTTTGGGGCAGCAACGCCAAATCCAAGGTGCCACTGATCACTGGGAAGCAGCATCTCATCATCACATCGGTACATCCCAGTCCGCTGTCCGCCTATCGGGGCTTCTTCGGGGGAAAATACTTCTCCCGGGCCAATGAGTTCCTGGAGGAACACGGCGAAGCACCGGTGGAGTGGAGCCTGTCGGGAAGAAACGGGTCGTTGGAAGGATAAGGAAAGGGTTGTAAAATGAAATATCGTTATAACGAAACGCTTCCGGCGGATTTCGCGGCACTGGCGCAGAAGTGCGGCGCGAGAATCCCTCTGAAGTCGGCCCATGAAGCGATACGAAACAGTCTTTTTACCGTGGGAATCTTTGAAGAGGAACAGCTGGTGGCGTTTGGCCGCATCTGCGGAGACGGGGTGCTGTACTATCTGGTGTGCGACATCATGGTGGCGGAAGAATTCCGGGAACGGCACTTGGAGGAGAACCTCCTTCGGGAACTGGGCGACTACCTGCGGGAGCATCGGCGGCGAGAGAGCCGGGTGATGATTCGGACGGACCGGGCGTACGCGGAGGTTTGCCGGAAGCACGGCTTCAAATACGTGGATGAGGATTACGAAGTCATCATGAAGGGGTAGCAATGAATTTACGGGAACAGATATATGCGGATTACATCCGCGAGTTGAAGGAACATTACGAAGAAAATCGGGCGGCGGCAGAGGAGATGAAAGAAGAACTGCAGCATACCCCGCTGATTTCCCGGGGACGCCTGATTGACAAGCCGCTGGCGATGCAGAAGGTGTATACCCGGGAGGACGACCGGCGGTTTCGGGAAATCGTGGAGATAACCCACCGAATCTGCTGCAAGGTAATCGAACGCTATGTGGCGGATCCGGAATATCGGAAGGGCTTCGGCTTTTCCGAGAAACTGGAGGAGCTGATTCTGGCGGATTCGGGATATCCGGACGAACTGCCGATGGCCCGCTTCGATATTTTCTATCACGAGGATACCGGGGATTTCAAGTTCTGCGAGATCAACACGGACGGAACCAGCGCCATGAACGAGGATTTCCATCTGGACAAGCTGAACCTGCGAAACCCGGCTCACCAGGCCATCTGCCGGAAGTATCGGCTCCGGAGCTACGAGCTGTTCGACAGCTGGGTGGAGACCTTCCTGGAGCTGTACACCCACTACCGGAAAAAACATCCGGAGATGCCGCTGGTGCCGACGGTGGCCATCGTGGATTTTCTGGATAAGGGGAACGTGCCGGAGTTCTACGAATTCGCCGCGCGGTTTCGGCAAAAAGGAATTTACGCCCAGGTCATCGACATCCGGTCGCTCCGTTACGAGGACGGCCGGCTGCTGGCACCGGAGGGCTATGAGATTCACGGAATCTACCGCCGGGCGGTGACGGCGGATGTGATGGAGGAGTACGATTCGGTCACGGCGCTGCTGGATGCCTATCGAGAGGGAAATGTTTTCTTGTGCGGCTCTTTCCGAACCCAGGTGGCTCACGCCAAAACCTTCTTCAGCATGCTGCACCGGGAGGAGACCCGGGCAATTCTTACGGCAGAGGAGAACCGGTTCGTGCGAGAGCATGTGCCGTACACCTGCGACTTCGGGGAGGAGGGCATTAAGCTGGAGGAAGTGATTCGAAACAAGGACAAATACATCCTCAAACCCAACGATTCCTACGGATCCGACAGTGTGGCGGACGGCCGGGGCCGGTCGCCGGAGGAATGGCGGGAGGTGTGCGAGGCATACTACAACAAAGGATTTATCTGCCAGGAATACGCGGAGCAGTATGCGACTCCCAATGTGGACTTCATGTTCGGAGACGGAAGGACGTGGGATTACATCAATATGAACGGATTGTATTCCTATAACGGAAGTTTTGCCGGGGTGTTCACCCGGCAGGCGAGGGGGACGATTATCGCCTCCCACGGAAGCGAACGAAACGTGGCCAGCTACCTGGTGACGGAGTAAGACGGTGCGCCGGAAGGGCGCGATAAAGAAAAAAACGGTGAAATCTTAAGGAATCTTAAGATTTCACCGCTTTTTCCTATGGTACAATATTTATAAATTGCGGATGCCGGAGCTGCCGGCGGGTGTTCATCTTCCCCCGATTCGAGCGCTCGGCAAACCGGTAGGGACGGATTCGCAATTTATTTTTACCGAACAGAACACATCAACACAGACAGGGGTAAGAGCAATGAAGAAAAAGACTCACCGAATGAAGACCACAGGGAAGAAGCTGACGGTGTTGGCGCTGGCCTGCGGAATGACCATCAGCATGATGCCATTCCAAGCTGCAGCGACGACGGAATCGGAACTGCCGAACCTGGCCGCCTCCGCCAAGGGGAGCCGCCTCACCGGAGCTGTCAATTCCGGGAAGAAATATCCGGAATGCGTACCGAACCAGGTGGTAGTACAGTATAAGGAAGGCGCCGTTACCACGGATGCGCCGACGACCAAGGAGAAGAAGATGGCGCGCCGGGCCGCTACGGCAGAATCCTTCGGCAGTGCCATGAAGGAAAAGTCCGGCGAACGGCAGAAGAAAGCGGAGAACACTTTGGGACAGCAGGCGGAAATCCTGGAGAAATCCTTGGACAAGTACGAGATTCAAGATACGATTGCCCTGACCCCGACGAAATCTTCGGAAGATGAGACGGTCATCAGTGTCGTTTCCTCGAAGGACGGAAGCGCCAAGACCTTGGCAAAGGAATTGGAGAAGAACCCGGAAATCAAGAACGCGGAGCCGAACTATATTTTTGAGGCAAAGGATACGGGAACCCGGACGAGATGGAACGATGAGTACCTCCGCACCGCATGGCATCTGGACGGCATCCACGCCCCCGTCGGCTGGGAGGCCTATGACAAGACCGCAGAGAAATCCGCAAAAGACGTGGTAGTTGCGGTAATGGATACGGGAATCGATTACGAGCACGAGGAATTGAAGAGCCACATGTGGAAGGCCCCGAAGGGCTTCAAGCTCACCGGCACCTACGGTCACGATTTTGTGGAGGAGGAGGCGGATTTCTGGGACATTCTCCTGGGCGGCAATGCTTCCGACGATCCGGACGGCATCGACCCGATGGACCAGAACGGCCACGGCACCCACTGTGCCGGCATCATCGCGGCTCAGGCCAACAACGGCACCGGAACCGCCGGCGTATTCGGCAGCGACAAATCCGGCGACAGCAGCGGTATCCGGCTGATGGGCATCCGGGTGCTGGACAGCGACGGCAGCGGCACCCTGAGCGGAATCCTCAAAGGTTTCTACTATACTATTCGGGCCAAGCAGCTGGGCGTGAACCTGAAAGCCATCAACTGCTCCTTTGGTGCGGATGTGGATTCCGACATTTACGACTCCGTCATCGACGAAGCGGGCAAAGCGGGCATTCTCACCATTTGTGCCGCAGGAAACGAGACGTCGGACAACGACCTGATTGCCAATGCTCCGGCCAACACCGGCTCCGATTACGGCGTTTCGGTGGCGGCTTCCGCCGAGGACGGCACCCTGGCATCCTACTCCAACTACGGAAAGCGGAACGTGGATGTGATGGCGCCGGGCACCAACATCCTCTCCTCGGTGAGCTATCCGAACTACACCCCGTGGCTGTACTCCGCCGATAAGGTGAAGCAGCTTTCGGAGTATTACGGGGAATTCAATAAAGATTCCATAAAAGAAAACGGCATCACCCCGGTAACCGGAACAGACGCTTCCGGCAAGTCCATCGACGGCATGAAGGAATTCGGCGCCGCGGTGACCGGAAAGAAGCTGAGCAAGGGCAGCAAGGGAAAAGCGGAGCTGACCATCGACGAATCCGAAGACGCTAATTTCCGTGCCTCCGGCGACAAAATCGCGTTGAAGTGGAAGATTACCGGAGCGAAGAACGGTGACATGTTCCTGCTGTACTTCCCATACGAGAAGAGCGGAGAATCGGATGGATCCAATACCTACTGCAACATCGCCTACCGGACTATCACCCAGGGCGGGGGTTCCGGATTCTTCATCGCGGGAGACATTGCGGCGGACGTATCGGATCAGGGAACCATCCAGTCCCTGAACGTGGCTTCCGAGGATATTAACCAGACGGATTCCGGCATGAACGATGTGTGGAGAGCCGAAGGAAATACAGATTTGCTCTCTGCATCCGGTGCGAAAGGGGAAAACTTCGGTCTGGGATTCATCTACCAGGTGGGAGATGAAGGCGATGCCACCATCGAAATCAGCTCCCTGGGAATTTCCAAAGCCGGTGCGGATGCGGATCAATTCGGCAAATACGCCCTGTTCTCCGGAACTTCCATGGCCACTCCGGTGGTCACCGGTTCCGTGGCCCTGATTGCGGCGATGAATCCGACTGCGGATGCGAAGCAGCTGAAATCCATCCTGTATCAGACCACCAACGATCGATATAAGAACGAAGTATCCACCGGCGGCGGAATCGATTTCGACGAATACACCGCGGGCAGCGTTTCCGCCAAACCGGCCGTCCGGTCGGCCAAGGTGGACCCGAAGAAAAATCAGGTAATTCTGGAGGGTGCCGGATTCGGAACCAATCCGGAAATCACGGTGACCAATACGGTTCAGGACACCAAGCGAGACATCGCTTCCAAGGATGTGTCCTCCGACGGCAGCAAAATCACCATCTCCAATGCATCCTCGTACAACCTAGCGGGAAGCAGTATTGCTTTTAGCTTAAAAAACGGAGAGAAGACGGGCAGAGGCACCTTCTATCTGGTAAAAGGAAATGCCGAATACAAGAAGGAGTTCGTCCTGTCGGATGAAGAGGAAGAACGCAGCGACGCGGCGGCCCGCAACAAGAGTTCCTCATCCAAGGACCTGCTCGACGACGAGGAGGATGCAAGCTCCGATGGCGATAACGTCCAGTGGATTCCGAATGATATCCGGAAATTGGGATACGATGCGGGAAGCGGAAATCTGTATACCGTGGACAAGAACGACTACGACCAGGTGAGTCAGAGCCTGGATGACGCAGTGACGAAGTATGCGAAGAGTCAGGAGAAGAAGCATTTCCTCTGGAAGCTCAAGAAGGGGGAACGCCCGGAAATTACGTTGGTGACCAACGCGACGTATATGAGAGGCAACGTCTATGAGGTAATCTGCTGCGATCTGGGCGACCGGAAGTCTTACATGCTGGTGGGCATGGATCTGACCGGTAGCAAGAAGAACTGGACGGTATATTCCGACACGCTGATTGACAAGGGCAGCATGCCGAGCACCATCGATGAAGAGAGCGCCGGCTGCACCGCTTTGGCAGGAATGAACGGGAACCTGTATCTGGCGGGCGGCGCAAAGAAGGAAGACAAGAAGATTATGCCGTCCGCTGAGACCTGGAGCTGCCCGGTAAAATCCGGCGCAATGTGGAAGAAGAAGGCGAACCTGCCGGAAGGTCTGTACGACGGCAAGGCCTTCGCTCAGAACGGAAAGCTGTACTACGTCCTGGGCCGGAACAGCAATGGACTCAATTACGACGTGATGGCCTTTGACGGCAGCAAGTGGCAGAAGGCGGGTACCCTGCCAAAGGTACTGAACACAACCCTTACGCAGGATGTTTTTGAACAGAATCTGGTAAGCTGCGCCGTGGGCCTGGATGCCAAGGGCATCGTGTTCGGCGGCGCCTCCTCCGACGGCAAGGGCGATACCTATCGGTTCAACACCTCCACCGGCAAAACCGAGGCCCTGAGCTATACCCTCTGGGGAAAAGGCCAGGAGACGGCAGCTTACGGTTCGTCAGCCGGAAACCGGTTCTATGCGGAATACGTGTCTTACGATGACGATATCACCTATGAGACGTTCAAGAGCATCCCGGTTAAAAGTGCATACCGCACCTTCAAAGTGAAGAAGAGCGGCAAGGGCTCCGGCACGGTCACCGGCACCGCCGGCGTTCTGAACGGGGAGACCGTTACGCTGAAAATCACTCCGAAGAAGGGGTCCTACGTCTACTCCTACAGCATCAGCCGCTACGGCAAAAAGAAGAGCTTCAAGAAGCCGACGTCGGCCGCAAAGAAGGGACAAAGCATCAAGCTGAAGGCCACGAAGGATGCCACGATTACGGTGCACTTCGGAAAAATCTGCACCAAGGTGAAGATGAACCGAAAATCCGTGAGCCTGAAGCGGGGAAAGAGCATAAAGCTGAAAGCATCCGCCAACGGCACCAACCGCAGCGTCACCTGGACGGTGTCCAACCGGAAGTATGCCAAGGTGACCAAATCCGGAAAGGTGACCATCCGGAGCAGCGCCCGCCGCGGCGCCAAAATCCGGGTCACCGCCCGCTCCAAGGAAAACCGGAAGCTGAAAGCTGTGTGTGTGGTGAAGGTCCGGTAGCCTCCGGCGAGGAAAAAGTGAAGAACCGAAAAATGCAACGAAAAAGACAAGGCGATGGGGGGTGCCTTGTCTTTTCCTTCGTGTTAACTTATGTTTGAGATTGGGTGGTGATAGAATTCTGCAAACAGCATCTCTTCTGTTTACAGTTATTATTATATGCAAAAACCTTAAACCAACTTAAAGGATTGGTTTTTACATCTCCAATAATCGGTCGATTCCGGCTGCGCCGGAATCTTCCCATCTTCACGTTTGGTCGGCTTCGCCGACCCCTGATATGCGCTCCGCCGATCGAGCTCGCCGAGCCGGTCGCCTAGAGCCGCGGACTATTCTGCTTTTAGTGCGTCGTTCAGAGCGCTTACCAGTGCGTCCGCGTCGAGGCCGTGAACCTGGGATGCCTGCTCGATGGACTCACCCTGAGAAGCCGGGCAGCCGATGCACATCATTCCGTTCTGGAAGAATGTCTCGATCAGTTCCGGATGTGCGGTGATAACTTCGCCGATGACGTTGTCCTTCGTAATTGCCATTTATATAACTCCCTTCATATTCCTTAGGAAAAATTTTCTACGAAGGTTACAATACCATTGATTTCAAGGAAATGCAACACCTTTCACAAATCTTTCATGAAAATTCCTATCAAATCACTCTGAATTTCCTTGCGATGAGATTTTTGTCGTGATAAAATCGTTTCCATATTGGGGGTAGGAGTAAAAATATGAAACGACTGGATAAAAATATTTTGGTAGCACGAATGGGGCTGGAAAAAGAAAGTCTTCGTGTAGACCGACGCGGCCGGCTGGCTCAGACGGCCCACCCGTTCCAGGAGGATGTGGAATTGGATGTGGATTTCAGTGGGAATCAATTGGAATTTGTCACGGATGTGTGCGATTCCGCGGATGAGGTTTGGGAGGCATTGCGGCGGCTGCACCGGAAGGCGGCCCGAGTGCTGGAAAAACGGGAGACCGGGCCGGAGTACCTGTGGCCTTTCAGCAATCCGCCCTATGTTCAGGCAGAAGGGGAGAATCCGCCCATGGAGTTTTACGGGGAGAAGGCATGGAAGACGGCCTACCGGAACCATTTGAGAGACCGGTACGGCACGCAGTTGATGCTGTATTCCGGGATTCACTTTAACCTGTCTTTTCCGGAGAAATTCTGGGAAGCAATTTCGGCAATAGGGGATGCCGGCGTTGGAACCGGCTGTGCCGGCGAAAAGCGCCGGAGTGCGGATGCCGCCTATTTGAATTTGGCGGCGTGGACCACCCGGTACGCATGGCTGATTGTGTATCTTTTTGCGGCGAGTCCGGTACTGGATGAAAGCTATTTTTGTCCGGGGAAAAAAGACGGCACGCCTTGCCTGAAGTATGCCAGTCCGCGGAGCAGTGAAATCGGCTATTGGAACGATTTCGAGCCGGTGCTGGATTACCGCAGCCTGGAGGGGTACGTGGATTCCATCCTAAAATACACGGAGGACGGGACTTTGATGTCCCCGGCGGAGCTGTACTACCCGGTGCGGCTGAAGTCAGCGGGACTGTATGATTTGGAACGCCTGCGGCGGGAAGGGGTGAGCCATATCGAGATTCGGATTATCGATGAAAACCCGTACTCGGAAATCGGGATTTTCCGGGAGGATGTGCGGTTTCTACATCTCCTGATGGTGTACCTGGCGAGTCGGGCGCCGAAACCGTTCCCGGAGGGCGAGCAGCTTCGGGCGCTTCGTGACATGAAGCGCGCCGCGCTGTTCGATGATTCCACTTGCCTTTCCAACGGCCTCAGCATCCGGGAGAACGCGGTGCAAGCTTTGCAGGAAATGGAAGAATTCTTTGAAAGGGGTGGCGGCTCCACCCCTGAGGGTGGCGTTGCCCCTGTTGCCGGTTCCGCCCCCGAGGGGGTTGCAGCGCCGGTGAAAGGATCCGCGATTGGTGGAGGCTCCGCCAACGGTGACAGCCCCACATCCGTTGGGATTGCAGCACCGGTGACGGGCTCCGCCTCCGCCGAGTGGGCATATATCCGGGAAGCACTGGATTTTCAGTGGCGCAAACTGGAACCGGGCGGCCGCCCCGCAGAAATCATCCGGGATGAATTCCGGAAAGAGTATAACCGGAAAGGATTGGAATTGGCAAAAGCCCACAGTCGAAAACTGTGTCAGGAAGAATAGCATACAAAGGCGACTGGGCACACCGCCCCGAGTCTAATCCGGGCCGCCGGGACAAAATCGGGAAAATGATGCAGGAACGCGGAAAAAAGAGATTCCTGCATCATTTTGTTGTGGTCGCCGGGCAGATTAGAGAAAAGATGTCCGGCGGAAATGGCAAGATGTGATGTCGGAATGCTGAAAACAGCTGCTCCTGAATTGAAAAAGTAAGTTCTGCTTTTGTTCTGGCAACACTGGATTTTAAATTTGCAAACCCAAACAAGAAGTTACTTTTGCAAAACAGTTGCGCTGTCTTTTTCATTTAATGGAAGCG
>OLOB01001575.1_pt1 | contig 14779 bp, 10 predicted proteins | sample 1671911 | NCBI WGS metagenome assembly OLOB01 (sample SAMEA3136625, study PRJEB25190) | human gut metagenome | biome: human gut; feature: human-associated habitat; material: faeces | place: Austria | collected 2013
CGGTGCCGGTGCCAAAAATAATCTGGAGCTGGCCCTGGGCCTCAAAGACGCCCTTAGCGCCGTCGATATTCTCGAGGGCCTCCTTGTCGACCTTCGCGTTATCGGCAATCACCAGGCGCAGGCGCGTGGCGCAGTGTGCGGCCGAAACAACGTTGTCGGCGCCACCGATGTTGTCGAGCACCTCTTGGGCTGATTTGCGGTAGTCCATGACTTCCCTTTCCTCCTACGGGCGCATTCGCACCCGGCCATCTTTGACACTTACACTGTAATCGTTTTCAGTTTCATATGCCTGTAATCGTTTTCACAGTAGGGTGAACGGTAGGAAAAAGCCGGTGAATGGTAGTTTTACGGCAAAAACAGGGGCCTCAAAGGCAGGCAGACATGCCATAAGCCGAGACATTCATAAGTTGATGGCCGAGTTTGAGCGTCTTGAGACCGCTCTCCCCCTCCACGCCATCGAGCGTGTTGAGCAACATATTGGTCGCCTCGACGCCACTGGTCAGGTAGCCATAATGCACGGTGGGAATGCCGCCCGTCAGCGCGCGCAAAAACGCGTTGTCGCCAAAACCGCTCACGCGGTGTATACCCTCGCCCATGCCGCGAACCTCATCGATGGCACGCAGCGCGCCCGCCGCCATGGTATCGGTCGCGCAGGCGATAAACGAAACATCGGGAGCGACGGAAAGCAGCTCACGCGCCGCGCTATAGCCCGAGTCGAGCGTAAACGAGCCCAGGCGAATCAAGGCGGCATCGAGCGGGTTGCCCGCGGCGCGCAATCCGGCCTCAAAACCGCGACGGCGGTCATAACCAGCCGCGCGGTCCTCTTCAGTAACTCCAATGTAGGCGATCTTGCCATCTACCCGACCAGCGAGCGCCTGGCCCAGCTCAAAGGCAGCCTCGTAATCGTCGTGATAGACGCACGCCGCGCCCTCGACGTTTTGGCCGATCAGCACAATGGGCACACGGCAAGACGCAATGGCCGCGCGATGTTCGTCGGTGATCATGGTCGCCACGAGCACGATGCCATCGACCGGGTGGTTCTGGAACAGGTCGAGATACTCGAGCTCACGCTTGGCCACGTTGTCAGTATTCGCGAGCAGCATCTGGTAGCCTCGGCGACCGAGCACCTGGCCAATGCCGGCGGTAATGCGGCTTACGGATTCCGAGTTGATTTTAGGCACGATGACGCCGATGAGCTTGGTGGAGCCGGTGCGCAGCGCGCGAGCCTGGCTGGACCGCACGTATCCGGTCAGCTCAATCGCTTGCTTAATGCGCTCGGCCTTATCCGCCGAGATATATCCACCGTTGAGGTAGCGCGAGACGGCGGCGCTCGAAACGCCTGCCAGCTCGGCCACATCTTTCATCTTTACCACGAGCACCCCCGTCATTGAAATCGCTTACACAATGATACCCAACCCATACCGGCAAATTGAGCAAATGGGACGAGCCACATGGATCATTTCAACAGCCCAGGTCAAGCAAACGTCAGCGAGCGCGCAGCTGCCGTGGCGAGGTGCCGCGAAAGAGGAGCGACGCGTACTTCATGTACGCGAGCGACGGTTTGAGCGGCAGATCGCCCGGCAGATGCGTGCGCAGCGTCGAGCGGTCCGGCGTTCGTCAGAACGCCGGAACTAAAAGCTACCCGTGGTATTCGCCGTTGTACTGGATGAGCGTGAGGTCTTCCACGCCGTCGAGCGCGCGAATGGCGTCGGCATAGGGCATATCTACACCGTCCGAGAAGACCTCGACGGCCATCTCCACCCTGTCGCCGCGCATGGTCTTGGACTTGACGGTGAACTTGGTGCGCCCAAAGGCGCGCACGATATCATCACCGGTAGTCTGGCCCGTGTAGTGAATGACCATCATGTACACGCGCGCCTTGTCCTGATGGCTCGCAAAGCCGGCGATCATCGCCACGATGACCAACGCCGTGAGCCCCACGAGCGCATACATGCCGGCGCCCGCCGTAATGCCCGTGGTAATGGCCCAGAACAGATACAGCAGGTCGAGCGGGTCCTTGACCGCCGTACGATAACGAACGATGGACAGAGCACCGACCATACCGAGCGAGATGACCACGTTCGTCGAGATCGCAAGCGTCACCATACACGTAAGCACGCACATGCCCACGAGCGTCACGGCAAAGCTGCGCGAGTACACCACGCCGGTAAAGAAGCGCTTGTACACGCAATAGATCAGGATGCCCATGGCGAGCGCCACGAGCAGCGACAGGCCAATCTTGGCAGGGTCGACCTGGCCAAACGCCTCCAAGACGGAGTTCTTAAAAAAGTCCCTGGTGCTCATGGTCTAAATATCCCCTCGGTTCTCATAATCCGATTCCCAGTAGTTAAAGCCGCGCAAGTAGGCGGTCTTTTCGTAGCACAGGCAGTACTTGGAGACAGCCGTGAGCTCCGCCGCGCCCGGCGGTACCATATCGCGCACCAGCTGCGGGCAAAACTCGGTAAACTTAACCTCCATCACCAGCTTGCCGGGCTCCAGCACGGGCAGCGCGGGCAGGGTCGCGTCAAAGATATCGAAACTTCCCACAGCCGCGCGCACGTTCATGTCAAACGTGATGCGCACGGTGCCTTCGTCCATCACCCATGGCTCGCGCTCGTAGTCCACGATGGTACGCGGGCGCATCATATTGCAGATGCACTCGATGTAGAACTCGCGACAGAGCGGATAGGGACTCCTCAGCAAAAAGTCGTAATCGCCGGCCAGGATCTGCTCAAACTCACCGCGCGTGAGCGGCGCGTCCTCCTTATAGATCCAGCTGCCGTACTTCTTTTTGCGCTCGAGCTTAATCACCTTGTCGCTGCCGTTATAGATGCGCACGCGATACTTTTTGCGCATAAGAATGCCAGCGTCTTTTTCCTCGTAGGCCGAGTTGCAGTAGTCGTCAAAGTACAGGCTGCGAATGGTGTAACCGCCCGCCCGCGCATGCTTGTCCAGCTTAAAGACCGGCGCCATGCGGCAGGCCAGCGCAGCGTGCTCGCCCTCGTTGATGAGGTACTTGAGCTCGTGGCGGTAACGCTCCTGCGTGGTACGCGCGGGAGGTGCCGCCAGGCGCTCGAGCAGCGCGCTAGCCCTCCTCATACGTGTCCTCCACGACCTTACCGCCGTCCTGCACGTAAAAACACTTCATGCCGTACTGCTTGCCGCCGTCGGTCACATAGTAGTCAAACGCATCTTGCGTATAGCCGTCGGAGTTGGTGGCACGCACGCGCACAAAGTACTGACCGGTATCGGGGGCATCGCACGTTACCTCCGGCAGCAGCACGTCCTCGGCCTTAAAAATCACGTCAGTAATGGCGTAATCGCGCGCAAGCTCCACGGTATAGCGAATGTCGCGCGCCTTAAAGTCGTACGACGCGTCCCAATTCACGCGCAGCTTACCGTTATCGATCTGCGGCACGCCAATGTAGAACGGCATGGGCTTCTTATAGCTCTCGCGATAGCTCTTATAGTTCTCCTCGATCTCGGAAGGAATCGCCGCGGCAATCTGCTTGTATTCGTCCTTGGTCACGGGCAGATTCTCCAGGTCGGGCGCAGCAAAGACGAGCGGCTCCGTGACCTCGCGATAATGCTCGACCATCTTGCTCAGACGCTCTTCGGTCAAATACGAGCGCAGGTCCTTCACGGCGCTATCGAGTTCGCTGCGGAACGACTTGCTGCGCAACGCGCGGTTAAACAGCACGTTGCCCCAGTAGTTGCTCACGCCGCGCTCCCAGCTCGCATAATCCGAGAACCCCGTCAGGCTCAACTCGAGCTTGCGCAGCATGCCGTCGTTATCCCAATCCAGGATGTACCAAACCTTGGAGTTAAGCGGGCTGTACAGATAGCAGTTACGGTTCTGCGTATCGCAATTACCCGTCAAGATCTGAAACGCCATCCAATAGACCAGGTTCTCGGTATCGAAGTAGGTGTCGAGCACATCGTCGATCTTTTGTGTATCGTCGTTGAGCGCATCGAGCATCTCAATCAACTTGATATGGTCCGAATCGCCCTTAATCTCGAGCATGCCCTCAAACGCCGTCTGGTTATAGTCGGGGTCATCGGCGAGCTTAATGGTGTCCTCAAAGCGATGGAAATCGAAGCTGTTCACCTTATACAGATGCCCGTTCTTATCCAGACCGTGGGCCTTAAGCGCCGTTTTGTTGAGCTGCTCGACCTGCGTAAACAGTCCGTAGTCCTCAAAGGTGTCGTTAGATTTTTCGGTCTGATCGCACACCCATAAGTGCACAAACTGCGTGCGCAGGCCCATCATCTGGGGAATCCCACGGATCAGATCGTAGGCCATCTTGTTGCGAAAGCGCATGCCCTCGCCCATATGCTTGTTGAGCGCAATCGCACGCTGCTGGCGCCACGTGCCCTTGCCCTTTTTGAGCTCCACCTTGTAGTTCTTTTGCGTATAGGTACTCGACGTCTGACCGCGCACCTGCACCGTGGCGTTGGGCGCCTCCTCGCCATAGCCCACCTCGCCAGCAACGGGACCCCTATCATCGCCTGGCTGTAGCAGGCCCATAACCTGATAGCGCGTCACGCCCATGTCGGCATAGTCGTAGACCGAGTACGTATTGATCTCGGCCCAGCTATGGTCGGTATTCTCGGAGCTGTTGCCGCGAGAGACCGTCAGGTACATACATACGATGCCCGAGTCATCGTAGACCTCGTACAGTTCATCCCTGTCGCGAAGGTGCTTGGTCTCGCTAGACGCATCGGCCTTTTTAATCTTGTCCTGCTTCTTGGTCTTTTTTGTCGAGGATTCGTCCTGAGACGAGCAGCCCGAAAGCAGCAGCGCTCCGGCAGCCGCCTCAAACAGGCGACGGCGAGACATCATCCTATCGGTCATCAGGACCTCCCCAACGATTGCGATACACGCGAACCACCATGCGCTCAAACGCACCATGCGGCTCGCCCTCTAGACGCAACTCCTCATAGCGCTGTTCGGCACGGTCGAGCAAGCAGCCCAGCTCCGTAAAGCGACCCGTCTTGTCGGTCGCCACAATGGGCTGCTGGCTCAGAATACGATACGGCAAGTTGGCGGTATAGGTATCGAGCCGCATGAGCGCCACAACAAAAAACACCGCCGCGCCGAGCAAAAAGCCAAAGCCATAAAACTGCTGCGGAAAGAACAGCGAGACGATGGTCGCCAGCCCCGCCACGCCCGCAAACAGCCCAGAGGCAAGCACGGCGCCCTTGTAGTCGGTAAAGTACAGCAAGATCAGCAGAATCGTGTTGCCCACTGCATACAGGCCATAGCCCACGCACAGCGTGCGGAAATACCCGTGCATCAGATTGTTGAAGCCCAGTGGCAGGGCCGAGAGCACCGTGGTCTCGAGCGAGATGACCGCCGCCGTCACAAACAGCTGCTTGAGCGCGCAAAACCGCAGCTCCCGGTTGAGCGTGGCGAGCATTTCCTCCTCGGCCACCACAATGTCGCCCACCACGCCGCCGTCGTTAAACAGGCTGTAGTAGTCGCGGTAGCGCGGATAGAAGTTGACCTCAACCGACACCACAAAGTTGACGGTCGTGACCAGAATGGTCAAAAACGCAAGCAACGCCGGCACATCATGATAGGGCGCGCCGTAAAACAGGCCTTTGACCTGCACGCCAATGGGCCCTGCCCAAATAATCACCAGGTGCGCAAAGAGTCCCAAATTGGTAAATAGGCCCGTGAGCGCGAGCGGCATAAAATGGTCGAGCCAGCGCAAAAAGAGCCAGGGGCTGCGATCGCTCTGAGGAAAATACCGGTACAGCAGCACCACGTCCCAGGCAAGCATCACACCGTAGCCCAGGGCGATCGAGCCCAGCAGGCCCTCGACGGGCGGCAGCCCCAGTGCCAGCGCGGCCAGGGCGCACAGGCATGCCACGCCAATGGCCGCGGCAAAGCTGCACAGAATGCCGCGGTAATCCTTGATGGCCGTGAGATAGCTCATGCCGTTCCAGTTGACGATCATAATGTTGAACAGCCACAGGCACAGCAGCCCCTGCATAAGCGTAGCGCCCGAGAACAGCAAAAAGACGCCGTAGAGCACGGTGCCCACAACGAGCATGATGGCATTGGAGCCCCAAAACGATGGCAAGATCTCTCCTTCGCGCTCGGCAAAGAGCATGTCGGCCAAAAAGCGCGTGACCGGCATGGAGAAAAAGCTTGTGAGCGTAAGCGAGGCCAGCAGCGTATAGGTCACCATGCACACCAGCAGGTCCTGGTTGGCACGGCCCACACCCCACAGACCGCATAGCACCAAAATGCCCACCTGCAGCAGCACGCCCAGCAGCATGGGGCCCGTGCACACGATGCCGGCGTAGCCATAGGCGCGCATCGTGGCAAACAGACCCTTGCGCTTAAACAGGCGCTTGAGCTCAAAACCGATTCCGGCCACCGGCTACACCTCCTTCTTGGGCAAATTGAACGCGCGAGCCGTCTCGTCGTACAGCGCACGATAGTTGGCGAGCATCTGCTCGTGTAGGTAGTAGGTCGCCACGCGACGCTGGCCGCGCTCCCCCATTTCCAGACGGCGGGCACGGCTCGCGCACATGCGCTCCATGGCATCGGCCAGACCCTTGCGATACATGGGCGGGCTCACATATCCGGCAACGCCAAAGTCGTCGCCGGGGGCGCCCTCGAGCAGCTCGCGGCAGCAGCCGACCTCGGTCGTCACGCAGGGGCGACGCGCGCCCAGCGATTCCAACACGCTCAACGGCTGGCCCTCCGAGATACTCGTCAAAATGGTAAAGTCGAGCTTTTCCATGTACTCGACCACGTTGACGCGACCGGTAAAGATCAAGTCACGCACACCCAATGTCTCTACCAGCGCATGGCACTCGGCGCCATATTCCTCGTCGTCCACGCCACCCATAATATGCAGGCGCACGTGCGGCAGGCGCTCATGCAACTCAAAGAAGGCATAGATCATGGTCTTGACGTCCTTGATGGGCGCCAGGCGCACCACCGCGCCAATGTCCACCCATCCGTCATCGGGCTTTAAGGGAATGTCCTTAAAGCGGTCGAACTGGATACCATTGGGGATAACCAGGCATTTGTCCGTATCGCAGCCCATATCGATCTGCGTCTTGCGGGCGTTGTGAAACAGGCTTGTCACGCGGAAAGCGCGACGGTAGATCTCCTCCGAAAGCAGGTAGAAAAAGCGAATCCAGCGGTCCTTAAACGAGGGCACCACCCAGTCGGCGCGAATGATCTCTTCCTCGCGTTCGCGGGTATAGATGCCGTGCTCGGTCAGCAATGCCGGCGCGTTATTCATGCTGGAGCCCAAACTTGCGAGCAGACCGCCGTAGCCGGTCGAGATGGCGTGATACACGTCGGCCACCGGAACCTCGCTACCCAGCAGATAGAGCACGGGCAGCAACATCGAACGCATGGTGTGAAAGGCATCGGCGAAAGGCGTATACGGGTACTCGGCTAGACACACGTCACGGAAGATATCCATAAACGTGCGGCTCTGCAAAAATGAGAGCGGATGCACGTGGCGGCGCTGGAAAATGTCGAACAGCACGTCCCAGTCCGGATTGGAGAGTGAGACCAGACGGCGCAGCGCCTCGCGCTCGCGGTCGTCGAAGTCGACTTCCTCCTGCTCGCCCGAAAGACGCAGGGCATCGTCCAAGAACACCTCGTGCACCTCGACGACGTTGCCGGGCAGCTCGTAGACAAACTTGCCGCGGTCTTCGGCGTGGGCGCCAATCACCCACAGCACAAACTCATACTCGGGCATGGCCGCGATGTAGCCGTGCATCCAGGTGGACACACCGCCGTGCACATAAGGGTAGCAGCCTTCGAGCACCAAGCAAATTCTCATCGGTCGCCGCCCTCCTTGCGCGCAATCGTCACGGTCTTGTCCGTCGCTTTGACTAGGTACAGGTTGCCCGTCAGGTGTTTAATCTCGCCACCGGACACCGTACCCGGTTCTCCGTTATTGGCGCGGAACATAAGCCAAGCCTCATCGTGGAAGTTGCCCAGGCTGAGCGTCCAGGCATCATCGCTCGCATCCACGCTCACCGTCACGGACGAAAAACGCTGGATGGCACCCGAGCACTCCGAACCCGTCTGGTGGCGCAGGTCGGGAGCGGACGTAGAAAGCCAGTCCAGATAGTTGACCAGGCCGCCCTTATAGACTTTCCAGCCCTCCTTGGCGCCGCGATCGGGATCCAGCAGGTCATCGGGATGCATAAAATGAGTGCTCACGTAGTGCATGTTGAGCTCGGACACCGCGGCCAGCCGCATATAGGTGTCATCGACCATGCCGCCCGAAACGATGCGCGGCTGCTCCACGATACCATCGCTCGCCACGCTAAATTCCTGCACGTAGGGCAGGTCGGTGCCGTCCTCAAAGTACGTACTGGCAATGGTCTTAATGCGCGGAACGTCCTCGCCGATAATCTTACGGGCGCGGGCCGAAAGGATATTCGACGGCGGCACGTAGACCGAGCCGTGTGCATTGGGCAGCACCTCGTCTTGGAAGGCAATAAGCTCGTTGAGCGATGCAACGAGCGTCTCCTTATTCTTCCACGTCTTATAGTCGTACAGCGTGCCAAAGTCGGTATCCCAGAGCGCCAGCGGCTGATGATTATAGCCGTGAAAGCCCAGCTCTCCGCCCATCTGCAGCAGCATACCGCCAAAGTAGCGGAACTGCGTGGTATCGGGCTGACGCGCGGGCTCAGCCTGATTAACCGCGTCCTCGTAGTTTTCGATCATCACGCCGGTATAGCGAATGTCATATTGCTGCGCGAGTTTTTGCAGGTCGGGCCACCAGACCTTGGCATAAAAATCGGCGATAGAAAGGCCGTAGTCGCGTTTAATGTAAGTGCCATCGCCCGAGGGAACGGGGCTCGGGAAATCGTCCAGGTAAAACACCGCGCTATTGATGACCGGGTAGGCCGTGGCATCGCCCAGCAGGCTGATCGCCGCGGCATAGAAACCGCGCATGACCTTGTTGTAGATACCGATATTGCACACCACGGTACGGCCGCCGCCGCAATCGCTCGACCAAATAAGCGGAGTACCCGTGTCGCCGGTTTTAGCCCACACGTGGGCCGTCTCACGCAGCGAAACCGAGAGCGACGAATCGAAGGGATCCGATAACTCATAACGCTGGCCACCGCCGATCATAAAGTCCTCGCTCGGCACGATGCTCTCCGCCGTCGCATATTCATAGCCGGCAGAATCGATGCCCAGCTTGGGACCGATCGCCTGCAGATAGCTCGAATTGTCCGGTGTCATGGCGAGCATCAGCGAACCGCCGGAGCTCACCCAGCTCATGATGTCGGAGAGGTGCGTACCGAGTCCATCAATCGAAGGCATCAGTAAAATCACGCGGTCGAAAGATGTGAGGGAAGGAATCGCATCAACACCATCGATGGCAATATCCACATCGCGGTGGGCAATTTTCATGTCGAGCAGAATCTGGTCAAACTGCTCTTTGACATCCTCGACACCGTCCTGGTCCGAGTCGGTAATAACCAAGCACGTGGGCTTTTGGCCAAACATCGCCGAGCTTGCCGGCACGGCGTCGTTGGCGGCGAGCATGCCCAGCTTATGCTGCCCGGCGCTGTACTGCACGCCGGCTCGCTCCACAAGTAGCACGGCGGCCATGGCGATAAAGAAGGCCCATACCACGAGCAGCCCTATCCAGCGAAAATGGCCCGCACGCTCGCGGATATGTTGCACCACGCTCATCGGGCCTCCTCTCCTTCACGCCAAAATGCCAGCCTCTCACGATTTTCGGCATTCAAATACACATGCTGCTCGTCAATCGCGTCGATTACACGCCGTATCGCCTGCCCATCGCGACGAGTCACAGCCAAGCGCAGGCAGAGCATCCACACGTCCTGCTCGTCTGACGCATCGATCACCAACTGGCTAGCGACGTCCTCCGCCTTATCAATCTCGTCGGCATCGGCCAGCGCCGTGGCATAGCGAATGCGCAGCGCAGACCCGTCCTCACGCTCGCAACGACGCGCGAGCAAGCGTGCATACTGTTGACGCTGAATCTGCGCCACGCGGCCATCTGCCAAACCCGAGTCCAGATAGTCGCCCAAAAAGTCGCAATACGCATCCAGGTTATGCGAGCTGGGATCGGTCTTAAACGCGCGCTCCAACTGCTGCAGCTTAAGGTCGGACTCCTTGGAAATCTGCGCCACGGCCGTCGCGGCATAATGCGCCACCTCAACATCGTCGTTGAGCTTTGCGGCCTGCAGCTGCGCCAAGTACGCATCGGGGTCCTCGGTGAGCATGGAGAGCATTAAACGGCGGCGGTCTGCCGGGTCGTTGACAATGAGCGCCTCCTCGAGCGGAATCACGCCCGCATCGGCTTCACGGTCATGAACCAAGATGCTGCGATGCAACTCATCGTTAATGCGCAACAACTCCAACGTGGCGTCCTTAAGGTCCTCGCCAAACACGGCACTGCGCATCGAAAGTAGCAACACCAATAGCGGGCCCCACAACGGCACAAGTACCATCACGGCCAGCATATGCCCGCGCACCGGCAGCAGGCCCAACTTCATAAGCGTCCACAGCACCAGGCAAACCAGCGCATGAATCAGCAGCAAGACGGCAGCAACGACAAGCGAGATCAAGCGGCATCCCCCTCACCGTCACCGGTGTCAGCGATGTGCTGCAGCAGCGCCACGATGTCTTCGCCGTCGACGGGCTCCACCTCAATCTGCTTGGTGCTCAGGCGCTCGCGGATAATGGGCAAATCGCACGCCTTTGCCTGGCGCATAAGCAGGTAGAGCACGTCGCCGTCGACCAAGCCTGCCGCATCGCTCTCACGGATCGCCGATCCAATAGCGCCCACCAGCTCGCCGACAGGCTCCATGCCCGGCACGACGCGCAGGAGCAAAAAACTCCCCATCTTCCCGTCTGCCAGCGCCTGTTCGGCCGCGAGCTCTTGGCCAAAGGCCGCCTGCTTGAGCACGCAAGTGCCGTCAACGCAGCGCCTATCCTGCGCCACGGCCTCATAGTCAAAGGCACGGCCCAGCGCGCTTTCGACCAAGCCGCACAAGATGCGGAACAGGTTTTGGTAATAGAGCGTCATTTGGTTCTCGGCCGCACGACGCACAAAGATCAACACGGCGGGCGCCCCGTCGCGCTCGATCGTATATCCAAACATGGGAAGCCCCGGCGTCAGTTCGCGATTCACCCACAGATTCGAACGACCCCCGCCGCCCAAAAGGGGCGCAAGCTGCTCAAGCGTGAGCGAGCGCGTGGCATCTTCGGCAATCACGGGACTCGCCGCCACCAGACGTGCAAACGCCCCGCCCGAAACGTGGTAGATCGTCACCGAATCGTTTTCGAGAATCTCACCTATGAGCTCGCAGCACTTGCGGTATATATCACGCGGGTTGAGTACGTCGAGCTCCTGCGTCACGGCAAAGATCTTGCCGAAGCTATCGTGGCGCCCCACAATCTGTCGCTTATAGGCACGCTTGTCCTCAATCGCGTCGTGATAGAGCCGCGTTAGGAACGTGTTGCGGTTTCGCACAAGCTCGTTCTCGTCACGCTCCGCCTTAATGGCCTCGCTGTTGCGCAGCTGCACATAGCCGCACACGGCACCCACCACAAAGTACGCAATAAACGGCAGCCAGTTGGAAGGCTCATAGAATAGGCCCTGGAAAGTGTATCCGTACAGGGCAAAATAGCTCACGGCCAGACCAATGGACGCCAGCAGCGCCGCAACCAGACCAAAGTCGAGCCCGTAGAGCGTGCCAATCAGGACCACATAGAGCAAACGATAGTCGAGCACGTTGAGCTGGGCCGATTGGGAGAACAGATGCTCCAGCACCTCGAACAGCACCCATGCGAAGCCCGTCTCCAGGCATTTAATGGGCAGAGTGCGCAGCTGAATGCGATCGATGGCCGCACGAAGGGGATTGGCCTTTTTGGTGCGGGTGTTAGCCCAGCGGGCGTGGATGGTCGAAAGGTCGCGCAGCAGGTCATAACGCTGAAACCAGCCATAGCGTTTGCGAACGACATCGCCTGCGGGCAACGCATAGCCGGTCGACTCTCCATAGGCAACGGACAGCCCGGGGAACAAACCCTGGAGCGCGCCGCCCAAGTCGCCCGTTGTGCGATGGAAAGCATCTGCAACATCGAGCGTCTCAAAGGCCGCATCCCAACTGTCAAAGACGCGATGCACCAGTACCGCCAGCTCCTCAGCGCACAACAGGGGAAACGGCGCGTCCGCGGCACCTTGGAGCGCGACCGATCCGGTCGAACAGGCTTCGAACAGCGGCACCAAGAAGGGGTCGCTGAGCGCCGCGGAGGCGGTATACAGATAGGGCGTGCACAGGATCTTGGCTTGGATGCCATCTTGCGAGGCGTAGTAGCGACAGAGGTCGTTGGCCGCGCGGGCGATAATGCCCTTACCCGTTTGGGCGGCAGCATCTGCGGCATCAAGCGAATCGGCATTGCTCGCTGCGCCACCAGCACTCTCCGCGCCCGCAGGCCCCGCCACAAACAGCAGCTGCACACGGCGGCCCATACAGGCACGAAACACCGAGCGCAGCAACTCAATGTCGCCAAAGGTCTCGGTATGCGGAGTGAGATACGTGGAGAGGTAGACCACGCGGTCGAACTCATAAGCCTGGTCCAGGTGGCGCAGCAGCTCTTTCCACGAGCTGTGGGACGATGACTCGCGCTGTGCATCGTCGGCAGCTACAACCTGAACATGATCGTCGGGGAACGCCTTGGCACAAAAGTCGTCGTCAACATACGCGGTATTGCCAACAACCAGCACCTCCATGGCGCGCCCCCTCCCTTAAATTCCACTTTTGCCATAGTCAAACATGCGTATTGTACGCTGTCAACGCAAGCCGAGGCGCCTTTAAGGCTGTGTTAAGTACTTTTTTAGAGGATGAGGGGGTGGGCACAAGAAAGATGCACCCAAGGCTGCAAATCACCCCCGTGTCTTACAGCCAATCTGAAGCAATAGCACGACAGGCAGATGTGCCCCATCTGGTTTTCCGACCTTTAAAACCAACGCTTAAATGCAACGACTATACTTCTATCGGCAACGAACACATCCATGGAGACCATCGTGAACTCAAGCAATATCGCCATTATTATTCCCTGCTACAACGAAGCACTAACCATTGCAAAGGTGGTAGATGATTTTCACCGAGAACTGCCCGAAGCAACGGTCTACGTCTACGACAACAACTCGACCGATGGCACTGCTCAAATCGCACGCGAACGCGGGGCAACCGTTAAATTCGAACCGCGTCAAGGTAAAGGCAACGTCTGCCGTCAAATGTTCCGTGATATCGAGGCCGATTGTTATCTCATGGTCGATGGAGACGACACCTATCCGGCGGAATCAGCGCGCGCACTGTGCGAGCCCATCCTTGCCGGCGAAGCGGATATGACCGTAGGCGACCGGCTCTCCAACGGCACATATGCCGAGGAGAACAAGCGCGCCTTCCACGGCTTTGGCAACAACCTGGTACGCAGCATGATCAAGTGGATCTATGGCTACAGTTTTGATGACGTCATGACTGGCTACCGCGCCATGAGCAAACCTTTCGTTAAGACGTTCCCCGTTCTTTCCGAAGGCTTTCAGATTGAGACAGAGCTATCCATCCACGCCGTAGACCATCGCTGGCGCATTAAAGATGTACCCATCGAGTATCGAGACCGTCCAGCCGGTTCGGAGTCCAAGCTCAATACCGTAAGCGACGGCATCCGAGTGATCGCCATGATTGGCACCCTCTTTAAGGACTACCGCCCGCTTAAGTTCTTCTCACTTGTTGCGCTTGTCTTTGCGGCTATCGGTCTTATCCTAGGAGTCCCTCTCATCTCAGAATACCTCGCCACCGGTCTCGTGCCTCGCTTCCCTACCGCGATTCTCGCAGCCGCATTTATGTTCCTGTGCGGATTGTCACTCGCTACAGGCTTCATCTTGGACTCCGTGGCGAAAGTAGAGCGGAAACAGTGGGAGCTGAGGGTGTATGAGGAAACAGAAAGCCGCCCATAGCATCCCCTTACAAACAACAAAATAATACTGTGTTCATTTGTAAATTGCACCGCCTGCAGGGTGATAGGCAACGCTAACAAAAATCTAACCAATCAGCCTGCATTTTTACGATATAAGTTGACTCAACCTTAGAGTGAGGAGGAGCGATGCGAAAAACCGTACCAATCGTGCTTAGCACTGTCTTGGCCGCATCCATCTTGGGCACTCCAGTCGTAACAAGTGCCCAAACCCAAGATGTAAAAGCCGAAACAGCCCAAAACGACAGCGAACAAATCAACCTGTCAAATTGCTCGATTTCCTTTAACAATAGCTTGAACTATGGAAATCAATACATAAAAGGAAAGGAGCCAAAATCAACTGACTTTGAAGTACACAGCGGCTCTGGAGAAACGGTTGACCCGAAGCTCTATTCCCTTGTGTTCTTTACCTATACCGACCAAGGCGAAAGAAAAGAAACCAGCAAGGTTCCCACGGCTGCCGGTGAATACTATGTTTACGCAAAAGCTAATAAAGACTCCGGCGCAACCGGAGTTACCAGATATTACAGTTTTAGAATACTTGAGAAAAATGATCTCGAAGGCATGAGCCTTCACGTCACCAATAGCAGTGTCGCATATACAGGAAAACCTATTGCATTAAATGGGTTGATTTTCAATCTCAACGCAACAGCCTGAACGGACCCCGCGTTTCCGCAGCTAGCGCAACGCGGAACTAGCTCCCGGCACCTGGCCGTCGCCTCGTTTCCGCAGGTGGAGAGGCTATGGAGGCCGGCGTCCCCACCC
>OLOB01001576.1_pt1 | contig 14779 bp, 9 predicted proteins | sample 1671911 | NCBI WGS metagenome assembly OLOB01 (sample SAMEA3136625, study PRJEB25190) | human gut metagenome | biome: human gut; feature: human-associated habitat; material: faeces | place: Austria | collected 2013
CGCCGGTGTGCTCCACCGCCTGCTGCGCCACCGTCAGACCGAACAGGCCCGCGCCAACGATAACGAGATCGGGATACTCAACAGAATCTGCCATGCTCAGGCAATCCTTCCGGTAATAAGCGTTCAAGCGCAAGGTTCGATTCGTCATTATCCTACCGATGAGACGAGCCATACCAAAATTACGAGCTCAAACTCAATGCTGGATTGTCACATATTTCATTCCACACAGATTTATGGCTCTTCAACGAACTCATCAACGATTTGATCCTCCGTCTCGCCGAGGAACACCTCTATGCCCCATACTGGTCACAACAGATACTCGATGAGCTGAGGAGAGACCTCCAATTACGCATAGGAGAAGAGCGTTCGGCGCAACGTATCAATGCGATGACTGCCGCATTCCCAAAGGCTCTAGTCACTGGTTACGAAAGCCTCATCAAAAATATGACATGCGACGAGAAAGACCGGCACGTACTTGCAGCAGCAGATTATTTACCCGCACAAACCTTGGTCACCTTCAACACGAAAGATTTTCCTGAAACTTCGACACAGCCTCTTCGCATCGAAGTAAAGAGACCCGATGATTTCTTCCTCGATGTATTGGATCTCGATCCAGGAAGAGTGGCAAGAGTTTGTCACACGGCACTGCTGAGCTATAAATGATATCCACAAACGCCTGAAGACTACGCAGACATGCTCTGGAAAAGCGGTGTACCCGAATTTGCGAATCGCCTCTACCCCATTCTCGATGCCTTGAGTCTGAATTGACTTCCACAGGTGTCTTCATCGTCAATAATCAAACATCCTCGAGCAAAAGTACCCCATTAAACGTTGCGCAGCTCGGCTAGGAAACGTGCAATACTGGATACGTCCGCATATACAAAGAGGAAGCATAAGCCTTGCCGAACAACGCCACTCCCCTCATCTCCGTGATCGTGCCGGTGTACAACGCCGAAGACTACCTGCGTTACTGCATTGATTCGATCCTGCAGCAGTCGTATACAAACCTCGAGGTGATTCTGGTGGACGACGGGGCCAAGGATTCCAGCCCGGCCATCTGCGATGAGTATGCGACGCAGGACAGCCGCGTCACCGTGATCCATCAGGAAAACGGCGGCATCGCCAAGGCCCAGAACACCGGCCTCGATGCCGCGCATGGCGAGTACATCGCGTTCTCCGACAACGACGACATCCTCAACCGCCGCAATATCGAATACCTGCTGCACGCACTGCAAAGCACCGGGGCGGATATGAGCAAGGCCCGCTGGCGCCAGTTCGGCGTCTCCCAGCTGGGCGAGGTGTCCAAAGAGGCCGAGACGGGCGCGCAGGCGCCCGGCAAAATCACCGTGTTCGAGCACCCGCTCGCCGCCTACCAGACCGTGTTCTGCAAAAGCCTGCGACTGCTCGGCAGCAAGCTCGGCCGCAACACCGAGGCCCGCTACTTCAACGAGGCGAACTGGTGCCGCCTATACAAGCGCGAGCTGTGGGACGGCCTGCGGTTCCCCGAGGGCCATTACGCGCAGGATATCCGCATGGCAGGCCCCCTGTACGCCCGCATGGGCAAAGTGGCCGACATCGATTGCGTGCTCTACTACTGGCTTCAGGAGCCCGACTCGGTGACGCACTCAAAGCGAACCACCGCATTCTGGCATGACAACGTGCTCTCCGCAGCCGAGAACTTCCAGTTCACTCTGGAACAGGGCATCACCCCGTGCCGGAACTACTTCGGCCTGACCGCCAGCGTGCGCGATGAAGGCAAAGGCCTCAAGGCGCTCAGCTCCGAAGAACTACATGACAGCGACTGGCAGAACCATCTCGATGACGTGGCCACCATGCGCGCCCTGATCAGCAAGCTGAGCATCGGCGAACGCCTGAAATGCGCGGTACTTGCCACGATTCGCTCCTGCGAGAACGTTGTGTACGATAACCGCATCCACTCGATGAAGTAGAAAAGTCACTGAGCCCAGCAAACCCTCGCCTTCAGTGGGCTAGAGCGGGCTGCCTTCCATTCCTATTGTCAACTACGACTAGTCCCAACAGGAATACCGGCAATATCGGGAGCGCATAACGGCCTTGGATTCCCTCAAAGACCTCAAACCTACTCATAGACGCCAGGTCATTCCAGGTAAGCCCCACGAAGAGCACAAACGCTGCTATCTCAGCAGCCGCTATTACGAGACCTAAGACCAGGAATCGATGTCTTCCTGCCCATGAGGCCAGTGTCACCTGACCCGTCCAGTGCTGCTTCACCGTATAGGCCACTGCTGCCAACCAGACCAACCCCAAAACAGCCGCCATTGCGACATACCAAGTCGGCAGATAAGCAAAAGTCCCGAGGAACAGCATGGAATGCACTATTTTTGCCAATAGTGAGTATCGGATGAGACAATGCAACACTCACATTATGTGATACGTCCACCTGCGCCAACGAGCTACCGAACAGTACGCTCCACGGAAGATACAGCGCTCCTGTCAGAACCGCCGCAATCCCCACAAATTCTAGCTTGCGGCGCACGGTCATCACCGCAGAAGGTAGGAACAGCACAGCAACCGCCACAAACGCATAGGGAAGTTTTTCACACGCCAAGGCCCACGCCAGCACCCCCAAAACCGCAGTGTGCGGAAGAGAAATCAAACGTTTGCCCTCAGCAGCCGCCGCAATAGCCGCCACCATGCAAGCCGAAAGTGCCACAATCATGCCATCAATCATCAGGCTCGATGCCACAAACGCCACCGGTGGAATAACTAATAGCAACGCCATCAGCGATTTCCAACGCGGTAACAGCGCAATGGCAAAGCACCCCATAATCGCATACAGAATGCTGTTGGATATTCGTGCCGCCTGCCACTGCGCGTACGGTGGCAAATTCACCAGCATGGCGATTTTCAGGCCAATGGCTTGGGGCAAGTAATCAAGCGGAAAATACGCGTTAGAGCGATTGGTGTGTGTCCCATCCGGCACAACGATGTGATCAGCCATCACATCATCAGCACTTTGCTGCGTTTCCCGCGACGAGTCGCCCTGCGTCGCCCTACTGATTGACTCAACAATCAGAACGTTCGCGAATCCTGGAATCGTCAGCAAACGCGAATCACCCTCAATGGACTGTTGCTTGACGGTGTTGCCGTGCGCATCCTTTCCCTTTGCAACAGGATTCAACGATTGTCCTGTGGCCAATGCGTACGTGGACAACGGATGCATATCAGGATCTGGAATAGTAAGAGGGCCAACCTGGACGATGAACATACAGGCCTGCAGCGCGAACAACACCAGGAAGATAAAATATTGCACGCAGTCCCCTTCAAGACATGTGCCACATGCTTCATAACGCCCTACCTTCCGGTCATTCGTCCACAGTCTACCGCACACGCACACCGCAAGGGCCTACCAATACCTGGTCAATCCCAACATAATTCGCCACAGCACATTTTGGGATGACTTTATCTTGGGCTTCTTATTACAATACTCAAGTACGTTGTTTATAGAAATGAGCGAGCAGAGTGGACGACATCCAAAACGACCAAGAACCTTCAGCGCAAGAGTCTGACACGGATATGGAAAAAACCGAAGTCCCAGCTGTTCCCTCAAAACAGAATGACGACCAGCAGAGCAACAAATTGCCGCTGCCTTTCGCGTTGAACTTTAGCATATTGATGGTTTCACAGCCCATGGTCATGCTGGCCAAAGCCATATCTTTCTTGCGCACACTATTGAAGAAGCGCCCCGCTGCCCCCTACACGTTGTACGTAGTGGTCATGGTAATGGTTGACGCCGCAGCAGTGCTGTTCATCCAATGGAGCATGTACGAGGAACCCACATATGCCGATCCGGATGCAGTAGATGACACCACCAAAATGTTCAATAGCGCGGCTGGGCAGCTGACGAAATTCGTTGCCCAGATGTGGATGGAACACAACTACGTCTGGCTGCTCAACTTCCTAGTACTAGGCATGGTATACCTCGTACTGATATTTGTCTTGAACCGGTTCTGGGTGGCAACAGCGGTATTTGCCATCATCACGTCAACCTATGCTGTGGCGAATAGCATTAAGGTCGATCTGCGCAGCGAACCCATCATTCCTTCTGATTTGGGATTCCTCTCCAGCGGCAACGGTGGGGAAATCACATCATTCATCCCTAAAGACAGCCAGCCACTGGTCGACGGCACCATTACCATGCTTATCTGGCTGACTATTATCTGCTTGGCATTGCAGCTTATCGATGGCCGCCGCTGCGTGATTCCATTTCACTGGTGGCGTCCATTCCGCAATACCAAGACCATCATTGGCAATTGCACACGCACATTGCCGCGGTACTCAGCGTTACTCTGCTCTGGTCGTTCACTTGGAATCTGGGAGTCAACGGCTCATGGTCTTACAAGTGGGCAAAGAGTCTAGGCGATGATCCCCTGCTATGGAGCACAGTTGTCGACGCCACCTATAACGGCCCAACCATGGACTTTCTGCGGCTGGCACACGCAAAAACCATGGATAAGCCCAAGGATTACAACAAAGAGACCATGGAGGCTTTGGCTAAACGTTATAAGGAAAGCGCCCAAGCCACTAACGAGGCACGTGCCAATAACCTCACCGACAGCACCGTAGTCATGATTCTTTCGGAATCATTCTCCGACCCAACTCGCGCGCCGGGAGTTGAACTCACTGAAGATCCGATGCCGAATATTCACGCCCTTGAAGGCACTACCACTTCAGGCCTGATGCTTTCGCCGGGCATCGGTGGAGGTACAGCCAATATCGAACATCAGGCATTAACAGGCCTTAGCCTGGCGTTGTTCGACAATTCCATGCAATCGCCTTATCAGGAGCTTGTCCCGCACCAGAAAACGCCTTATACGTTCAACCAAATATGGAATGATGCTTACGGCAAGAATGGTTCCGTGGCGTTCCACCCATACTTCAAGAACATGTATCTGCGCGATAGCAACTACAAGAAATTTGGTTTCAGCAAGTTGTATTCGCTCGATAGTAAACCTCCCATCACACATCAAGATCACATCGATAGTTCTCCCTATGTGAGCGATGCCGCCTCGTACCAGAACGTTCTTGATTCAATCAACAGCAATGATCACACCCAGTTCATTCAGCTGGTTACCATGCAGAATCATGCGCCCTACAATGATTTCTACGCGGACAACCAGTTCAAAGAAGCCGATGTTTCCCAACTCTCCGACGAAGAGAAACAGTCTATCGATAATTACGCCAAGGGCATCAGCCTCACCGATCAGGAGACTGCGGAATTTTTGAACCAGCTCAATGCAGTTGATAAGCCAGTCACCGTTATCTTCTACGGCGATCATCTGCCCGGCATCTACAGCACCGCGACCAAAGACAAGAACAATACTCTTGTCATGCATGAGACCGATTACTTTATATGGTCAAATCAGGCGTCCGCGTCTGCCGGTGTCAAACTCGACCCGCAGACCGCCGGCTATGTCTCATCGAACTCTTTCATGGCTTTGGCTGCTAAACATATGAATGCCAAGGTGTCACCTTATCTGGAAATGCTGACGCAGGTGCAAGCGCAGATTCCGGCAATCAGCCGACTGATCAGCTCCAACGATTCCTGGGGCGATGGCAGCACCGCCTATCTGGATGCTGAAGGGAACCGCGTCAAGCGTAAGGATCTCTCCAAGGAAGCCAAGCAACTACTAAATGATTACCGTCTCGTGCAATACGATATGAGTAAGGGTAAGGGCTACCTTAACGACGATGGATTCTTTGCAGTTAAGTAAGCAAGAGGGGCATCAGACGGTTGTCCAATGCCCCACGAATCGCTTACTTCTCTCGAACCCAATAGTTGCCTGATGTACGAGACAGGTTTGGATTGTAATACGGATCGTTATCTACGATTTCAGCATACTTCTTACGGAATTTCGCAGATTCCCGATCTAGTCGAGCCTTCTTTTTCTTGCTTTCAATATCGTATCCACGCGTGACGGACTCGTAGTGGTATAGCTCCACCTCATGCGCCCACACGATGTCACGTCCAAGCTGTTCGTGAATCCGAATGCACAAGTCGACATCATTATATGCAACCGCCAAAGCCTCATCAAATCCATGTACCGCACGGAAGTCATCAGCTTTCACCATGCAGCATGCTGCCGTGACGGCAGAGTAATTGACATTCTCGATGAGTCGGCCAAAGTAGCCAAAATCTCCACGGGGGAAGCCAACCTGAATATGCCCAGCAGCCCCGCCGAGGCCGAGCACGATACCTGCATGCTGAATGGTCTCAGTGGGATAGTACAGCTTTGCTCCCACGACGCCAATTCGATCCAGCTGCGCGAACGACACCATTCTGGTCATCCAAGATGGGCTGATGACTTCAGTATCGTCGTTGAGGAACAGCAAGTAACGACCGGAAGCTTTTTGAGCAGCTATATTGTTAATCCGCGAGAAGTTGAACGGAATGTCAATCTCTTCCACACGGAAACGATCACCAAGCTTCTTGGCAAAACGCTGATACAAATCCTGCATATGCGGGTTGTCGCTGCCGTTATCAGCAATGATGATCTCATAATTGGGGTAGTCCGTCTTGTCAATAATTGAGCTGACACAACGTTCGATATTGTCGTACCCGTTCTTCGTCGGGATGATTACCGACACCAGCTCGTCGCCGGAGACATCGTAATGCACGTTATAAATGCCATTCGGACCGGCGGAAACCACTTCAGCCTGAATACCGCGTCTCTCAACCGCCGACTGCAATGCGCGCAAACCAGCGTCGGATGTGTAGCTCTTGGCACCGCCGCTAGACGCGGTAGAAGTTGCCAAAGTGCGCCAATGATAGAGCACCTTCGCGATGTGTTGGATGTGATCAGGAGTGGTTTTTTCTACGAAGCGAAGCACCAGATCATAGTCCTGCGAGCCCTCATAGCCGACCCGGAAACCACCGATTTCATCTACGATGCTCTTTCGATACACACCGAAATGACTGATGTAGTTAGTACTCATCAGCAAATCGGGAGAATAGTTCGGCTTGAAATGCGGGTCGAAGCGGTTCCCCTCTTCGTCCTCTTTGTCTTCGTCACTGTAGATAAGATCCGTGTCCGGATGCTCATTGAGGGTCTTCACTACCTCAAACAGTGCCTGGGGAGCCAGTTCATCGTCATTGTCAAGCAGACCGACGAACTCTCCTGAGGCCTCTTCCAAAGCCGAATTCGTTGCTCTGGAAATGTGCCCGTTTTCAGGGCGGAACACCACTTTGATGCGAGAATCCTGCTGTGCATACCGTTCAAGCAGCGGACGCACATGCGGCTCGGACGAATGATCATCAGCCAGGCACAACTCCCAGTTGGGGTATGACTGGTTACGAACCGAATCCACACACTTTTCCAGCCACTTCGGCTCCACGTTATATACCGGCACCAGCAGTGAAATCAACGGCTGATATGCAAACAAGGAAATCTCATTGCGCACTGCCGTCTCGTCGTAGCGCTCTGTTCGACGAATGAGGTTATGGTACACGTGCTTCTGCCAACGAGGGCCCCAATACTTATCCAGCAGACGCCTCGTGGTACGACGCGGATGTCCCAGTAGTGCAACCTTGCGCAGGAAGTTCGACAATCCCGCAAGAACAGGCGACGACTGAACCGGGATGACGACTTCCTGACTATCTGTGGAGGTCCTCATACGCAGACGCAGCTTGTCGTTCGCCAATTGCTTGCGTCCACCCGGCACCGATATTTCTGCACGGAAGCCAAGAATAGAATCTGGGGGAACCGTAGTTATTGCATTCACGTCAGGACGACCGTAACGGCTCAGGCTGCGCAAACTCGCCACAGGAGATTCCGCCAAAGAGATATCAACCTGTTCACCACCGTGTATATCGGCAGCCCATCCGTTGACGAGCACAGTGGATCCATCTTGCTTAGCATCCACTTGATCAAGGTTGTATACAATGCCCCGCTGTTCCTCGGAAGCAGGCGGGAAGCATGCAGCCGCAAACGGATCAACGATCTCGCGATGCATCTTCAGATATTCTGCAACGTCATCCTTATTGATTGACAAGTGAGTACGCTTACAATCCGTGAAAACCGAATACGGCTCCCAAAGCACAGTATGACCGGACTGCTGATACATGCGAGCGCAATAGTCAATACCGCGCAGTCCCTCTGCCAGGCGCGTATTGAGTCCGCCTATTTCCACGAATTCCTTGCGACGCACCAGCATGCAATCTTCCGTGGCCGCGAACATGTCACGAGGAAGCAGATCTCTGAAGTAGTAACCGATTCCTTCATCCCAGGAACCGCGCATTTCAAAAGGCTCACCTTGCTTCAACGCCCGAAGAGTGACGCCCACATTGAGCACACGCTTCTTGGTATCAAACACCTTACCGCCCACAACGCCAACAGAAGAGGGACGCGCATAATTCACCATTTCGCGTAGCCATGTGCCATCGGTCGGCTTCATGCCGTTCAACAGCACAATCACATCTTCAGAACGACGTTTTGCCACATCATTGACGGAATCTGCTGCAGCAGCAATCACAGTGAACGACGGATAATCCGTCATCTCTCGTAGCTGCTTCACTTGCGCATCAGCCAGAGAAGAAGCAACCACCGCAACTGTCGGAGTGTAATCGGCATAGTCAATCTTATACGTACCGAGATTGTCGAGCATTCGCACGTCACCGGCTATTCCTCGACGCTCCAAGGCCGCTTCGATCGCCTTGCGACCAGCCTCATAGGCATACATCTTGCTTCGGGGGTCTCCGGCCACGGAGCTTACAAGGGTGCGCCAGTGGTACAGCATCTGCGGAATATGATGAACGTGATGTGCCTGCTCGGTGGCACGCAGCACGAAGTCATAATCCTGGCTGCCGTCGTATTCGCTGCGCAATGCGCCAACCTTGTCCAACAGCGCACGGCTCACTACGACGAAATGAGTGATGTAGTTATGACCGAGCAATAGGTTTGGCGAATAATTCGGCTTGAAGAACGGGTCAAAGCGCTTGCCCTGCTCGTTAATCTTGTCTTCATCGGAATACACGAAATCCGTATCGGGCTGGTCATTCAACGCTCGGACGACTTCAAACAACGCCTGCGGTGCCAGTTCATCGTCATTGTCCATGAAGCCGACGTAATCACCAGTAGCGAGTTCTATGGCAGAATTCGTCGCCGCCGCAATACGTCCGTTGCTGTCACGAAAGACAATCTTGATACGGGAATCGCTCGCGGCAAGCTCTTCCAGCAGCGGCTTGACGTGCGCAGAAGGCGAATGGTCATCAGCCAGGCACAATTCCCAGTTGGTGTACCACTGGTTTTGCATGGATTCAACGCATTTGCGCAGCCAGACCTCGTCCACGTTGTACACAGGTGTCACCACAGAGATGAGCGGAGTCTTGGAAAATGCGGCAATGACGGGCTCAGCTTCCTGCTGAGTCATCGTTTCATGACGCTGAATCCAGGAATCGTAAAAATCCGTCTCACCAACAACACGACGCCTTACCGCGTCTCGCAAATCCTTCATCGCCTCGCGATTGCCGAGGTGCGCGGCATAAAACATGAGCCTGTGCACGCGGGTGCTGATGTATTGCATGCGGAATCGACTCATCAAACGCTGAACATTGATGTGCCTTGTCATGGTCGTGCCAGGCGCCTGACACATCAAGTCGAAATTCTGCACTCCCTGAGGAATAACAATCGTGAAGCCTGCTTGATCGCTGGGATCCAATCCATACGTCTTTTCCAGATCAACACGAGTATTCCGCGATACCGTCATACCCGTGCCGGCTACAGCCAGTGGTAGGGCGGTCTGCCTCATCTTGTCAACCGCCCAGCCGGTCACTATAGTCCGAGACTGTTCCCCAACCTTGACGTTCTCTACTTTTTCGACTGTTACCTGATATGTACGATCATTCAACAGCGTCAGCATGCTTGTTCTGTCCTTATCATCTCAGCAGACGAATTAATCGATTGTCGCTTGCACCGTATTGTCCGGGTTCACCACTGACATCACTTCCGCGGCGGATCCCTTGATGTGGAATCTGCAGGCATTCTCTGCCAACTGCAAACGCTCAGAGTCCGTCTGCAGAGCAATACAGATGCGGAAATCGCCAAATGCGAGCACATTCTTCACCGCAAATTCGGCCGTATGCTTACCGGCTGAAATCTTATCGTCCTCGGAGCCAAACGGCATGGAAAGCACGGGAACATTGCGGCCATCAAACACATCGATGAACAGCTGGTTTGCAGGAACCGGACGATCGCATTCGAAGTCAACATTCATGGTGAAGTCCTCGCGCGTATCCAGGAATTTCTGCGTCTCGCCATCGACGGCAACGTTTACGGCATTCACGGTCACGGCATTGCGAATAGCCGCTTCCTTTTGCCGTGCCTCCACTACTTCGCGCGGGGGAAGGAACGAATCCGAGTAAGCATCGGCAATCTCGTCAGGGTCGCCGATCTTCGCAATATAGCCGTCCTGAATGAGCATTGCCCGATCGCAATACCTGCGCACATCCGGCATGGAGTGGGTGACCAGAATAACCGTCTTCTTGTTGCGCTTCGCCTCAAAGAAATAGTTCTGGCACTTCTTCTGGAAAGCTTCATCGCCCACGGCAAGCACCTCATCAAGAACGAGGATGTCGCCCTGCGATTTAATTGCCACAGAGAATGCCAGACGCACTTGCATACCGCTGGAGTAGTTCTTCAGCTTCTGTTCCATGAAGTCGCCGAGTTCGGCGAACTCCACGATGTCGTCATACATGGCATCAATCTCGTCGTTGGAGAAACCAAGCATGGCACCATTGAGATATACGTTCTCGCGGCCAGTCAGTTCAGGATTGAATCCAACACCCAACTCAATGAAGGGCACGAGTTTGCCGTCCACCTCGATTGTGCCTGTATTCGGCGTGTAAATCTGGGAAATCAGTTTCAGCAGAGTGGATTTACCAGAGCCGTTCTTACCGACAATGCCGAAAAACTCACCTTGTTTGATATCAAAGGTGATGTCTTTCAGCACTTCCTGTGTACGGTACCCGCGAATGCCACGGAGCCAATTGAACAGCATGTTCTTCAGGCTGCCAGCACGTTCAACCGGAAGTTTGAAGTTCTTGGATACGTGCTCCACCTTGAGCGCCACCGGTCGGTCAGCGTTTTTCTGTTCCATCGCTTTGTCCATCTTGTTCATTGTCACACCAACTCCGCGAAGTACTGGGATTTAACGGTGAAATACTTCAAACCACCCAAGAAGATCAGTACAGAAAGAATAATCGGCCAGCACTGCAGGAATGGGTTATCCACCCACTGCCAAATGGTCTGATTTGCAGGGCTAATCATCACATGACGCGCATCCTGAACGATTTGCGCCACCGGGTTGAGAATCAGATCGAGCCGGGCAAATATCGGACCATATTCGCCCGCCTTTGAAGTGATAAGGGAAATAGGGTAGATAATAGGCGTGGCATAGAATCCAGCCTGCATTACCACTTCCCAGATGGGGTTCAAGTCACGCAGATTGACATACACGGCACTGAGGAAGAAAGCGATTCCCAACGACAGCATATACAGCTCAAGCACCAGAGGAACCATCAGCAACCACGACCAGGTAAGACTGACGCCGTTAATCAGAGCAAATACCACCACCACAACAAAGTTGATGCCGAAGTTAATCATGGCGCTCATGGATGAGGCAATGACAATCACATACTTCGAGAAGTGAATCTTGCGCAGCAGATCACCATGCCCCACAATCGACATCATGCCGCCGGTAGTGGTTTCGTTGAAGAAATTCCACATGATGATGCCCAGCAAAAGCGCCACGGAGAAGTGAGGCACATCAGCACCGAACTTCAGGAACCGGACGAACACGAGATACATGATGGTGAACAACATCAGTGGCTTGAGCACAGACCAGATGTATCCCAAGAAGGACTGCTGGTAGCGAAGTTTGAAGTCGGTGCTAACCATCGCCTTCAGTAATAGGCGGTTCTTCCTGGTGAAGATTTCCGTGATGTTCAAAATTGCTCCTCAAATACAACAAACCCGCATATTTTATCAGCGCGGACTAACAATCTATGCGGGTTTTCAGTGAAGGTCTATCGATCCATCGGTTTGACGATGAACTTATTATCCGCCACATCCTTCAGATGCTTGCCATACGGGCTCTTGCCATACTTCACAGCGGCCTCCATCAGCTCATCACGAGTAATCCAACCGTTCTCAAAAGCGATCTCTTCGGCAACGGCGATCGGCAGGCCCTGAGCACGCTGCACGGTGCGCACGAATTCGCCTGCCTCATACAGGGAGTCCATGGTACCGGTATCCAGCCAGGCATAGCCGCGGCCAAGCGTCTGCACGTTGAGGGTGCCGTCTTCCAGATACATCTTGTTCAGATCGGTAATCTCCAGCTCGCCACGGGGGGACGGCTTGACCTGCTTGGCGAACTCGGTGACGCGTTCGTCGTAGAAGTACAGGCCGGTCACCGCATAGTTGCTGGCCGGGTGCTCCGGCTTCTCAACGATGGAGATGGCCTTCTTGTTCTCATCGAATTCGACCACGCCGTATCGCTCAGGATCGTCGACGTAGTAGCCGAACACTGTGGCACCATGTTCCACCGTGGCGGCCTTGCGCAGCGTCCTGCCCAAACCGTTGCCGTAGAAGATGTTATCACCAAGCACCAGCGCGCACGGCTCACCATCGATGAACTCCTCGCCGAGGATGAATGCCTGGGCCAGGCCATCCGGGGAAGGCTGCACCTTGTAAGAGAAGCTCACGCCATACTGGGAGCCGTCTCCCAACAAACGCTCGAAGTTCGGCAGATCCTTCGGCGTGGAGATGATCAGAATGTCACGGATGCCCGCCATCATCAGCACGCTCAACGGGTAGTAGATCATCGGCTTGTCATACACGGGAAGCAGCTGCTTCGAGGTCACCGTGGTCAGAGGGTACAGTCTCGTACCCGAACCTCCAGCGAGAATAATGCCTTTCATGAAAAACCTGCTTTCCACAACATTTTACTCGTTATTCGTCTACAAACATATTCAGCTTAGCTAACTCTTATTCAAAATGAAAAACCGCGCAGAGAGCCTGCGCGGTTTTATCACTTGAAGTCAACTGTTATGAACAGCTATCAGCCGAGTTCCTTCTGCACGTAGGTCTTGAGGGTCTCTTCCCAGTCGGCGGGCACGTATCCGGCTTCACCGATCTTGGCAAGATCCAGTGCGGAGTTGACCGGACGCGGAGATACCGGGTTGGTCGCGTTCGCGAAGTATTCGGCGGTGCTGATGGGCTTGACTTTGCTGCCGTTGCCGTTCGTCAGGTCGAACACCTCGGCCGCGATGTCCGCCCAGGACTTCACTGCGCCGGAACCGGTCAAGTTGTAGGTGCCGTAGGGGGCATGGCTGTCAAGCAGGTGGAAGATCGCCTCGGCCATGTCGCGGGTGAAGGTCAGGCGACCGTACTGGTCATCCACCACGGTGACCTGTTCCAGCTTGTCGGCCGGATCGGCGACCTTGTTGGACAGCATCATCATGGTCTTCACGAAGTTGTGCCCCTCGCCGATCACCCAGCTGGAACGCAGGATGTAATGCTCGGGTGCGTTGGCCACGGCGATGTCGCCAGCGGCCTTGGTCTGGCCGTACACACCGAGCGGGGCGAACGCCTCCGTCTCCGTGTGTTCCTTGGCGGTGCCGTCGAACACATAATCCGAACTCACGTGCACGAGGGTGATGTGGTGGTCCTTGGCCACCTTGGCCAGCAGAGCCGGACCCTGGGCATTCGCCTTCCACGCGATCGGACGGCCTTCGGCGGTCTCGGCCTTGTCGACGGCCGTGTAGGCACCGGCGTTGATGATCGTGCCGTACAGGCTCCAGTCATACCCCTCATAGGCGGCAGGATCCGAAAAATCGAATTCGTCGATGTCGGTGAATTCGAATCCTTTGAGATCATGCTCTTCAACATACTTGCGAATCGACTGCCCAAGCTGGCCGTTCGCACCGGTGACCAATGTGCGCTTCGGATCCATTGGCTTGGCATCCTTGAGCATCGGGTGATGCAGGTCCGCTTCGGAGAGTTCGGCCTGCTCAAGCGGAATCGGCCATTGGATGTTGAGTTCCGGGTCGGCCAGGTTCACGAAGGTGTATGTCTTCTTCTGTTCGAGAGACCAATGCGCGTTCACCAAATACGTGTAGGCCGTGCCATCCTCCAACGCCTGGAAGCTGTTGCCCACCCCGCGCGGCACATATATCGCCTTCGACGGGTCAAGGCGCGTCGTATACACCTGCCCGAAGGTGTCACCCGGACGCAGATCCACCCAGGCACCGAAGATCTCGCCGGTGGCCAGCGAGATGAACTTGTCCCATGGCTCGGCGTGGATGCCACGGGTCACACCGCGTTTCGCATTGAAACTGACATTGTTCTGTACCGGCTGGAAGTCCTTCGGCAAGCCGAGTGCCGTCATCTTCGCCTTCTGCCAGTTCTCTTTGAACCAGCCGCGGTTATCGCCGTGCACCGGCAAATCGAAGACCAACAGGCCGGGAATATTCGTCTCCGTGACCTTGAGTTCCTTTTCAAATTCCATAGTTCACGCTTTCCACATCACTGTTGCATGTCTGTACATGATGAATCCGCCGAGTTGCGGCGGATTCAAAGCATTCACTGGCCCTGGGCCTTGTACTTGGCCTCGGTGGCGGCTTTCGCCGGCTCCCACCACTGCGGGTTGTCGATGTACCATTGCACGGTCTGACGCAGGCCGGACTCGAAGTCGGTGTGCGTCGGACGCCAACCCAGGTCGGTCTGCAGCTTCGTCGAATCGA
>OLOB01001578.1_pt1 | contig 14778 bp, 10 predicted proteins | sample 1671911 | NCBI WGS metagenome assembly OLOB01 (sample SAMEA3136625, study PRJEB25190) | human gut metagenome | biome: human gut; feature: human-associated habitat; material: faeces | place: Austria | collected 2013
CCCCACGAGTGATCGTTACCCGATGTCACCCGAGGGTTATGATCCGTCCGGTCGATCCCAGAGTGGTCATTCGTCCGCCTTCTCAGCCCCGGCCTCGTCGAAAATGCACATATCCACGCCGGACGCGCCCCGCGCGACCACGGACACATCGAGCCCGTCGCCCGAACGGAAAACTCCCAGGCGGGAGGGGACGGGGTTCGGTTCGGTGACGCGCACGGTGGGGACGCAAGGCGAGCCGGAGCGCTCGGACATAAAAGAGTGCCTCTTTCTGACGAATTATTGACTGCGCCCAAGCCTGATAGATGCAGCCACCCTCCATCATACGTGACCGTTAATTAAGCGGTCGGATTAGGGAGTGGGCTGAGGGTATGAACAGCGGCACGCGCTGGTGAGGCAACCCTCATATATATGGGCGTGAGGCGCGGAATGTGGCACGCTAGAAGGCATGAGAATTGTCGTGTGTGTGAAGCATGTCCCCGACATGCAGTCCGAACGCCGTTTTGAGGGCGGCCGCCTGGTGCGCGGTGAGGACGATGTGCTGAACGAACTGGACGAGAACGCCATTGAGGCTGCCGTTCAGCTCAAGGAGTCCGAAGAGGACGCAGGCCGTGAGGCTGAGGTCGTCGCACTGACGATGGGTCCCGAAGACGCCGAGGATTCCCTCATGCGCGCCCTGCAGATGGGCGCGGACCGCGCCTACATCGTCTCCGATGAGTTCCTGGAGGGCTCCGACGTCATTACGACCGCCTCCGTCCTGGCCGTCGCGATCGCGAAGATCAGCGAGGAGTGCGGCCCCGTCGACCTGGTGATCACCGGCATGGCGTCGCTGGACGCGATGACCTCCATGCTGCCCGGCGCACTGGCCGCCAAGGCCCACATGCCCCTGCTGGGCCTTGCCCGCTCCCTGAGCGTCGAGGACGGCGCTGTGACGATCGAGCGTGCCGTCGACGGCTACACCGAGACCGTGCGCGCCGCGCTGCCCGCGGTCGTCTCCGTGACCGACCAGATCAACGAACCGCGCTACCCGGCCTTTGCCGCCATGAAGGCCGCCCGCAAGAAGCCGCTGGATCAGTGGGGCATCGACGACCTCGTCGAGGTTCCCGGCGGGGAGGGCCTCGTGATGCGCCGCGCGCTGACCGCCGTGACCCACGGCGAGGAGAACACCCGCGATGGTTCGGGCACGATCATTCAGGACGCCGGCGAGGGCGGGCGCGCTCTGGCCGACTACATCCTTTCGGTGGTGAAGTGACATGACGCAGCAGATGAGTTCCCCGATTCTTGTTCTGGCCGACCAGGTGGGCGATCACCTGACGCCCCTGGCCCCGCCAGGCCGTGACGCTGGCTGCGTCCCTGACCAGCGCTGACGTCGTTGCCCTGTCCCTGGCCGCTACGCCCGACGTGGCAGCCCTGTCGGAGCTGGGCGCGACCCAGCTGCTGCATGCCGACCTGGGTGACGCCGGGCGTTCCTCGGTCGTGGCCTCCGACGCCGTGATCTCCGCGCTGGCCACCGCCAGCTTCGGTCTGGTGCTCCTGTGCTCGGACTACCGCGGTCGTGAGATCGCCGGTCGCGTCGGCGCCCTCACCGAGGCCGGCGTGGTCTCCGGTGCTTCGTCCGTTGGCTTCGACGGTGGTGTCCTCCAGATCGGTAAGACCGCCCTGGGCGGCTCTTGGTCGATGCGCATCGTCCTCGAGGGACAGACTCCGATCGTCGGCATCGCCTCCGGCATCATCGACGAGGCGCCGGTGGCCTCTCCCGTCGCCCTGAGCCCGCAGGCCCTGTCCGTCGAGCTGAGCCCCGAGGCTTCCTCGATTCAGGTCGTCTCTTCCGTGCCCGACGAGGAGGAAGGCGTGTCCCTGACCGACGCCTCCACCGTGGTGTGCGGTGGCCGCGGCGTGGACGGTGACTTCGAGCTGGTTCGCACGCTTGCCGACGCGCTGGGTGGTGCCGTGGGCGCGACCCGCGTCGCCTGTGACGAGGGTTGGGCCCCGCGAGCCGAGCAGATCGGTCAGACGGGCCTGACGGTCACCCCGGACCTGTACATCGGCCTGGGCGTCTCCGGCGCGATCCACCACACGGTGGGTATGCAGTCCTCCGCCCACATCGTCGCCGTGTGCGATGACCCCGACGCCCCGATCTTCGAGATCGCAGACTTTGGTGTTGTCGGCGACGTGACCGAGGTCGTGCCCGCGGCCGAGGCCGCCGTGTGGCAGCGGGGCGCCGCAGCGGCCCTGGTGTCCATCAAGCCCGGGCAGGGCTACGACTTCGCCTACCCCACCAAGGTCCTCTCCGCCCTGGGGTGCGGCACACCGGTGCTCTTCGCCGGTCGCGGGCCGGTGTCCGCGGACGTGCGCGACTTCGACCTGGGGTGGGCGGCCGAGCACGACGCGGCGGCGGTTGCCGAGGCCATGCGCACGGCGCTGGACACCTACGACGCCGAGATCGCCTCGGGTGCGCGGCCCGCCACGGCGCAGCGCTTCCACGACTGGGTCGAGGACCATCGCTCGCTGCGTGCCACGGGGCAGTCCGCCGCCCGCGTCGTGCAGGAGACCGCCGGCAGGGCCGGTGACAGCAGCGAGGAGAGTGCGGGGGGCCATGAGGTACGTCGAGTGAGTGAGGCGCAACGTTGGTGACCAACAGCCTGGTCGACTGGTTCAACACCCTGCCAACCGCGATCCTGCTTCTGTCTGCGCTCTTCGGGGTCGGGTGGCTCGTGCTGCGCGCCGCCGGGATGAGAGGGATCCGTCCCGTCGCGCTGGCCCCGACCATCAGCGCCCTCATCCTGACGGCCGACGGGCTCTTCCAGGCCGCCGTCGGCAAGCCCTGGGGCTGGATCCCCGTCATGGTGACGACCGCACTCCTGGCTCTTGCCGCGACCACGGCGAAGCGCCTCATCGACCGTTGGGACCCGGGGATCCTCCTCATGCCCGAGGATCAGCGGGAGGGTATGACCATGCGCACCGACGGCGGACGCGCCGAGCGCAGGCTCTTCCTGACGGTCCTGGTGTTCTGGGCCGTCACCGCACTGCCCGTCATTCTCACGATCCCGCCCAACGCGGTCTCCCAGAGCGGTGACGCCCTCTACCACTACATGCAGGTCGCCATCATCGAGCGCGAAGACTACGCCTCGATGTTCAACCCGAACGCCGGCATGTTCGGGCTCACGAGCCACGCGGGCTTCTACCCGATTGTGTGGCACCAGGTCGCCAGCCTGGGAGCGTGGAGCTGGCGTGAGACGCTCATCGCCAACAACGTTCTGCTGCTGGCCGTGGCGCTGGTGTGGTACCTCGGCCTGGTCTACCTGGCTCGTACCGCGCTGCCCAAGGTCCGCCACGCCCCCTACCTGGCACTGGCCGCCTCACTCCTGGCTCCGGTCTTCCCCTGGCGGCTCACCTACGGTGCGGCGCTGTGGCCCTACTGCATGGCGGTGGCCACCTGCCCGGCCGTCATCGCCATGTCGATCGAGTGCTGGCGCCGTGCCCGCACCCTCATGGTGGTGGCCGCTCGGGAGCAGAACACGTCGGTTTGGGGAGCACGGGCGCGTGCCGCCATGGCGCTGAGCGCCATCATCCCCTTCTTCGTCGGGTCCTGCCTCATCCACACCTCAGCGGCGGCAATGCTCCTGTGGCCGCTGTTCGGCATCCTCCTGTGCCAGGCGGTGCACTCGGGGATCAGGAGCTGGCGCTGCGAGCGGCGCGCTCAGGCCGCGGCCTGGTGGATCGGCGCCGTCCTGGCGGTGGTCGCGTTCGTCGCCTTCGTCGTGCTGCCCGGTCCCCAGCAGCACCACTTCGGCAGGTACACCGAGCTGGACTGGAGCAACCTGACCACCAAGCTCCTCATCCCCATCACCCTGAACTACTTCGGCGGCTGGGCCATCGAGTGGATCGAGATGCCGCTGGCGACCCTGTGCCTCCTGGGCGCGGCGATCTGCCTGTGGCGGCGGCGCAACTGGGAGCTGGTGGTGGCCTGGATCTTCAGCATGTCCCTCATCCTGGCCGCCATCGCCCCCATCCCGGTGCTCTCGGCGTTCACCGGCCTGTTCTATCGGGTTCCCCACCGCATCAAGGCGATGACCGCCGTTCTGGCGGTGCTGCTCGTGGTGATCGCCCTGGATGCGCTGCGTACGTGGCTCAGCCCGCTGGGAGCGCGGGCCGGCTCCGCGCTGCGCGCAGCCTTGGGACGTATTGGCCTGGCCTCGGTGAGCACTGCGGTGCTCAGGGCGGGGGCCGCCGTCGCCGTCCTGGCCGTGTGCCTGCCCATCATGCTGATCGGGAGCCGGGCCGTGGCCACCGACGTACGCGAGGGATATCTTCCGGTGCACGGAGACACCCGCTTTATCGCGGATACGGCCGAGCTCGACATGATCCGCCGCCTGCCCGACGAGCTGCCGGACAACGCCGTCGTCATCGGTGACCCGGTGGCCGGGACCGGCTACATCCCCATTCTCACCGGTATGCGCAGCGTGTGGGTCTTCCCCGGTCAGGCCGCCGACGACCAGGACGGGATCTACCTGCGCGAGAACTTCAACCGGATTCACACCGACCCCCACGTGTGCGAGCTTCTCCAGCGGCACGGGATCCAGTACTTCTACGCCGACAAGGACATCGTCTTCAACGGCAACCGGCTCAGCAAGTTCCGACCCGGCCTCTACGGGGTCGACACCTCCAGCGGCTTCACCCTCGTCGACTCCGGCGGCACGGCATCGCTGTGGCGCATCGACATCTGCGGCTGACGACCTGCTGACGCTCTGACGGCGCCCGTATCGGGGCCTATGAGTTCTCAGAGCTCTCAGCTCATGGGGGCGACGGGTTCGGCGCCCCAGGTCCCGTCCAGGAACAGCCGCGTCCACAGACCCGTCGAGGCGGCCCCCTTGGCCATGCGCAGGATCTGCTCGGCGTAGGGCATGGGGGCGTTGAAGGCCTCGAAAGCCATGGGGTGGTGCAGCATGGTGCGCATGGAGACCGCTCGGGACAGCGCCGTGCGGGTGCCGGTGACGGTCAGCGCTGCCATGAGCGCTCGCCGCGGTCCAGCCGGGATCCGCGCGGCCGGCGCCTCGAAGAGTTGGGAGGCAGTGCCTGTCGCCTCGCCGTAGACCTCCGCCGTGAACTGCGCGTACCAGTCGCGAGTGGCGGTCAGCTCCTCCGATCCCTGCAGCCAGGCGTGCCACATCTCGGTGTCGAGCATCGGTAGCGCCCAGCCGTATCCGAAGGCCTCGTAGGCTTTGAAGGACCCGTTGATGTACTTGGCCTGACGTTCCTGGAGGTTGACCCACTCCAGGAGCTCCTGGATGCAGCGTCCGCCTCCGGGCAGGTCCTCGCCCGGGTTGGTCGGGAAGGAGACCTCCTGGGCTCCCTGCATCACTGCCCGGCGCAGCAGGGGCAGGTGGCGCCACGCATCTCGGTCCCCCTGAAGCAGCGAGTGGTGGTGGGCCACAGCGGTGAGTACCTCGCTGCGTGAGGGGCTGCCCTCGAGCAGGTGCTCGTCATGCATGTTGCCGACGATCGTGTGGCCGGGTAGGAACACCGCATCGGTGTCGATCAGGGCCTTGCGGCGCATCTGGAGCAGGGCGTACCAGTCCTGGACGTGTGGCAGGGAGGTCAGGCCCCAGGTACGCCTCTGGAAGTCGATGCCGTCGGGCCCGGCCCAGGTACGAGCCACTTCGGCGGGGTCCAGGTCGACCGTGAACCAGTCCAGCTCGAGCGCCTCGGCCACGCCTCGGGAGATGGCGACCTCGGAGCTGCCCGGCACCCCGTAGGTGAAGGTCACCACGTCGCGGGCCCCGTGACGCTTGAGCCAGACGGCCAGCAGGCGGGAGTCCAGCCCACCGGAGAGCGGAACGAGGATCTGGCGGCCGTCGATGTCCTGCAGGACGCGCTCGACCGCGATGTCGAGCGCGGTGCGGAAGACGCCCGCAAACTCCTCCGGGGAGGTGATCGGGTCGGCGGCGTACCGGTAGGTCTCCCACGAGCGGCTGCTCCAGGTGCCGTCGGGGCGCAGTTCCACCACCGAGCCGGCCGGGGTGGCGTAGACCTCGTGGGCCAGTGTCCGTGTCCCCGGTGTGAAGCCAGCGTGCAGGAAGACCTCGGCGGCCTCCTCGTCGCGCACCCAGGTCGGGGCGTGGCGGCGCAGCTCCTCGGGGTCGTCGCTGATGACCCAGGTGTCGCCTGCGCGGGTGAACAACAGGTGGTGGGAACGGGTGCGGTCCGTGGTCAGGCGCACGAGACCGTCATCGGCCTCGATGAGTGTCCAGGCCCCCGTGCGCCGCTCGGGCTGTTCGCGCCGCAGGGACTCCAGGTCACCGGACCCGGGCGGTAGCGGTCGCCACAGGTGGTACTGGGACGCTGTGGGCTCAGTGCCCGCTGGACCGTGTGTCCACGTCGGAGACGTCAGGTGAAGGCGGTATCCGGAAGGGGACGTGTCCGTGCAGTCCGTGTGGTCCAAGTCGTGCATGTGGACATGGTAAGCGCCGTATCATACGGAGGGCTGCTACCCGAGCCGCCATCTGAGCATCAACCTGAGCCTCAGTCTGATCCGTCGGAAGGACCAACCCGTATGCGCATCGCCGTCGTCGCCCTGGGCAAGATCGGACTGCCTCTGGCCGTCCAGTACGCAGACAAGGGCCACGAGGTCATCGGGGTCGACGTCAACCCCGCCGTCGTCGAGGCCGTCAACGCTGGAATCGAGCCCTTCCCCGGCGAGGCCCACCTGGCCGAAAAGCTCGCCGCCCTGAGCCCCGCCACCGGCAACGGCGCCCTGCGCGCCACCACCGACTACGCCGAGGCCATCCCCGAGGCCGACGCCATCGTCCTGGTCGTGCCGCTCTTCGTCAACGACGCCACCTGGGAGCCGGACTTCGCCTGGATGGATGACGCCACCCGCTCCCTGGCCGCCCACCTGACCCCCAACACCCTCATCTCCTATGAGACCACCCTGCCCGTGGGCACGCTGCGGGGCCGCTTCAAGCCCATGATCGAGGAGATCAGCGGCCTGAAGGAGGGGACCGACTTCCACCTCGTCTTCAGCCCCGAGCGGGTCCTCACCGGCCGCGTCTTCGCCGACCTGCGCCGCTACCCCAAGCTCGTGGGCGGTCTGGACGAGGCCGGTACCCAGGCCGGCATCGCCTTCTACGAGTCCGTCCTCGACTTCGACGAGCGCGACGACCTGCCCCGTCCCAACGGCGTGTGGGACATGGGCACCGCCGAGGCCGCCGAGATGGCCAAGCTCGCCGAGACCACCTACCGCGACGTCAACATCGGCCTGGCCAACCAGTTCGCCGTCTACGCCGACAAGGCCGGCTTCGACATCGAGCGCGTCATTGAGGCCTGCAACTCCCAGCCCTACTCCCACATCCACCGCCCCGGCATCGCGGTGGGCGGGCACTGCATCCCGGTCTACCCGCGCCTGTACCTGTCCACCGACCCCGACGCCTCGGTGGTGCGCACCGCCCGTACCTTCAACGCCACCATGCCCGCCTACGTGGTGGGTCGGGCCACCGAGGTGCTCGGCTCGCTCAAGGGCCTGCGCGTCGTCGTGCTGGGGGCCTCCTACCGCGGCAAGGTCAAGGAGACCGCCTTCTCCGGGGTCTTCCCCACCGTGGAGGCCCTGCGCGAGGCCGGCGCCGAGGTCCTCGTTCACGACCCCATGTACACCGACGAGGAGCTGGCCGGCTTCGGCTGGACCCCCTACCACCTGGGGGAGCAGGTCGACGTCGCCATCGTCCAGGCCGACCACCCCGAGTACGGCGAGCTCTCCGCCACCGACCTGCCCGGGCTGCGCCTCCTGCTGGACGGGCGCCGCGCCACCGACGCCACCAAGTGGACCGGTGTGCCGCGCCTGACCATCGGCGGAGGCGAGTGACCCCGGAGGCGCTCTGAGGTCGGCAGAAGGAATGACTGCGAGCGTGGCGGCGGGGCTGTCCGGAGACTCCGGCTGGATCCTGACGGCCGCCACGCTCGTCGTGGCCGGTCTGCTACTGGTGCCCGGCTGGATCGTGGGCCGCGCGGCGCACCTTGCCGCACTGCCGTCGCTGGCAGTGGCTCCCGCACTCGGCTCGGCGATCATCGCGGCGGCGGAAATCCTCGCCCACACCCTCGCGTTGTCCTGGCTCCCCTGGGGGTGGGCGGTGATCGCCAGTCTGACGGCGGTCTTGGCGTTGATGGCACGACTGATCGTCGGTGCCCCACCGGAGCATGCGCGACGAGCGGCGTCGCCGGGCCGGGCCGAGTGGGCGATCCTGGCTGCAGGCCTGAGCGTGGCCGTTGCCCTGCCGGCCGGGGTGATCCTGTCCGTCCTGCCGAGCCCCGGCTACCCGGCGCAGGCCTTCGACGCCACCTTCCACCTCAACGCGGTGGCGGCCATCCGCGAGGGCGGCAACGCCTCCATGCTGGGGGGCCTGTCCGCCCTGTACTCCGGCCGCGCCGTCTACTACCCCACGGTCTGGCACGGGGCGGTGGCGCTGGCACCGGGCGGTCCGGCCCCGGTCAGTACCGCGGGGGTGCTGGCCCTCACCGCGGTGGTCTGGCCGCTGAGCCTGCTGGGGCTGCTCGCCCGGGCCACCGGTCTCGACGCCACTCGGGCTTCGGAGACGGAGCGAGTCCACCGCAGGCAACGGACCTGCGCGGTCGCCGCTGTGCTGGCGTTCAGCGCCGCAGTGGTGGGCTTCCCACTGCTGCCCATGACGGCCTTGGCAGTGTGGCCCTACGCCCTGAGCGTTGCGGGGCTTCCCGGCGTCCTCGTGCTCTACGACCTGCTGCGTCAGGAAACCGCCTCGTGGCGCCTGCGTCTGACACTGGTGCTCCTCACCCTGGCCGCCGCCGGCGGCGTGGTGGCCGCGCACGGCACCGGCCTGTTCAACCTCGCCGTCCTGAGCCCACCCTTCTTGGTCAACCTCCTCGTCTCCCGATGGCGTCGCTGCGCCGCCGGGCGGGGCGGCCGCGCCCTCCTGGTGGCCGGAGCGGTTGCGTCCGTGCTGGTCCTGGTCGTGGGGGCCTGGGTCATGCGCGCCTCCCTGGCCTCTGTCCTGGGCTATCAGCGCCCGGCCGGGGGAGTGGGCGGCATCGTGGCGACCCTGGGGCAGGCGCTCATCGACCTGCCGATGTATGGGGCAGTCCCGGGGGCCTCCGTGCCCGTCGGGATCGTGTTCGGCGGACTCACCCTGGGGGCGGCATGGTCGGCACGTGCACAGCGGGATCAGCGCCCCTGGCTCGTCATGTGGCTCCTGTCGCTGCTGCTTGTGGTCCTTGTGGGGGGACCCCAGTGGGCCGGCCGTCAGCTCGGAGCGCCCTGGTACCTCCAGAAGGCCCGGATCCTTCCGCTTGTCATCCTGCCGGCGCTCGTCCTCATGGCGCAGGCCGGGGCCGGGCGACCTGGACGACGACTGTGGGGGCTGCTGCGTCGACTGGCCTCACGGGTCGGCGGGGCCCGGCCGCAGCGTGCGGCGGTGGCCATGCTGGCGGCGCTTGTACTTCTGCCGGTGGCGGCACGGGTCCCCCTGGAGCGTAACCTCGTCGCCTCCGTCTACGACCCGCAGCGCATCAAGTACGGGACCTTGCTGACCGAGGACGCCCTGGCGCTCATTGCGCGCTCGAGGAGCGTCCTGCCTCAGGACGCGGTCGTCCTCGGAGCGCCATCGCGAGGGGCCGCCCACCTGTGGTCCGTGGGCGGGGTCCACGTCGTCTACCCGACCCGTGACCAGACAGCACCTGGAACCCCGGGTGCGACCCTGCCCTCTGCCTGGCCCACCCTGGGGCAGAAGGGCTCCCGGACCTGCGCGCTCCTCAACCAGCTGGGCGTGCACTACTTCTACAGCAGCTCGGACGCCACGGCCGCGGGCTCCGTGGCAGGCGCAGCCCCCCTGCGCTGGGACGCCCCGCTGACCCGGATCCCCAGCGAGGGGCTCGAGCTCATCGACTCCCAGGGCGGCACCTCACTGTGGCGCATCACCGCCTGCGACTGAGGGGGCTTGCTCCACGATCCTGAGTCAGGAGACTGAGGCCAACTTTCGCACGACGTACTGATTCAAGCTGGTGGACTGCTCTGCTGCTTCCATGGCCAGACGTCGGTGCAGGTCCTCGCCGAGGCGCAGCTGGAACTTACCCGAGTAGTGGCGGGTCGATAGAGGCTCCGGCACCGCTTCCCCTGACGCGTGGAGGTCGGCGACCACCTCGCTGACAAGGTTGCGTAAACCAGACAATGCCAGCTCAGGGGTTCCGTCGAGCCAGGAGAGTGAAGGAAACTCAACGCAGGTGGCAACGAACTCGTCATCCTCCGCCGACCACGTCACGCGGAAGCTGTACCTCGCAGTGTCGATGGCTGTACTCATGTCTCCGTCTCTCCCTCTTCTCTATGGCGGCGAGAACGTGTCGCACGTGCATTCGCGCCTCCCGGCTGGCGGGTGGCAGGCAGTCGGCGTCGTGGGTCAGGGTATAACCGGCCATCTGCACTGGGATGACCTCGGCCTCCTCGGCGTGCTGTGAGCGGGCCGAGGCGGCCGGATCGGGAGGCGGGACACAGGGGCGGAGACGCGTGTGGGGCCCCGCAGGGACCCCACACGTCACGACTCATTGATGGCGGCTCGATGGTGGCGTCGCCCGGTCACTGCCCCTGAGCGGCGTACTTGGCCTCGACCTCAGCCTTGAGCGGGCGCCACCAGGCCTCGTTGTCCCGGTACCAGTCGATGGTGGCCTGCAGACCGGAGCGGAAGTCGGTGAACCTCGGCACCCAGCCGAGCTCCTGGACCAGCTTGGAGTTGTCGATGGCGTAGCGCATGTCGTGACCGGGGCGGTCGGCGACGTGCTCGTAGTCGTCGGGAGCGTGGCCCATGAGCTCCAGGATCAGCTCGACGACCTCCTTGTTGTTCTTCTCGCCGTCGGCGCCGATGAGGTAGGTCTCGCCGATGCGGCCCTTCTCGATGATGTCCCACACGGCGTCGTTGTGGTCCAGGACGTGGATCCAGTCGCGCACGTTCTCGCCGGCGCCGTAGAGCTTGGGGCGCACGCCGTCGATGAGGTTGGTGATCTGACGCGGGATGAACTTCTCGATGTGCTGGTAGGGGCCGTAGTTGTTCGAGCAGTTGGAGATCGTGGCCTCCACGCCGAAGGAGCGCACCCAGGCGCGCACGAGCAGGTCGCTTCCGGCCTTGGACGAGGAGTAGGGGGAGGAGGGGTTGTAGGGCGTCGTCGGCTCGAACTTAGCCGGGTCGTCCAGCTCCAGGTCCCCGTAGACCTCATCGGTGGAGATGTGGTGGAAGCGCACCTTGTGGCGGCGCACAGCCTCCAGCAGGGTGAAGGTGCCCACGAGGTTGGTCTGGATGAAGGGGGAGGGGTCGCGCAGCGAGTTGTCGTTGTGGGACTCGGCTGCGAAGTGGACGACGACGTCGGCCTGGGTGACGAGCGGGTCGACGACATCGGCGTCGGCGATGTCCCCGACGACGAGCGTGACGCGGTCACCCAGGTCCGCCAGCGAGCCCTTGTTCCCGGCGTAGGTGAGCTTGTCCAGGACGGTGACGGTGGCATCGGGGTGGCGTACCAGGGTCTGGTGGACGAAGTTGGCGCCGATGAAGCCGGCGCCTCCGGTGATGAGGACGTGCATAGAACTCGCTCCGATACGTGGGAACTGCGGGCGCTGAGCGCCCATCATGGCCGACGCCATCATGCCACAGGAGTGCGCTCGAGCCCACGGGCGGTTGTAGGGCGAGGTCGTCGGGACGGCGTGGCCTGACCGAGGGCCTCCGGGGTGGTGAGATCGGATTGCAATAGACGCGTCGTGAACCGGTAAAACCGCGGAGCCTCAAGAAAAAGTGCGGGGTGAGCTGGCGGTCTCCGGGATTCTGAGTGCCGATGCAGTCGTCGCCGTCAAGGACCCTCCGTGACATTCAGTAAACTATCAGCAATCTCTTGGAAATTGCTCAGAAATTTGATTTCGTGCCTCTCGAGGGAGCGCGTCGTCGGTTCTGATGGTGAGGCCTGATGGACGCCCGTCGGTATCACCTCAAAGGAACCCCATGAACGTCCCTCGCGCTCTTGGCCGCATCGCTCCACGCGGCGGCCATCGCTTCAGTGGCCATGCCGGTGGTCTCAGCGCCCGCGCACACGCGTGCCGCTCCGCCGGGCTCATCGCCCTGACCTCGCTGCTCCTGTCAAGCCTGGTCCCCGCGGCCGGTGCCGCTCCGGGCGCCGGCGACGCAGGTGGTCAGGGCGAGGCCCCCGCCCCGGTGCAGATCCTCGATCTGACCACCGCTAGCGGGCAGGCCACCGAGGTTGCGCAGTCGGGGCTCGACGACGCTCGAGCCTCGACGGGGCAGGGCTCCGGCTCGGCCGATGCCACCTCGGCGAGTGCGGCGGCGGTGCTCGGCGCAACCGCCACCGTGCCCGCCCTCGCTCAAACAACGGGGGCAGCCGGCGCGCCGGTCCCGTCGATCCTGCCGGCGGCCACGGACCCGCAGGCGGACGCCGCCTTGCTCACCGACCCCCTCGAGGTCGACCGCTTCTTCGTCGCCGGCTTCACCTGGACCGGCGGCGCCGACCTGCCCGACGGCGTACGCATCTACCTGCGCGTGCGGGAGAACGGGAGCTGGTCGCCCTGGTACCTGAGTGAGGCGGCCGACTCCGGCCGCGACGACCGCGCCACCCCCGGCACGGGGGAGTTCGTCACCGGCGGGGCCGACGCGATCCAGGCCTCCGTCGTGGGCAGCTCGCTTCCCGCCGGGCTCAAGCTGGCCCTGGTCCCCTCCCGCCCGCAGGGCGAGGAGGTCCTCGGTGCAGACGACCTCACGACCACCCAGGCCGCACCGACCCCCGTCATCGAGGATGCCTCCGCCACTGAGAACCAGGGCACTCAGGTGGATCCGGTCGCCATGACGCTGCCCGCGAGCCCCGCATCGGTCACCCGGCCGGCCGCAGCATCGTTTGCTGCACCAGCCGCTGCGCCAGCCGCTGTGCCTGTCGTCGCACCGGCTGCGACGACCGCCAATGGCTTGCCGGGCGCGGTGACCACCCGGGCCAATGCCTCCTACATGAGCTGGGATCCCGAGTACGCGAGAGCCGGCCACGTCGTCGTCCACCACACCGCAGGCACCAACAGCTACTCAGCAGGCCAGTCCGCCTCCATCGTGCGGGGCATCTACTACTACCACGCGGTCGTCCTGGACTGGGGCGACATCGGCTACAACTTCCTCGTCGACAAGTTCGGCACCGTCTTCGAGGGGCGCTCCGGCTCCGTGGCGGCGCCGGCCGGCAGGATGAGCATCGGGGCGCACGCCCGCGGCGTCAACACCGGCACCATGGGCATCTCCATGATGGGGGACTACAGCACGGTGTCCCCCTCGGACGCCCAGCTGAGCTCCGTGGGCAAGATGGCCGGATGGTTCCTCAAACGAGCCGGCATCTCCGATGTCACCGGCTGGGCGGGCCTGCACGTGTGGACCACCGAGCGCTACCAGGCCGGCTCCACTATCTCCATGCCCCGCATCCTCGGGCACCGCGACGTCGGCTACACCACCTGCCCCGGCAACGTCGGCTACTCCAAGCTCGGTGCCATCCGCGCCATCGCCAAGGCGCAGGGCTCCTCCCCGCAGGGAGGAAGCAGTAGTGCGTCGTCGACCGTGCCCCAGGACCATCCGGGAGCCGTCGCTCTGCGCGGTGCGCTGGGCGCCAACGGCTGGATCGGAGCGGCCACCTCCGGTGTCCAGGCCTCTGCCAAGGGTGGGGTGTTCCAGCGCTTCGAGCATGGGGTGGGCTACTGGAGCCCGGCGACCGGTGCGCAGTTCGTGGGTGAGCCGGTGCTCAGTGCCTGGGGTGCCTACGGCTATCAGACCGGGTCCATGGGCTACCCGCGCAGCGGTGGCGTGGCGGGAGTCGGTGGCAGTCGTCACCAGATCTTCGAAGGCGGCATCGCCTACTGGCGCCCCGGGGGCCGGGTCAGCTTCATCCACGGCTCGATCCTCAACGCCTGGGCGGCCTCCGGCTGGGAGCACTCCAAGGTGGGGCTGCCCACCGGACGCGCAGTGCGCCAGGCCGACGGCACCATGACCCAGACCTTTGAGAAGGGCAGCATCTCCGCGGCGCCCAACGGGAAGGTGACCATCCGCTGACATTCCGCACCGGGGGAGCGGCGAGGTGGCCAGAAGTGCATGAGACAGCTCATGAGACACTGGCCGCCTCGCCGCTTCCTTACCAGCCGCCTTCATCGACCACCTGCCGGGAAGGACCTCCACATGAACCGAGGACTCGTCTACTTCCACTTCGATCCTCATCATCAGGTCCGCGACTACGTCGTCGCCGCACTCAGCTCCCTGCGGCCCCACGCCGACCACATCCTGCTGGTCTCCAACTCACCCATCGGCGAGGCAGACCGCGCCCGCTTGGCGGCCTGCTGCGATGAGATCCTTCAGCGCCCCAATGAGGGACTCGACGCCGGCGCCTACCGAGCAGGCCTGGAGCACCTGGGCTGGGAGCAGCTCGCCGACTTCGACGAGCTCATCCTGACCAACCACACCTACTACGCGCCGCTGCGGCCCTGGGAGGAGGTCCTTGCCCGCGCCGCGAACTGGGGCGATATCTCCTTCTGGGGTATGACCGAGCACGCCGCCATGCGCCCCCACCCCTTCCTCGCCCAGCGCGAGCTGCCCCGCCACCTCCAGTCCCACTGGATCGCGGTGCGCCGCAGGCTCCTGACGGACCCGGCCTTCCGTGAGTACTGGGAGCAGATGCCACCGGTCACCTCCTACCGCGACTCCATCCAGTGGCACGAGTCGCGCTTCACCGACCACTTCACCGGAATCG
>OLOB01001582.1_pt1 | contig 14773 bp, 8 predicted proteins | sample 1671911 | NCBI WGS metagenome assembly OLOB01 (sample SAMEA3136625, study PRJEB25190) | human gut metagenome | biome: human gut; feature: human-associated habitat; material: faeces | place: Austria | collected 2013
CAATGGAATCTATGGAAATCGGTGAACTTGTCATACTGGCACTGGAAACGATGCTTGTGAGCCTGTGTATGAAGGTTATCTCAGTCTTTATTACAGTGATTTTGTATGGGCGTATGATTGAAATTTATCTCTATTCGTCCGTTGGAGCTATTCCATTTGCAACCATGTCTAACCGGGAATGGGGGCAGATTGGAAACAACTATCTTCGTGGATTGTTTGCACTGGCATTTCAGGGATTCTTTATGATGGTCTGCGTGGGAATTTACGCAGTCTTAGTAGCGAATATCCAGATGTCAGATAACATACATTCTGCATTGTTCGGCGTGATGGCATACACGGTGATCCTGTGTTTCAGTCTGATGAAAACAGGAAACTTTGCCCGCAGTATCTTTAACGCCCACTAAGAAAGGAGGAACTGGCAATGGCATTTGTATCTGTGCCTAAAGACTTAACCAAGGTCAAGAATAAGATCATTTTCAACCTGACGAAACGGCAGCTGATCTGCTTTGGGATTGCGGCGGCAGTAGGGCTTCCGTTTTATTTCTTAAGCAGGGGAATCATTGGTTCCAGTAACGCAGCGACCGGGATGTGCCTTCTTATGCTTCCGGCATTTTTGTTTGCCATGTATGAGAAGGATGGACTTCCGTTAGAAAAGGTCTTAAAAAATATGATCACCGTAAAATTTATCCGTCCTCCGGTACGCAAGTACCAGATGGAAAATATGTATGAGAAAAAATATACCGTGGTCAGAAAGAAGAAAGGGGGAACGAAGGGTGTTAAAAAGAAAAAACGATAGACAGCCGCCACAGAGCTTAGATGAATTATATCCGGATGATTACTGGCTGGATGAGGAGGATGGAGAAGAAGAACTTCCAGACCCCGCAATGAAAAAGAAATCAGTAAGCGGCAGACTGCACGATGAGCCAATGGTGACAGGGTATGAAGCACTGGAACGCCAAAGAGGTGTCCGCAGACCGAACCGGAAACTGACACGCAGGGAAAAGAAAGCCCTCAAAAGGGCACAGAAATATGAAGAAAAACTGCATAAGGAACATGAAAAAGCGGATAAGAAAAATGCGAAAAAGGAAGCAAAACTGGCAGCCAAAGCAGAAAAGCAGGCAGTGCGTGACGCAAAGAAAAATGCGAAGAAGAAAAAGAACAGACCTGCCGCAGCACCGCCGGGGCAGCGTCCGGCAGGAAAAGCGGTTTCTGGAACGAAAAGCAGTGGAACAGGAAAGAAAACATCGGATAGTGCCAGGGATAAGAGGATCACTGCACAGCAGTCGATTCCATACCATGAGATGGGAAGGGACGGTATCTGCCGGGTGCAGGACAAGTTTTATTCCAAGACGATCCGTTTTTATGACATCAACTATCAGCTGGCACAGAATGAAGATAAGAACGCCATCTTTGAAAACTGGTGTGATTTCCTGAATTACTTTGACAGCACAATTCATTTTCAGCTGTCCTTTATCAACCAGCACAGCAACATGGCAGAGTATGAGAAGGTCATCCATATCAATCCGCAGGAGGATGAATTTGATGACCTGCGTATGGAGTTTGCCCAGATGCTTAATAATCAGTTGGCAAAAGGAAATAACGGGCTGATGCGTACCAAATATATCACATTTGGGATTGAAGCGGAGAATATCCGGGAAGCACGACCAAAACTGGAACGTATCGAGTCGGATATTCTGAACAATTTTAAGATTCTTGGGGTATCTGCTTATCCGCTGAATGGGGAGGAACGGTTACAGATCATGTATGAAACCTTTAACCAGGACAGCAAAGTTCCGTTCCATTTCTCTTATGATGATGTGCTTCGGACAGGGCTTAGTACCAAGGATTATGTCGCACCGACCAGTTTTGTATTTAAGAGTGGAAAAGATTTTGAGATGGGCGGCACGATGGGAGCTGTTTCCTATTTACAGATCCTTGCACCGGAACTTACCGACAAGATGCTGGCAGAGTTTTTGGAGATGGACAGCAACCTGATGGTGAATTTCCATATCCAGTCCATCGACCAGATGAAGGCAATCAAGCTGGTAAAAAGCAAGGTGACGGATATTAACCGTATGAAGATCGAGGAACAGAAAAAAGCAGTCCGGGCAGGCTATGACATGGACATTATCCCTTCGGACTTAAATACATACGGTGGGGAAGCAAAAAGGCTTCTGGAAGATCTACAGTCCAGAAATGAGCGAATGTTCCTTGTAACAGCATTGTTCTTAAATACTGCACCGACCAGACAGGAACTGGAAAATGTGGTGTTCCAGACTGCCGGTATCGCACAGAAATATAACTGTGCATTGAAACGGCTGGATTACCAGCAGGAGACGGGACTGATGAGCTGCCTGCCGCTTGCGGTGAATTTTGTACCGATCAAACGGGCACTGACAACGACATCCACGGCAATTTTTGTCCCGTTTACCACACAGGAATTATTTATGGCTGGGGAATCTATTTATTATGGATTAAATGCCCTGTCTAATAACCTTATCATGGCAGACAGGAAGAAACTGAAGAACCCGAACGGACTGATTCTTGGTACACCGGGTTCCGGTAAGTCGTTTGCGGCAAAACGAGAGATTGCAAATGCATTTATCGTGACGAAAGATGACATTATCGTCTGTGACCCGGAGGGGGAGTATTATCCGTTAGTCCGGGCATTTCATGGACAGGTGATCCGTATTTCCCCGACCAGCCACGATTATATCAATCCGATGGATATTAACCTGGATTACGCTGACGATGATGACCCGCTTTCCTTAAAATCGGACTTCATCCTGTCTCTTTGTGAGCTGGTAGTAGGCGGAAAGAACGGACTGGAGCCGGTTGAAAAGACCGTCATTGACCGATGCGTAAGGCTGGTCTATCAGGATTTCCTTTCTGACCCGGTACCGGAAAAAATGCCGATCTTAGAGGATTTATATAATCTTCTCCGTAATCAGAAAGAGCAGGAAGCACAGCGTCTGGCAACGGCACTGGAGATTTATGTCAATGGTTCCTTAAAAGTGTTTAACCATAGAACCAACGTGGAACTGAGTAACCGTATCGTATGTTTTGACATTAAGGATCTGGGAAAACAGCTGAAAAAACTGGGTATGCTGATCGTGCAGGACCAGGTGTGGAACAGGGTAACGGTCAACCGTTCTGCGAATAAGAGTACCAGATATTACATTGATGAGTTCCATCTGCTCTTAAAAGAGGAGCAGACGGCAGCATACAGTGTGGAGATCTGGAAGCGTTTCCGTAAATGGGGTGGTATCCCTACGGGTATCACACAGAACGTAAAAGACCTGTTAGCCAGCCGGGAGATTGAGAACATCTTTGAAAACTCGGACTTTATCCTGATGCTCAACCAGGCATCTGGTGACAGACAGATCCTTGCAAAACAGCTCAACATTTCCCCTCACCAGCTTTCTTATGTAACGAACAGCGGGGAAGGTGAGGGACTGGTCTTTTATGGCAGCACCATTATCCCGTTCAAGGATAAGTTTGATAATTCCCTGATGCTGTATGCCCTGATGACTTCTAAGCCGGATGAGGTGGAAAAGCGTAAGAAACTTGGTATCGGAGAACGGGACGATTAAAGAAATAAACGAAACAAAATAAAACAGAGTAGAGGATGAGCCGGAGGAATACTTCCGGCAATTTTTCTGCCCGGAAATCATGGAGGATTACAAGATGGAAGATTACAGAAACATGGAGAGATGCAGCGGCGAACCTTGCTGCATATTTGCAGAAAGAATCTGTGCAGACAATGAAAAGGAGATTTTGAAAATGGAAAAGGACACAAAGGAAAAAGTGACGGCTGATGAAATGATGGATGACCTTATCTATCTGGCGGAACTGATTGATTTCATGGGAATTACATCTTGTCTGGCTGTAAGGGGAACTTTAAGTGAGCGAATGACAGACAAGCTGACGGATTCCATTGCAGGGATGGCAGATGAAGTGTTGGAGAAATGGGAGGACTATCAGGATAAGACAGAATAACCGGGACAAAGCAGTAAAGGGGATGGTCAAAGTTGCAGGAGCATGAGTATAAGGCGAGAGATAAAACCGTCCAGAAGATGAGCCGGGATGGTCTGCGGGAAGAAAACCTCCGGAACAAGGAAGAAAAAAGGATCACCGGACGGGATACGGATACCGAGATTTCCCGCAGTGAGAAGAAAGAGGAACTGGATTTTAGTAAACGCAGACATGAACGGCTGAAAGAAGAACGGGAGATGGAACAGCCGGAGCAGAGTTCCAGAAAACCCAGATATAGTAGGGAACATGCAGATATATTGGATGATGAACAAGATATAGCAACTGATGCGGATGTAGAAGAGGGGCTTACAGACGATAGCAGCGAGAACCCCAAATCTGCCTTTCGTACAGAGAGTATCCGTGGACAGCCAAGAGGGGAACGGGCATATCTGGAGACAGTTGCAGACAGCCGGGATCTTCGGAAGAAAAAGATGGTCAGGGATTATGCTGCAAAGGAAAGAAGGAAGGAAAAGGAGACTTCCAGAGAAGAAAAAGCAGCCAAAAGAGAATCTGCCCGTTACCGGGAAACTTCCGAAGTGATGGAAGATTCCCTGGATAAGTTCCACGAGGAGATCAAAGGCAAGTCCAAAAGGGAACGGGTGCTGAAGGAACAGCGGAAAAAAGTTTCCCGTCTGTCTTTTGGTGATGAGGGTGACGGCATGGTACATGGTGCCGGGATTGGTATCCGGAATCCGGCATCGGCAGTCAAAGATGCGGCAGTCACAGCAGCACACTGGAAAACGCACGAAGAAGAGGATGAAAATGCGGCAGTGGAAGGGGCACACCGGGCAGAGCTTGTCGGGGAAAGCCTTGCAAGGAAATCCATCTACATGCGGGAACGGCTGAAAGGGCGAAGGGAAGAATCCCGGAGATTAAAAGAAAGCGTCCTGGATGAAGCAGAAAGGAGCAGGCTGATATTTGAGACTGCCTATGGAAATGAAGCGAAGGACGCAGTGAAAAGAGAAGCAGAGAAGAAAAAGAAATCTGCCCTGCAGAAACTCTTTCAGAAGAAGCGTTACCAGAAGCAGTATCAGGCAGCCAGACAGAGTAAAAAAGTAAAGGATGCAGCGATCACTTCCGCACAGAAGTTTACGGAAAAAGCGAAAGATGCCGTCAAGATGGTGGCGGCACAGAACCGGGGGATTTTTGCCACGGTAGCTGTCTTTGCTCTGATCTTTGTGCTGATCGCAGCCAGTTTTACCAGCTGTACGGCATCTTTGCAGGGAGCTTCTTCAGCAATCATCTCTACCAGCTATTCCAGTACGGATGAAGATATTTATGCCGCTGAAAATGCGTACCGTGCCTTGGAAGAAGCACTGAATACACAGATCAATCAGATGGAATCCACCCATCCGGATTATGACGAATACCGGTACCAGATTGATGAGATCGGTCATAACCCATATCAGTTGATCTCTTATCTTACGGTAAAATACGGCGGCTTCACTTACGATGAAGTGGCAGAGGAGATTAAGGAGATCTTCCGACAGCAGTATGGGATCACCACAGACTCTACCAGAGAAACAGTTACAGAAACCAAGACTGTCCGGGTAGGGGAGTCCTTGGGACTGGTTGTGACAAGTGGGTACTGTAACTGCCCGATCTGCTGTGGCCAGTGGAGTGGCGGACCGACAGCCAGTGGGGCGATGCCGACAGCAAACCATACGATTGCCGTGGATGCGGCGAATCCATTTGTGCCGATCGGGACCCATGTAGTCATGAACGGTGTGGAATATGTAGTAGAAGATACCGGAGCGTTCGCAAGATATGGGGTACAGTTCGATGTTTACTATGACAATCATGCGGCGGCATCCGCACATGGACACCAGACATGGGAAGCCTACATAGCAGACAGCAATGGAAACCAGGAAGTGCAGGTCACGACTACAAAAGAGGTGAACCGTCTGGATGTGACGATGACAAACCACAGCCTGGATGCCGTGTTAAGGAGCCGTATGACAGAGGAAGAACAGGAACGCTACGATGCGTATAACAAATATTACGGCAACCGTGATTATCTGTTTGATCTAAACAGCATACCCACCGGAAGCAGTGGATTTGGTTATGACATACCGGCAGATGCTTTATCTGATCCACAGTTTGCAAAAATGATACAGGAAGCAGAAAAATATCTGGGTGTTCCATATGTATGGGGCGGTTATTCCCCAAGTGGTTTTGACTGTTCCGGTTTTGTGAGCTGGGTTATCAATAACTGTGGAAATGGATGGAATGTCGGAAGATGTACTGCAGATGAGCTGCGGTCACACTGTTCGCAGGTATCTCTATCGGAGGCAAAGCCGGGAGATCTGATCTTCTTCCAGGGAACCTATGATACAGCGGGAGCAAGCCATGTGGGAATCTATGTCGGCAATAACATGATGATTCACTGTGGCAAGCCTGTCCAGTATACCAGCATTGCAAGTGCTTACTGGCAGGAACATTTTATGGCGTTTGGTCGTCTGCATTAAAGGAGGTGACAGGGCAGATGAACATGAAATTAAAAAAACTTCTGAATGATATTCAGAAAACGGAGGATAAGATTGCTGAATTACAGGAACACCTGAAGCGGCAGAATACATTGAGACAGCAGATGGAAGATATAGAGATCGTTAAGTCGTTCCGTTCCATGAAGCTGGACAGCCGCAGCCTGCTTGTCCTGCTTGACAGGATTCAGAAAGGAACCGTTACGATCCAGATGGATGAGGACGGTGGTATCACGGTGGAGGATGCAAAAGCTCCGCAGAAAAAGGAAAACAACGCAGAAGTTCACAGACCACCTGTTGGTCAGATGACAGAAAGAGAGGTTTTAGACGATGAGGAATAAAGTGGTAAAGAAACTGCTTATGATTGCCATGGCAGTCACCATGATCTCCGGGACATCCATTGCTACGGTTTATGCAAATGCAAACCCACCGGCAGAGGAGACAACGACACAGGTAGTAGAAGAAACGGCAACAGAATCAACAGAAGATACGGAGAAGAAAGAGGATACCGTAAGGGTCACCGGGGAAGGGGATAATTCTGCTTTTTCTACTCCGGGAAATGCCCAGCTGGTGGATGATAAGGAAAATGATGATACGAAACAGTTCCTTACCATCCAGACCAAGAAGGGAAATACATTTTACATGGTCATTGACCGTTCCAGCAATACAGAAAATGTATATATGATGTCCCTGGTCGATGAGAATGACCTGGCAGAATTTCTGGATGAGACAGAAAAGAGCAAAGAAACCGAAGAATCAACCGTAGTGATCCCGGAAACCACACCGGAAACTACCCCGGTAGCAGAGGAGGAAACCGGAGTGAAGAAAGAAGAAAAGACAGGAATGAATGTAAAAGGACTTGGAGCAATCGTACTTGCAGCGATTCTTGGAGTGGCAGGTATCGCCGTTTATAAAAAGCATGGACGTGGCAAAGAGGATGACTATGTAAGCGAACAGCTGGAGTTCTCTGACGGACCGTATGTAAATGAAGAAGAGGATGAGGAAGAAGAATAAACTTCCATCTCCAAAGAAGCAACCAAAATAAGGACAGGGGCAGCCAGAGCAGTTTGGCTGCCCTTTTTTCAGAAAGGACAAAAAAAGCGTATGTCAAAATTTTTAGTGATCGCAGAGAAACCAAGTGTGGCACAGAGTTATGCCAAAAATCTGTCAGCTTATAAAAAAGAGGACGGATATTTAGAAGGGGAGAGCTGTATTATCAGCTGGTGCCTTGGGCATCTGGCAGAGTATGCACAGCCGGAGGAATATGACCCGAAATATGAAAAATGGCAGTTTGATGACCTTCCGATTCTCCCGCAGGTCTGGAAGTTGAAAGTTTCCAGAGATAAGAAGAAACAGTTTGATGTGTTAAAAAGCCTGATGAACCGGGCAGATGTGGACTATCTGGTAAATGGCTGTGATGCAGGAAGGGAAGGGGAACTGATCTTCCAGAGAGTGTATGACCTTGCCGGATGCAGGAAACCGGTGAAGCGTTTATGGATCAGTTCCATGGAAGATACGGCAATCCGGACAGGTTTTCAGACAATGAAAGGAGCAGAGGAATACCGGAATATTTGCATGGCTGCGGTATGCAGGGCACAGGCAGACTGGCTGATCGGAATGAACGGAACCAGGGCATATACGACCTGTTATTTTAAACGTCTGGTTGTGGGCAGGGTGCAGACGCCAACGCTTGCCATGCTTGCGGAACGTCAGGATAAGATTGAGCATTTTCAGAAAGAAGCCTTTTATAAAGTAGCACTGACAGACGGAAGGCTTACGGTAGTTTCTGAAAATATTGCAAATGAGGAAGCAGCCGATCTCCTTGCTTCCTTATGTATGGATTCGGAAGCAGTGATTACACAGGTAAAGAGGGAACAAAAGAAAGCGTTTCCTCCCAAACTTTATGATTTGACCAGTCTGCAAAGGGAAGCAAACCGTTACTTTGGCTATACGGCAAAGAAAACACTGGATATGCTGCAGGAATTATATGAAGAAAAGCTGGTCACTTATCCAAGAACGGACAGCCAGTTCGTGACGGAGGATATGAGGGATACCGTAGAGGAACTGGTAGGGAAAATGCCAGTTTTACTTCCGTTCTTGGATTATGGACAGCTGGGACATAACATCACCAGAGTGATTAACAATGCAAAAGTATCCGACCATCATGCGATTCTTCCAACAAAAGAAGCCGTAGAAAAAGGAATCTCTGATCTGACAGCGGACAAAAAGAACCTGATGATGCTGGTCTGCCAGCAGCTGGTGCAGGCAACAGGGGAAGAGTATCAGTATGAGCAGACGGATATTACGGTCAAATGTCAGGGACATGATTTTACCGCCAGAGGAAAAGTGCCGGTGCAGATGGGATTTAAAGACGTGGAAAAAGCCTTTCGCAGTCATTGTGTAAAAACGGAGAAAGAGGATTCAGACAGACAGTTGGAAATTCCATACGGATACCAGAAAGGTATGCAGCTTTTTAATGTCAAGGCAGAAACAAGTATCCATTATACTTCTCCACCGAAATCATTCAATGAAGATACGCTTCTTGCAGCAATGGAAACAGCAGGTAATAAAGAATTTGATGAAAAGACAGAGAAAAAAGGGCTTGGAACACCTGCAACGAGAGCCAGCACCATTGAAAAACTGGTGGCATCCGGATATGCACAGCGAAAGGGGAAACAGATTATTCCAACAGCAGAGGGCAGGGAACTCATTCGTGTAATGCCAGAGAATTTAAAATCTGCAGGACTGACAGCCGAATGGGAGAACAGGCTTTTGCTGATGGAACGAGGGGAGCTTAATGGAGAACAGTTCATGGATGATATTGTAACCATGCTGGAAGAAATCCTGAATGGCTGCAGAAAAATCCCAGAGGAAGAAAGAAATCGTTTTCAGACAGCAAAAGAATTAATTGGGAAATGCCCGGTCTGCGGTTCTGATATTTTTGAGGGGAAAAGGAATTTTTACTGCTCGAACCGTCAGTGTGATTTTGCTCTTTGGAAGGATAACCGATTTTTAGAAGGTATGGAGAAGAAACTGGACAAGAAAATGGCAAAAGAACTTCTGGATAAGGCTTGTACCCATGTAAAAGGGTTATATTCCAAAAAGAAAGACTCCAGGTTTGATGCAGATCTTCTGATGACATTGGAAAATGGAAAGCCGAAATTTCATTTGGAATTTCCGAAAAGAAAGCATAAAGGATAAAGCAAAAATTAAAGATTGGAGGAAGAGACATGGCAAGAGTACAGGAGATTCGTGGTATGGCAGAATGGTATGCCACTGACATAGCCAGTTCCCCGGCAGACTGGATGAAATATCTGGATACTGCCGCCAGATTATACCGTTATTCCTTTACTGACCAGCTTCTCATTTATGCACAGCGTCCACAGGCAACTGCATGTGCATCCCTGGAATTGTGGAATGAGAAGATGATGAGATGGGTAAACCGAGGGGCAAAAGGAATTGCTTTGCTGGATGAAACAGGGACAAAAGCAAAAATCCGGTATGTGTTCGATATAAAAGATACCCATATGGTACAGGGCGGCAGATCACCATACCTGTGGCAGCTTCAGGAACATCAGAGGGGAGAAGTGCTTGCACATCTTTCTGATGTTTATAATCTGGAAGAGAAAGATACGGCAGATCTGGCAGATGCGTTGATGTCTGTGGCAAAAGAGATGGTCAATGAAAATCTGGAGGATTATCTGGATGGCTTATCGTATGCAACAGAAGGAACCTATCTGGAAGACCTGGATGAAGGGACGATTCGGAACGATTTCCGGCAGCTTGCAACGGACAGTGTATATTATATGCTTGCAAGAAGATGCGGACTTGATCCTATGTTGATTCTTGAAGAAGAGGATTTCATGCACATCACCGATTATAACAGGCTTTCCGTATTGACTTTTCTTGGAAATGCTGCAAGCCAGCTCGCTGAGAGTGTACTGATTGATATTGGAAAAACGGTACATAAAATTTCTCTGGAAGAAATCAGGAAAGGTCTTGAAAATTCTGAAGAGAGGAATTATAATAACTTTAACACGTTAATGCGTGAAAATAAAATACAGGACACAGAAGAGAGAATAAATGATATTGAGGATAATGAAGGAGGAACTGACTATGGAACTGACCTATCATCGCAAGGGGGATTACCTGTTTCCGAACCTGACCGTAGAGGAAGAAGAAGTGACAATCGGGAAATACGGGATGCTGAGGAGAACATTTCTGAAGGAACACAAGAACAGCCTTTACCAGAGCCTTTTCCTGACAGGGAAGCTGAACAAGCATCTTTTGGAGATCGAGAAAGCGGCTCAGGAGAGAATGGAGAGCCAGATGGAGAAATTGCTGAAGAACAAACCGGCACCGGACAAGGAAGCCGATCCGATGGCATGGACAGCACATATGAACGCACTGACAGCAATAGCAGAAGAGAGCATCTTGACGGAATTGGTATACAGTTAGTTACAGATACAGGAGAAGATGGATTGAGTGAAGCAGAGGAAGAAATCGCCTCTGCTTTATCTTTGCCCGAATTACCAACTGTAAATCAGCAGATCCGGAAGATTGAGGAGCATATGTCTGCCCTGTATGCCGGGGAAATCCCAATTCCGGAAGAAGTTGTGGATGAAATCCTCCGTACCGGAAGTAATAAGAGTAAAAGCCAGTTACGGCTTATCTACAATTTTATGAGTGAACAGTCAGCAGAAGATTATACAGAATTTGTGAAGCGTGAATATGGCATCGGTGGCAAAGGTCTTAAAATTAATGGAAACGAGTATTCTGTGTGGTTTGATGAAACAGGGATGCAGATTGCCGTAGGACATACGGTGAACGATCGACTTTTAGATAAGGCTTTTTTATCATGGGAGGATGTCAGTGGACGTATCCATCAGTTATTAAAACAGGGAGAATACGCACCACAGTCTGTCCTTGATGCAGCAAGGGAAAATGCCTTGCAGGAACACGCACAAGTGCTTGCCTACATGGAAACTGATATTGTGGATGATCTGTCTGAACTGGTATTTTCAGCAGATGATATGAAGATTTTTCATAATGGTTATCCGGAAAAGACAGATGCTCTGGCGGAAAAGCTGGATGATGCAGAGTGGCTTTCCGAATTAAATGAAAGACTGGAAGGTCTGGCTGAAATGTATGACATAGACAAATCCATCATGCGTTTTCATTATTATAAACCAACCCTTGTTTCTGAGCAGTTTCAGAAATTTGCCGAAGAAGTCATTCCCTATCAGGCAAGAGAGGGATTTGCTTGGAAAGAACAGGAAATATTTATCACGCAGGATGAGATTGATGCTTTCCTTGCAAGAGGTGGAGCTTTTTCAGAAGGAAGGCTTCGCATATATTCTTTTTATCTGCGGCATCAGGATGAACAGGAGAGAACAAATTTTATGAAAGAGCAGTATGGCATTGGAGGACAGAGCCATGCCCTTTCCAGAGCGGACAATTCCTATGCAGATTACAATGGAAAAGGATTACAGCTTTCCAGAGGAAATCCGGGTGCATACCATACAAAAGAAGAACTGAGCTGGCAGAAAGTGGCAAAAAGAGTGGATTATCTCATAAAAAATGACCATTTTCTTCAAGCCGGAGACTACGCTCATATGCCGGAATATGAACGATACCAGATGGCAATGCGGGTGATTAATTTTTATAACAGACTGCCACAGGAAATTGAGCGTCCATTTACGGATAAACTTTTGCATGAGGAAGCAAGAAAACAGGTGCCAAGGATGCTGGCAGATGAAGAAATGGCACAGGAATTGTTACAGAAGATGGATGCAGCTCTTGCAGAACTACCCTTGGATTTTGAAGCCTATGGGACAAATTACAACGAGAAAGCACAAAGTCTGTCAATACTCCATCAGTATGTAGAGGGAACGTACACTATATTTCCAACCAAGTAACTGGAACAGCCGACCATAGAGTTAAGCGGTCATCAGATGTCCATGTTTGATTATCTGGATACGAAAGCATATATGGAACCGGATGTTGTAGACATGCAGGATGTAGAGGAAACGGTGGAATCGGTTTTAGACGAAACGGAAGAAGAAACTGATGAGATTGAACAGTCAGAAATTTCAGAAGAAAACGATACAATGGTGCAGTCAGAAATACCGGAAACTCCTGTGGAAACGGCGGAAAAATCAGCAGGTGCAATAGCTGACCAATGGGAACAGGGTGTTTTTGAATATCAGGGATACCATTTTGAAGCAGTTGGTGTCTTGTCTGATGGGCTGGAAGGAAAAGAATTGGTTGCGCAGACACGTTCCAATACGGAACTGCATTTGTCAACGTACCATACAGAAGATTTCCCTAAGTATTCCTATGATGAATTTTATGCTGTCAGCAATGCCCCGGATGCGGATATATTCCGATGTCTGGAAACAGGAAAAAACTATATTCCGGGAGAAAATGAGCTGTTTGGCTATGAGGGAGAATTTCAACCATATATCAGACAGGAAAAAACAAAGATTGTGACTATGCCACATAACTTCCGTATTGAAGATAATGACCTTGGTGCAGGCGGTCCGAAAGCAAAATATAAAGCGAATATAGAAGCAATCCGTTTATTACAGACTTTGGAGAAAGAAGAACGTTTGGCAACACCAGAAGAACAGGAAGTATTATCCCATTATGTTGGCTGGGGCGGTATCCCACAGGCATTTGAAGAAAACAACGGAAGCTGGGCAAATGAGTACAGCGAACTGAAAAATACGCTGACTTCAGGAGAGTATAGTGCAGCAAGAGCATCCACCCTAAATGCGTTTTATACTTCTCCGACAGTGATACATAGTATGTATGAAGCATTGGAAAATATGGGATTTACAAAAGGAAACATTCTGGAACCATCCTGTGGAGTAGGAAATTTCATGGGACTTATCCCGGAAAGCATGAGTAAGGCAAAAATGTATGGTGTGGAACTTGACCCGGTATCCGGCAGAATCGCCAGACAGTTATATCAGAAAAACCAGATTGCCCTACAGGGATTTGAAACAACACAGTTTCAGGATAGTTTCTTTGACTGTGTGATTGGTAATGTACCGTTTGGAGCGTACCAGGTAAATGACAAAAGATACGACAGGCATCATTTTCTGATTCATGATTATTTCATTGCAAAATCTCTTGATCTTGTGCGTCCAGGCGGTGTGGTTGCAGTTGTGACTTCCAGTGGAACCATGGATAAACAGAATCCGGCAGTCAGACAATATATTGCAAACAGGGCAGAGCTGCTGGGTGCGATCAGGCTTCCCAATAATGCTTTTCAGAGAAATGCAAATACAAATGTTGTATCAGATATTCTGTTTTTTCAGAAAAGGGACAGGGCGGCAATCGAGGAGCCAGAATGGGTAAACCTAAAGACGACAGAGGAAGGCTATTCTGTAAATGCGTATTTTGCAGAGCATCCGGAAATGGTTCTTGGTGAATTTACCACAGAAAGTACCCAGTATGGTAAGCAGGAAGTTACTGTAAAACCAAAAGAAGGCATTACTCTTGAAGAACAGTTAAAGAAAGCTGTACAGAATATTCATGGAACAATCACAGAAATGGAATTTTCAGATAGCGAGTTAGAGGAACAGGTAGTTTCTATTCCGGCAGATCCAGATGTGAAGAACTTTAGCTTTGCTGTTTTGGATGATGACATTTATTACAGGGAAAATTCTGTGATGAATAAAGTAGAACTTCCAATGGCAACTACAGAACGAGTAAAAGGCATGGTGAAGATGCGTGACGCAACAAATAAATTGTTACAGCGTCAGATGGAAGACTGCGGTGATCAGGAAGTTGAAGAACTTCAAAAAGATTTGAATGAAATTTATGATTCCTTTACTGCAAAATATGGTTTGCTTAGCAGTAATGCAAACAAAAGGGCATTTAGTCAGGATAGCAGCTATTGTCTTCTGACTTCACTGGAATTTCTGGATGAGCAGGGCAACCTCAAAAGAAAAGCAGATATTTTTACAAAAAGGACAATCCGTCATGCTCAGGCAGTTACTTCGGTGGATACCGCCAGTGAAGCATTGGCAGTGTCTATTGGAGAAAAGGCACAGGTTGATCTTGCTTATATGTCACAGCTTACCGGGAAAACAGAAGCAGAACTGACGGAAGAACTGACAGGTGTGATATTTAGGAATCCGCTAAATGAAAAGTGGGAGCCATCTGATGAATATTTGTCTGGAAATGTCCGGGAAAAATTGAAGATTGCCAGAGGATTTGCCGAGAACCGCCCGGAATATGCTGTT
>OLOB01001584.1_pt1 | contig 14768 bp, 14 predicted proteins | sample 1671911 | NCBI WGS metagenome assembly OLOB01 (sample SAMEA3136625, study PRJEB25190) | human gut metagenome | biome: human gut; feature: human-associated habitat; material: faeces | place: Austria | collected 2013
TTCAAAAGTTGTATCTAAAAATATTTCACCACAAGATATTACTGCAGACATGGTTATGGAGAAATATGTTAGTGTAGGATTAGATACTTCTCTAATTGAAGCATCCTCTGCAATGATAAAAAATAATTGTAAAGTTCTTTTAGTAATAGAAGGTGATGTTTTAAAGGGTATATTAACACTAACAGACATTGTGAGGGTATCTCCTGAATTAATAGAGCTGTTTATTGAAGAAAAAAATCTGAATGGACTTTATTCTGATGATGTATACTCTAATGATTATGATGAACATCTAAGTGAGGGTGTTTGTGAAAAATGTGGTGTTTATGATAGATTACGGGACATTGATGGGGGATATCTATGCCCTGATTGTATAGATAATGAATCAGAAGAAGAAATGGATTAATTAATAAGATAACAAATTAAACAATACAGTGAGGTATTTATATGAAAAATAAACTTATAAACAAAATAGAAAGTTATGATAACTTAGATTTACAAACTAAAAAAGCAGAAACAGATGGAGACATAATGGACATAGCAGCTAAAGATGTTGTAACAGCACCACAAAGTTCATCCATAATTGAAATAGCAAATCTAATGAGTAAAAATGACTTTAGAAGAATACCAATTACAGACCCTGGTTCTGGAAAGTTATTAGGTATAGTAACAACAATGGATATTCTTGACTTCTTTGGTGGAGGAAAAAAATACAACATTATTACAGATAAACATAAAGGTAACTTCTTATCTGCAATAAATGCACCTATTAAAGAAATCATGACAGTAGGTGTAAAAACAATGACAAACACTGATACTATTGTTGATACAACAACACTAATGCTTGAAGAAGGAATTGGTGGACTTCCAATAATAAATAATGATGAAAAAATAGTTGGAATAGTAACAGAAGGAGATATTGTTAAAAAATTAGGTAAACTATGTGCTGATTTAGAAGTACAGGATATCATGGCAACTAATGTTATAACAACAACACCTGGAACTCCAATAGAAGGTATTGCAAAAATAATGGTAAGAAACTCATTAAGGAGAGTTCCAATAGTAGGGGAAGATCAGGAGTCTCAATCAAAAGAAGAAAAATTATTAGGATTTGTTACAGCATCAGACATACTTAAATACATAGGTGACCATAAATTATTTGCAAAATTATTCTCTAATGAAGGAGAAGATGTTGTTAAAGTAACAGCTGATCAATTAATGATTAAGGATGTAATTACAGTATCTAAATATGATAAATTAGGTTATGTTGCAGATTTAATGTTTGAATCAAATATTCGTGGGTTACCTGTAGTAGATGAAGATTCTGGAAAAATAATAGGAATAGTAACAATTCGTGATCTAATAAAAGCAGTTGTGCAATAGGTTAATAAAAAAAGAATTAATTTTTTTTCTTTTTTTTATTGTATATAAGAACAAGCTATTTATATTTAAATAATAAATAGTTATTAACATAATTTAAAAAAACTTAGGAGTTGATTACTTATGACAATTGATAAAGTAATGGCTAAAGACATAGTAACAGTTCGTAAAGATCAAACAGTTTCAGACGCTTTAAAACTAATGAGAAAACATAAAATTTCAAGATTACCTGCCATATCTTCAAAAACAAATGAATTAGTAGGAATTGTAACTGAAAAAGATATTGCTACAAAAATAGCTTCAGCAAAATATGAAGAAGTTCCTCTATCTCATATGAGAATTTCTACAATCATGACTGGTGATGTTATAACTGGGGCACCTTCTGATTCAAAAGTTAAAATACTCAAATTAATGGTTGATAATCATATTGGTGGAATACCTATTATTGATGACAATGATATAGTAGGTATGGTGACAAAAACAGACTTTTTAAGGAATGTGGATACAAAACCATATGATGAAACTCCTATAAAAGATATCATGACAAATCGTGTTATCACAGTAAGTCCTGATGACAGATTAGTACATGCAAGAAGATTAATGATTGACAATGATGTGGCAAGACTTGTTGTAGTTAACTCTGGATTAATAATGGGTATAATTACAGCTAAGGATATGGCTAAAACAATTGTTGAATTTAAAGAAAGAGTACCTGAAAAATATCAGCATACACAAATAAGAAACTTATTTGTTCAGGAAGTAATGTCTCAAACAATTGAAACAACTACAAAAGATGCAACAATAGCTCAAGTGGCAAATATAATGGTTTCAAAAGAATTTAGTGGAATGCCTGTATCTGATGATAAAAATAAAGTTCAAGGTATTGTTTCAAAATCTGATATTTTACGTTATGTCTATGATCACAGTAGAAAAAGAGGAAATTACTAATTTTTTCTCTTCTTTTTCTTTTAGTACTTCTTATTTTTTTTAGAAATTATATCTAAATTATTATTTACTCTTTTTAAAATGACACTCAAGTACTATGTAAAAAGCATTACTTAATTAATTAACCTTTACATAAATAATAATTAATGAATAAAAATAAACAAGTTGGATATCTTGGTCCTGAAGGAACATTCTCACAACAAGCAGCATTATCTATTGTTGAGGATAATATGGAGATTATTCCGTATCCAAATATACTTAATATATTCGAATCTTTAGAAAAAAATGAAATTGATGAAGCAATAGTACCTATTGAAAATTCAACTGAGGGTTCAGTACTTGTAACATTAGATGCACTAGTATATTTTAATATAAAGATTAAAGGAGAGTTAGAATTACCTATTAATCATGATCTTCTAGTACAAAAGGGTAAAACTCTTAAGGATATATCTGTCATATGTTCTCATCAACAACCAATAGCACAGTGTAGACATTATATTAATAAGCTTGGTAAACAAGTTCATACAATGTCAAGTACAGCAAATGCTGCAAGATATGTTACTGAAATAGCTACTGCTGCAGTAATTGGAAATGAAATTTTATCTAAGAAATATGATCTTGAAATATTAGATGAAAATATTCAAGATTATCCAAATAATGTTACACGTTTTGTAATATTGGCAAATCATGACCAAAAAGAGTCAACAGGACATGATAAAACATCGATTATAATTTCATTAAATGGAGATAAGCCTGGAGGATTATGTGAGATTTTATATGAATTTGTTAAGGAAAATATAAATCTTACAAAAATTGAATCTAGGCCTTCAAAACAAGGTATGGGAAAATATTTATTTTTTATTGATATGGAAGGTCATCGTTTAGATTCTAATATAAGTAAAACATTAACTATAATTAAAAAGAAAGTTAAGATGTTTAAATTATTAGGTTCTTATAAAACTGTTGAGGGGGCATTAAAATAGTTCGAAGTAACTCTCGACATAATATTGAAAAGAAATTAAAATATTTGGAAGAGCAAAAAAATAAAGGTAATCTTTCTTTAGATGAATATGATACATTAAGAATAAGATATGAACGTAAATTGGGTAATAAGGAAGCTGTAAGTAAACTTCAAGAAGCAAAAGGTTTTAAATCATCAAAAATTGAAGAATCTAGAAATAAAAAAGAAGAATTATATGATGATTTTGTGGATGGATATTCCTCAGTTAAAAATGAGGAATTCTCAGAAATCAGCAGTAAACAAATCTTTAGTAAAAGTACTAAAAGAATTTTATTAGTATTATTTGTATTATTAGCATTTGGTATTGGAATTTTTGCAGGAATATCTGCATTACACACAGTAGAAAATGAAACAGGTATTAACATAACCGTATCTGATTCAGCATTCAGTGCTAATGATACTGTTACTTCTATTAATGCCACACAGAGTAATAAGACTACTCTACAAAAGAATACAGTCCAAAAATATCAGAAGATAAACACTTCAAAAGTTGTTAATAAGAAAAATACTAAGAAAGCAACTAATTCAAGTAGTAAAACCACATCTAAATCTAGTACATCTTCAAGTAATACTACTACATGATTTAGATTATAGGGAGTATATATTATGAAATGGGTTAAAACAATAATAACAATTATTTTATTAGTACTTGTCTGTGTCGCCATATATTATGGTGGACTTTTAGGACCTATAATGACTTCAGGAGAAACTTATGAAAAAAATGGTGTAACTTTTATTTATCCTGAGGGGTGGTCAGAAGCAAATAGTGTATCTGAAGGATCAATAGTGGCAGTAGCAAATCCAAAGGATGCTAATACATCAGTTGTAATACAACAAGTACCTTCAGAATTAGGGAATGATTTACAACAAGCATATAATACTAATAATCAAGGATTAACACAATATGGTAATTATATTAGAATTCAGGAAGCTTCTTCAACATTAAATAATAGATCTGTTCTAATTCACAGATATATTATAAATGAGCCTGATGGTACACAGAAAGAGCATGTGGCTACATGGATGAAAATGAGTGATGGTAAATTATATGTAGTACTTTTTTCTACACCAGTAGAATCATATGAATCTCAAAGATCAAATTATGATAAGATAGTACATAGTTTTAAATTAATAAAAGATAATGAGAATAAAAATGGATTTTCTCTTAATTTATAATAAATATGGGGGATATATATGAAGATAATTCTTTGTGTTACTGGTAGTATTGCCGCAACTGAAGATTTAAAGTTAGTACATCAATTACAAAGACATGGTTTTGATGTTGAATGTTTCATGACAGATGATGCATGTGATATTATAACACCACTGTCTATGGAATTTGCAACAAAGAATCCTGTTGTAACAAAAATTACTGGTAATGTTGAACATGTAAAAAATGCACAAGCTGATTTAATACTTGTTGCACCAGCAACAGCAAATACAATAAGTAAATTTGCTTATAAAATAGCAGATACTTCAGTAACTACTCTTCTATTAACAGCCAGTGGTTATAAAACTCCAATATTATTTGTTCCATCAATGCATATTTCAATGTATCATGCAATAGAAGAAAATATTAATAAAATTAAAGAAAAACATCCAGAAGTTAGATTTATAGAACCTACTAATGAAGAAAGAAAAGCTAAGTTTCCAAGTAAACATGATATTGTTCTTGAAGTGGAAAGAATGGTTTCTGAAAATAAATTAGATGGAATGAATGTTGTTATAACTGCTGGTGGAACTTTTGAAGAAATTGATGCTATGCGTGGAATAACTAATAGAAGTTCTGGTAAGATGGGTGTTGAAATTGCAAAAGAAGCATATCGTCAAGGAGCTAATGTTACATTGATTTGTGGAATAACAAAAACACATATTCCTAAAACTTTTAGGAGGATCAATGTGGAATCATCACGTGAAATGGCTGAAGTTGTGAAAAAAGAGATTATAAATGCTGATATTTTCGTTTCAACAGCAGCTGTTTCTGATTTTGAAGTGGAAAATAAGAGTGATTTAAAATATTCATCAGACAATGATTTATCACTTAATCTTAGAAGATTACCTAAAATTTTAGAACAAGTAAGAGAAATTAATTCTAATATTTTTATTGTTGGATTTAAGGCTGAAGCTGGTTTGTCTGAGGGTGATTTAATTAAAAAGGCTACTAATAAAAAAAATCAATACGATGTTGATTTAATGGTGGCTAATGATATTCTTGTTGAAGGGGCTGGACCTGGATGTGAGGATAATGAGGTTTACTTAATTAGTGATGATGGTTGTGAGAAGTTATGTCTTGATTCTAAATGGCATATTTCTCAAAAAATAATTGATAGAATTTATAAATTAATATAAAAATCTATCATCTTTTTTTTAGAATGATTTTTTACAAATAAATGCAATATGATCCTTTTCATAAGGGTCAAGTTTTATTTCTTCTAAAACTTTTAGGCCACTTTCTTCAAGCTTTCTTTTTTCCTGTTTAAAAATTGTATTTGGATTCATTGTTACATCAATACTTCTTGCTTTAATCATTATAATTCCAGTTGCATCTTCCTTTGCAAACAGTCTGAAATTATCAATGAAAAGTTTTGTTTGTTGTGCTTGAGCCACATCACTATAGACAATATCAACTGATTCTAATAAGTGTTGGTAATTAAGGGGATGTGTAGCATCTTCAAGTAATGGTATTAAATTTTCTCTTTTTTGTGCAACTTCAATGAATTCTCTCATCATTGTTGGAGAAAATTCAACTGAATAAATTTTTCCTTCAGTACATATATCTGAAATATGTGAAGGAGTAGTTCCTGCAGAAGCTCCTAAATATAATACATTTGAATCTTTCTTAAATGGAAATATAGTAAGACCTTTAATAATACTTGCAGCTAGTTTTGATCTACGTGGATTCCATAATCTAAATTCTTTATCTTCATATGGTATGAGTTTTTCTTGATACACTTGTTTTGTAGGAGTTAGATTTACAGTAGCAATTTGATTATCTATTTGATATACATTTTCACCAATATTTTTTATCTGCATATAATATCAACTCCCTAATAGGAATATTCTCCTTTTCTTAATTTTTTCTTCCTATTTTTCTTTTTTTTACGTTCTTTACGATTTTTTTTACTTTTTTTACCTTTTTTATCCTTATTCTCTTTTTTCTTCTTTCTTTCGGGGAATGGATGATCCTTTTTTATTTTCTCAATTTTCTCATCAAGTTCAATCTTCAAATTAGCATCATAATCATTACTAAATGCATCTTTTCTTGCTGCAATAGTAATTTTAGCAGCTACAGCACGGGCTAATTTTCCACGTATCCACCAATTTGAACCACGAATACTTGGATGTTGGAAGATTAATCCATGTTTGGGTGGATTTTCTCCAGTTTTCAAATGTCTAAATGTTGCCTTTTCAGCACCAATAATTTGAACAGTACTTGATGGTAATTTAGCAAGTTGTTCTAATCCATTCATATGTGCAATTAATTTAGCTGCAAGGTTAGCACCTGCAACATCATATAAATTAGGAGCTACTTCTTTTATCTTATTCTGGATAAATTCTTCAAGAGTATTCTTTGTCTGATATAATGAATAAATTGATGTAGCAAATTCTTTAATTATTGATAAATCTTCTTCAGTCATTTCAACATCGTTACTATCTAGTATTTCAATCTGTGTATTTTCAATTAAAGAACTATTTTTAATATTTTCACGTGTTGTTTCTAAAGCAATGATTTTAGAATATAATTCATGATTATGAATCTTATCTAACTCTGGAACATATGTTATTGTCCATTCTCTTAAACGTTCAATTAATTTACCTGTAGTTTCTTCTATTTCTTCAAGTGAATTTATTGTTTCTACGATCATTACATCATTAGTTTTAATAGATTCTCTAATTTTATCTTTAGCTATTTGGGTATATGTATTATTTAAATTTCTACGTACATCAACCTTTTTTAGCTCGGGAATATCTGTTAAAATCTCTTCTAAATTGTTTCTTATGTATTTTCCAGTTTTTGTTGTATTTTCTGTAATGATTTTATCATACTGATTTAAGTGTGAATATATACTTCGAGCCTTACTAGTTTCTATTACAATTTCATCATAATATAAACCAACTGATTCAATTAACTCTACTTCTTCTTGTAATAATTGTTTTTTCTGTATTTCTAGTAGTTTTTCAACTTGTTTTTTTTCAAAAACTCTGTAGTCAATTATTTCATTATCTTGATTCGTAGCTATAAATCCGAAACTTGTAGTTGTAATATAGCATTTCATGTATAATACTTTTAATTTTCTATATTTATTAATGTTAACAACTTGTCATAACAATAAACTATTTTTAATTTATAAGCATGAAAATACAGAAATAAATATAAGATATTATAAATTATTTTTTTATTATAAAATAAAAAATTAGTAGGAAAGTAGAAATGTTAGAACAAGAAATTTTAGGAATGAAACTATCTAATCCTCTATTTTTAGCAGCAGGAATTCTTGGAACAACAGCTAGTTCAATGAAAATGGTTGCAAGAGCTGGTGCTGGAGGTATTGTAACAAAGTCATTTAGTATAGAAGCAAATGATGGATATGATAATCCTACCATTGTAAAGATTGAAGGTGGGGTTATAAACTCAGTAGGGCTTGCAAGTCCTGGAGTTGAGGCTAAAAAAGAAGAACTCAAAGATTTAAATGAAATTCGTGATAAAACACCAGTAATAGCCTCAATATATGGTGATAGTGAGGAAGTATTCTCTGATGTTGCAAATCAGACAAAGGATTATGTTGATGCATTTGAATTAAATGTATCTTGTCCACATGCAAAATGTGGTTTTGGATCAAATATTGGGGAAAATCCTGAATTAACACATGATATTGTAAGTAGTGTTAAAGATAATATAAAAGATGTACCAATCATAGTTAAATTAACACCAAATGTAACAGATATTACAGAAATTGCAAAGGCAGCAGAGGATGCTGGGGCTGATGCATTAACTCTTATAAATAGTGTGGGGCCAGGTCTTAGAATAGATTATAAAACAGCAAGACCAATACTAAATAATGTATTTGGAGGAATTGCTGGTCCTATGATAAAACCAATAGCTCTTAAATGTGTATATAAAACATATGAAACTGTTGATATTCCATTATTTGGTGTGGGTGGAATAAGAACATATAAAGATGCATTAGAATTTTTATATGCAGGTGCAAGCCTACTTCAAATTGGAACATCAATTATGTATGAAGGACCAGAAATATTTAAAAATATAACACATGATCTTTCAAATTTCTTAGAAGAAAATGGTTATAAAAATGTGGAAGAGATTATAGGATTATCTCATAACTTAGGATAGGTGAAAAGTTTATGATTGAAAATGTTTATGATGATGAAGTTCCAAATGTCGTTGAAATAAAAGAAACAATTATTGAAACACCAACAGTAAAAACATTTATATTTCCATGGAATATAACAGATGATATTCATCCTGGACAATTTGTTATGGTATGGGATTTACATAATGAAAAACCAATGACAATCTCCATTATTGATAGGGAAAATAATCTTATGGGAATAACTATTCGTAAAGCAGGACCATTTACGGAAAATATGTATGATAATATGGATGTGGGTGATTTAATTGGTATTAGAGGACCTTATGGTCATGGATATGAACTGGATGGTTATAAAAAAGTACTAGCTGTGGGTGGAGGATCAGGTATAGCTTCTCTTGCACCTTTAACTTCATTTTATGATAATGTGGAGTTAATATCAGCATCAAGTTGTGCTGATGAACTGGTATTTAATAAAAGATTTGATTCTGATGTTGTAGTACATAAGTGTACTGATGATGGAAGTTGTGGATTTAAAGGTTTCAGTACACAACTTGCAGAGGAATTGTTACAAACTGGGGAATATGATGTTATTGTTGGTTGTGGTCCAGAAATAATGTCCTATAAATTGTATGAATTAAGTATTAAATACGATGTTGATTGTCAATTAGCACTTGATAGATATATGAAATGTGGTCTTGGTATATGTGGGCAGTGTTGTATTGATGATACAGGACTTAGAGTATGTGTGGAAGGTCCTGTTTTTAATAAGAATCAATTAAGAGAACTTGGAGAATTTGGTAAGTATCGTCGTGATGCTTCAGGAAGTATTGTTAAATACTAATTTTTTTATTATTTTTTTTTATTTATCTTTAGTATAAGTTATAAGTTATTTGTTTTAACATTATAAGTTATTTGTTTTAACATTATAAGTTATAATTTAGTCGGTTATTCTTAAATCTTTTTATAATAATATCTTCAATTAATTTTTAAAAAATAGCTTACTAAATAGTTACCAAGTAAATAAAGGATTATAAATACTTTACTTAGTAAATTAACTAATAATTACTGTAATATAAATATAAAATTAAATTAATGGAGATTGATTAAAATGAATTGTGTAATAAAAATTTTAGAAGAAAATCCACTCGTATACTTAGCAACAAATGGACTTGATAACAACTCAAAAATAAGACCAATATTATATTACTTTGAAGAAGATGAAAAACCATACTTCTGTACAAGTAACAAAAAAAACCAATGTATAAAGAAATGCAAAAAAAATTCTAATATTGAAATAACAACAGTAACTCATGATTATGCATGACTTAGAATATCAACACAAGTAGAATTTACTGATGATATTGAATTAAAACAAAAAGTAATCGATGCAAATGATCTAGTTAAAGTATTATATCAAAGTGGAGATAATCCTGAATTTGAAGTATTCACTCTTAAAAATGCAAAGGCAGTATTAGCAGATTTCTCAGGAAATCCACCAAAAAATATGATTCTAATTCCTTTAATCTTTTAGATAATATTTTATTACTAAGTTTTGGTTTATCTTCTTGAAATTCCTTAAAATGTATTTTACCAAAAAATAAGTCACGTATTATTTGTATAGTCTATTTTTTACTGAAAATATTCGTTGCTTTATCTATAGGACATTCTATTGTCATGTTATTTGAATCCATATTATCCACCTAAATAAATTTAAATTAATTTTGTCTGCTTACTTTCTCCAATAATTTCATTAAAATCCAATCCCTTACTAAATGCTAAGTCAATATTTACTCTGTAATTGTTTTTGCGTGTTATATGTAAATCCTCAATTTTTATAAATCTCCAAGGTTTTCTAATGAATTTTGCACCAACATATGCTTTTGCACCAAAGATTTTTGAAAATTTTAATAAATTAGTAATCTTCTCATTATCAATATAAATATATTCTTGACGTGTAGATTTAACTTCTATAGCAAGATATAATTTTCCATTACCTGCAAGTACATCAGGAAGTGGTCTTTTTGTTGCACCACCACTTGCAGGTGCACGCATAGCTGCAAAATTAGCATTCCATAATTTATTAACAAGGTCCCGTTCTTCTTTTGATCCAGTTTTACTCATAATTTTAAGTCCCAGATATATTTTTTTTATTAATATCCTGTTTTTAATAAAATTTATATAATCATAAGTTAATATATTAATGTTATATTAATTGATTCTATAGGAGGTATCTTTTGGTTGAAGAATCTGAAAATACAATAGGAGTTAACATACTAGATGGTGATGCTAAAGTTGCAGTTAGGAAGTTATCTTTTCCTCTAATGGTATCATTAGTAATTGGATCATTATATTATATTGTAGATGCAATGTGGATATCAGGACTAGTAGATGCACTAACAGCTATTGGTTTTATAATTCCACTACAATTTATTATATTAGGTATAGGTGCAGGTCTTGGTTCAGGAATTACTGCTGTAATCTCAAAATATATTGGAATGAAAAATCATAAATTAGCGAACAATGCTTCATTTCATTCACTACTTTTAATTATTATTTTCTCAGTAATAATTACACTATTATTGCTTGTATTCATGGAACCCTTGTATATTTTAATTGGAGCAAGTGGTATGAATTTACAGCTTGCTCTAGAATTTTCAAGAGTGTTTTTTGTAGGTTCAATTCTACTTATATTTCCACAAGCAATGTATGGTATATTACGAGCAGAGGGTGATGTGAAAAGAACGATGTATGCAATGTTTTTATCTACAATTATAAATATAATTCTAGATCCAATATTTATTTATCAGTTAAATATGGGAATTGCGGGAGCTGCATATGCAACACTCATATCATTACTAATTGTATGTTTAGTTATAATTTATTGGATATATATTAAAAAAGATACATATCTAAAGCCATATAGAACATATTTTAAGTATGATGCTGGTATAATTAGGGATATTTTAAAAATAGGAATACCAGCAAGTATAGAATTTTTTGTATTATCATTTGTTGGAATAATAATGAATCTCTTATTATTAATGGTTTCAAATAGTGATTATGTAGCAGTATATGAGACTGGATGGCGTTTAATTTCATTTGCATTTGAACCTTTAATTGGAATAGGTAGTGCATTAGTAAGTATTGTTGGTTTTAATTATGGTGCAAAACGTTTTAATAGAATTAATGAAGCATATAATTATGCAATGTTTCTTGGAACAATTATTGGTATAATTTCTGCAGTAATATTATATGTATTTGCAAATCAAATTGCATACTTATTTGCATATTCATCTACAAGTAGTATGTTACATGAACCTTTTGTAGTGTTTCTAAAATATTTTTCAATTACATTTCTAACATTTCCAATTGGTGTTGTATCAACATATTTATTTCAAGGATTTGGTAAGGCTAATGTATCATTACTATTAACATTTACTAGAGAAGCAGTATGTGCAATAATATTTTCATATCTATTTGCAGTAGTATTTAATATGGGTCTTAATGGTGTATGGTTAGGTAATGTTGTTGGATATACAATAGGTGCATTTATAGCATTTATTATAGGAAAAATCTATGTAAGTAGATTACTTAAAAATAATTAATTTTATTTTCTATTTTTTTTAAAATGAGTTTTTGGTTTTAGGAGTTTATAAAAGAATGAATTATGAATTGAATCATAATTCAAGTTTGTATCTATACAATACCTTGTGATTGCATAGCTTCTACTACACGTTCAAATCCAGCTACGTTAGCACCAAGAACATAGTTTTTGTCTTGTTCATATTTTTGTGCTGTTGTATTTAATTTACTGAAGATGTTTGTCATGATATCTTTGAGCATATTGTCAACTTCATCAAAAGTCCAGTATAATCTTTCTGAGTTTTGACTCATTTCAAGAGCTGATACTGCTACTCCACCAGCATTTGCTGCTTTTGCAGGACCGAATAATATTCCATTGTCTTGTAAATATTTTGTAGCATCGAGTGTTGTAGGCATGTTTGCTCCTTCAGATACTGCAAGGGTATCATTTTCTACAATAAGTTTAGCATCATCTAATGTTAATTCATTTTGAGTTGCACAAGGTAGAGCAACATCAGATTTAATTTGCCATACTCCTCTTCCTTCATGATATTCTGCAGATTCTCTTTTTGCAGCATAATCACTCATTCTTCCACGTTGTACTTCTTTGATTTCTTTGAGTAATGCTACATCGATACCTTTAGGATCATATACCCATCCAGTTGAATCTGATGCTGTTACAACTTTTGCACCTAATTGTTGTGCTTTTTCAATTGCATAAATAGCTACATTTCCTGAACCAGATACTGTTGCAGTTTTATCTTTTAATGTTTCATTGTTTGCTTTTAACATTTCATTGGTGAAGTATAATAATCCGTAACCTGTTGCTTCGGTTCTTGCTAAAGATCCACCAAAGGTTAATCCTTTTCCAGTTAATACTCCTTCATATTGTTTGGTGAGTCTTTTATATTGTCCATATAAGTATCCTACTTCTCTAGCACCTACACCTATATCTCCTGCAGGTACATCTTGATCTTGACCTATGTGTCTGTATAATTCATTCATGAAACTTTGACAGAAACTCATTACTTCACGGTCTGATTTACCTTTAGGATCGAAGTTGGATCCTCCTTTTCCTCCACCAATTGGAAGTCCTGTTAATGAGTTTTTGAATATTTGTTCAAATCCTAAGAATTTTATAATACCTATGTTTACTGAAGGGTGGAAACGTAATCCTCCTTTGTATGGACCAATTGCACTGTTGAATTGTACACGGTATCCTGTGTTTACTTGAACTTGTCCTTCGTCATCAACCCAAGGAACTCTGAATTTTATTTGTCTTTCAGGGTTTGCTAATCTTTCAAGTACTGCATCTTTTCTGTATTGTTCTTCATTTTCTTCTACTGCTACTTCAATAGATTTGTATACTTCGTTTAATGTTTGGTGAAATTCAGGTTCACCTGGGTTTTCTTTTGTAATTTTATTAATTACTTCGTCAACATAAGACATTGTCATTAATCTCCATGATTTATTTAACTAATTGTTATTATTTTTTTAATAACTATTATATTACTGTTGTAAACACTTTACTATAGAATTATAGTAGGTGTTTATTATAATTTTAAATTTTAATAGGAACACTAATGCCGTGTTCCGTCTTATTTTATATTATGTGTAATTCTACTATTTATATATTCATACTCTCAAAAACAATTATTCTTTAATTGTTAATTATAATTTATGTGAGTGTTTCGATTAGTTCTATATATTTAAAGTATTGTATAACATATGCTACTTTTTTTATTTTTATTTTTTTATTTTCACTTAAATTTAATTAATTTTTAATTATATACTATTATTATTAACTAAAAAAGTGTTTGTTTTGGTGATTTTATGAATAAAAAATTAATTAAATTTTTATCAATTGGAGGTATATTGGTTGGATCAACAGTTTTATCAACTAATTATGTAGCTAAAGCTAATACTACAATTGCATCTGTACAAAACTATGATAGAGAGGAGATGATTAATTATTTATTAAGTCATTCTGTACCAGAGGAAAAGGTGGAAATATTACTAAAAAAACTTGATAACAATGAACCATGGGATTGTTATCAAGAGGAAAAATTGAAGAATGTTCCAAGTGATTTTGACTCTTTTGAGTTAAATGGTGGAGAAGATCAGGTTAAATATTATAGATTTGAAGATGGTTCTTTCCTTTTAAACGAATTAAGGGCAACAGAGGATTCTAAATATGAAGAGAAAGAAATTATAACATTTGAACGAGGCGTATCAAATACAGCCTATGGATCACAATATACTGACTATAAAATTTCTAAAACAAAAGGTTCTGTTACAGGTTCGTTTATGGCTGATTTTTGGAGAGCAAGAAATGGATATGGAGCAAGTAAGATTACAAAAGCAACTAAAGGGAGAGTCACAGGAGTAGGAACGAATGGATCAACTATTGTACAAATCGATCGAGCTGTAGAGGATCTCGTTTATAAAGCACCAGCCTTAGCTAGCATGCAATTTACATTGACTGCATCAGTCGAAGGGATAACTGCAGG
>OLOB01001585.1_pt1 | contig 14755 bp, 10 predicted proteins | sample 1671911 | NCBI WGS metagenome assembly OLOB01 (sample SAMEA3136625, study PRJEB25190) | human gut metagenome | biome: human gut; feature: human-associated habitat; material: faeces | place: Austria | collected 2013
TTTTGGCGGTAATCTCGTTTCCGGGCTTCGGCCTGTGGGCCGCCTGCTCCTGCTCTTCCGTGTGCTTGTCGTACATGCGGTATGTTTCTCCTCGCCTCTCAATGGCTGGCGAAATTGTAGCGAACGTGTTGCGTTCGGGTTACAGAAAGCCGCTTTAGTGGACTAAAGCGGCGGTAAGCGGCACGCTCGCGCGGCAAGCGGCGGTGAATTTATAAGCCCGGGCGATAAATCAGGACGAATGGCATAAATACTCGTGCGAGCGGAATTCGTGCATTTGGTCTACGATGCGTCGCGTCGGCGAATAAACGGCCTCGTCTCTTGCGCTCTCTTTGGTGGACGTTCACGATTTTTGTGTTTTGCTCAGTGGAGGTTTTTGGTCATAAAAAACGGCGGCTCGATGGCTGCCGTTCAGGTGCATATTCTATTTGTACTGCTTGAAGAACGCTTCGCCTAATTACTTCGATTCAACCACAGGAATTTCGTCTTCGCACACTTCATCAAGATTGCCATCGTAGATATAGTGCTGAGTCTCGCGTGCGATAAGGCCGGAAAGCGCGAGCACCATGATGATGTTCGGAATGGCCATAAGCGCATTGCCAATGTCGGAAACGAGCCAGACGGCGTCGCCGATGCCCACAGCGCCCAAAAAGCCGATGATAACGTAGAATACCTGGTAAGGAAGCTGGGCTTTCGCGCCGAATAGATAGGTCACGCAGCGGTTTCCGTAGTAGCTCCAGCCCAAAATGGTGGAGTACGCGAAGCTCACCATGCCGAGCACCAGAATCGGAGTGCCGATGTAGGGAATGGTTGCGAATGCCGCCGAAGCGAGCGCGGCGCCTTCCTTAATGCCGCCATTTTCGATAAGGCCGGGATTGGCGATGCCAACGGCAACGAGCACGATGCCCGTAACGGCGCAAATCACGACGGTCGACCAGAACGTGCCCGTCATGGCGACGAGCGCCTGACGTGCGGGGTTCTTCGTTGCAGCAGCAGCCGCAACGATAGGAGCCGAGCCCAAGCCCGATTCGTTCGAGAACAAGCCGCGCGCGCAGCCGAACTGCAAGGCAACCATGATGCCCGAACCCACTGCACCGCCGAATGCGGCCTTCGACGTGAACGCGCATTCGAAAATCATCGCGAGCGCGGGGCCGACGTATTGCCAGTTGATAGCGAGAATAACCATGCAGCCGCCGAAATATGCTATGGCCATGAACGGCACGAGCTTCTCGGCAACGCTCGAGATGGATTTCACGCCGCCAAAAATAACGAGCGCCACGGCGATGGCAATCACGAGCGCGATAGCCCAATCGGGAACGCCCGGAAAGCTCGACTCGATGATGCCGGTAATGGCAGCCGACTGCACTGCGGAGCCCGTGCCGATGGTGGCCGCCAGCGCCGTGGCCAGCGCGCCGAAGTTCGATATGTCGCCCTCCCCTTGGGGGTCCTTCTTGAAGGACATGCGGATGGCGGCCGGCAGCTTGCGCTGGATGAACCCTGTACGAATGGTCAGGAAGATATGCGAGCCTAAGAGCAGGCAGATCATCGCCGGGCCCCATACAACAGCATCGATTTGAGTGAGAGCATTAATTATTGTATCCATGAGGACATATGATACCACTCGCGCAATTTAATCTGGGCTTTACAAAGATGAACGACACCAAATCGAAAGAAAAATGATGCAGCGGTGAAGTGGTTGCTCGCGGAACGAACCAATCGCCCCTGCGAGCAATTGGCGGAAGCGATTGGTTCACGTGAGGTTGCAGACTCGTGTGAGGCGGGCGAGCGGGCTGTGATCGAGCAAAACATCGGGTTGGCGTGTGGCTTAGAACTGAAACTTTCGCTCGCTGCCGTCGATGTCGCAGAAGCGCGCGCCGGGGTGTACCGCTGCGCGGCCCGCTTCGTTTGCGCGGCGCACCAGTTCGTACACCTCGCGTTGCTTGGCGGTCGGTTCGCTCCAGAAGAAGGTGCGCGTCATGTCCGAGCAGTACTCGTCCTGGCGGCATCCCACGTCGAAGAGCACGACGTCGCCGACTTTCAACTTCGTGTCATCGGGCATATGGTGCGGGTCTGCCGCGTTTGCGCCGAAGCTCACGATCGGGTCGAAAGAGTGTCCCGAAGCGCCCAGCTCGCGGTAGATTCCCTCGAGCTCATCGGCGATTTCCCGTTCGGTCGAACCTTCGTGCACGAGTTCTCGAAAGCGTGCCATGGCCTGGTCGTTCGTCGCCGATGCCGCGCGCATGAGCTCCTGCTCCTCGACGCTTTTGATGGCGCGCGCGCCATCGACGGCGGGAGACCCTAGGGCGAAGGACTTCGCCGCATGCGCCTCCATCAGCGGTACGAGGAAGCGGGCGGCGAGGTTCTTGTCGACGCCGCAGGTCTCCTCAGCGTGCAGGAGCTTTGCCACCTCAGGAAGCGGGTTGTCCACATCATCGAACGAGAACACTTCGCAGGGAAGTGATTTCGGAGCTGTGAACAGGCGGTTCAAGAAAAGGACGGGCGCTTTCCCCTCGACGATCGTAAGCGCCAGGAAACGCTCTCCCGGTTCCACGTAAGCGCCGGTGAGATACTGGATGGAACGCGGGTCGCTCACGACCATCTGCGTGAGGCCCATCTCGCCGAGGAGGCGGCGAACCGTTTCTATGCGCTGTTCGTACATGGTGGTCCTTTCTCGTGCTGTGCCGCGACCGGGCGTCGGCGGCCTGAGCTCTCGCAGCGCGCAAATCGGGGCGCTTGCGACGCATGGGCTGCGGTGTTTGCGCCATGCGCGCTGCGACGAGCGGATTCGTTTCGTTTACTATAGCGTGAATCGCGGCGCGGGCGGGCGTCGGGGCGAGCAAAACCCCTTGTTCGCGGCCATTTGAGCGAGTTGGGGCAGCGCCCAACATGGCGGAACATAGAAGGCGATTCGGCTCAGGCGGATGGGGTGCTTGCCTCTTGCGCGGCGGAGGGCACCAAGGAAGTGCGCTTTCGTGCGTTTGTTGTCGGGTTGCTCCGTCCGCCTGGCGCAGGGCGTATGATGGGCGCATGGCAAACGGACTTTCATACATGCGGAAAACCACTTCCACCGAGGCGACCAAGAAGCTCGGCCAGACGCTCGCGCCGTATCTCCATGAGGGCGATGTCGTGGTGCTCTCGGGCGATCTGGGCGCGGGGAAGACACAGTTCGTCCAAGGCGTCGCGGCTGGCCTGGGAATAACCGATGACGTGGTCAGCCCGACCTTCAACATCGTGATCGAATACTCCTCGGGCTCGGTTCCGCTTTACCACTTCGACCTTTACCGTCTGGAAGATGCCTCGGAGTTGGAAGACGTCGGCTATTACGACCTCGTCGAAGGTGATGGCGTCGCGTTCCTCGAATGGGGCGAGAAGTTCCCCGAGGAGCTGCCCTACGGTTATCTCGATGTTTCGATTACCGTCAACGACGACGGCTCCCGCGTCGTGCGGGTTCACTCCGTCGGCGACAGGGCGCGCCAGCTTCTGTGCGTGTGGTCGAACGATTCGCGCTCTCATCTGGTGAAAACGTCATCGAAGCTGAACTGACGCGCGCGGTGCGCTATCATGCGCACGAACGATTCTCCCTCTGAAACGGAAACATTGCATACTATGAGCGAAACGAAATCTCCAGCATCGGCTGCGCTTGGCGTCGATGCGCCCCGTCACGAACCCGCCTACGTGCTTGCCTTCGACACTGCCAACGAGGTGATTGCCATCGGCGTGGGCGTGCTTCACGAGGAAGCGCGTGCGATCGAGCTTGTCGCACATGCTGAAATCGAGGCGCGCCGCCAATCGAACACCCAGCTCATTCCCCGTATCGATGCGCTACTCGCCGAAAACGGGATTGCGCGCGGGGACATCGCGTGCGTGTGCGTCGGGCGCGGCCCCGGCTCGTTTACCGGCGTGCGCATCGCCATGGCGACGGCGAAGGGCATCGCGAGCGCGCTCGAGGTGGGGCTTGTTGGCGTGTCCTCGCTCGACGTGGTGGCTTGGGGCGTTTGGGAATTTGGCGCACGCGGTGAGGTCGCCGTGGTGGCCGACGCTATGCGCAAGGAGGTCTATCCCGTCCGCTATCTCGTCGACGATGCGGGCGCGCATCGCCTCGAGGCCGACCGCGTCGTGAAGGCGGATTTGGCCGCTGAAGAGCTTGTGGAATGCGATACGGCGACCCCTGGCGCTTCCGACGCCGGCGCTCCTGAGGCCGGGCGGCATACTCCGTGCTCAAACAGTCCTCGCTGCGCTGCGGAACTGCGCGCGGAGCACGCCACCCGCCCTCAGGAGCTTTCGTGTTCCGGTGAACTTGTTGTTGCGAGCCTTTCTGGTCAGCGGCTTCTCCTTGCGGGGGATGCGCTGAAGAAGTATCGCGACCTGTTCGCGCCATGCGGGGAGGCTCTTCCCGGGAACACATGGACGCCTACGGGCGCAGGGCTTCTCCTCGCGCTTCAGGCTGCGTGGCGCAGCGGGGAATGCGACCCGTTCGATGCAGCGCGACATAACCCGGCGTTTGCGCTTCCCGTGTACACGCGCTTGTCCGATGCGGAAGAAAACGAGCGTGCCCGTGCAGCCCGCGAAGGTGCGGCCCGCGAGGACGAGGCGAAGCCAGGCGTTCCCGATGCGAACCTTCGCACGGGCGTCCAAGACGCCGAGGCGGTGGCCCATCCGTCGCTCGTCCATTCGCTCGCGGGGAAGGCGTCCGCTTACGAGGAGACCTCGCCTGCACATCATGCCACGCTTCACGAACAGTCTATTCTCGTGGCTCCGCCCGATGAGCAGGGAGTATCGTACAAGCCGCTCGACGTTTCCCATGTGGGGTGCGTCGCGGCGCTCGAGTCGCGCATCATGGGAAGCGATGCGTGGAACGAGTCGCTCGTGGCCGACGAGATCCCGCGGCGCGATCGCACCTGGTGGGCGGCGTACGCGAGCGAAGGCAAACCAGGCGAGGTGGGCACGCTTGTGGGGTATGCCGGCGGCTGGGTGGTCGACGGCGATGTGCAGATTCTGAAAGTGGGAACGGACCCGGTGTGGCGCCGCCGCGGCATCGCCCGCGAGCTGCTCGCGCATGTTGCGGCCGACGCGCGCAACCTCGGTGCGCAGACGGTTTCGCTCGAGGTCCGCGCGGGTAACGAGGGCGCGCAGGCGCTCTACAAGGCGCTTGGCCTTACGCCCGTGGGCACGCGTCCCCGCTATTACTCCGACCGCGAGGATGCGCTCATCATGCAGGGTGATTTGGCGGCTCTCGTGGGTGCGACAGAGCCTGCCGAGGAATCATCGCGGCTGGTCGCGGGTATGGAGCTGCAAGTCGACGCCTCGCACGACGTGCAGGCGACTGCCGTCGGCGCGGCGGGAGCATCGCGCCCGCTTATCCTGGCGATCGAGTCTTCATGCGACGAGACCGCCGCGGCGATTGTCGACGGGGAAGGGGCGCTTGCCTCGGATGTGGTTGCAAGCCAGATCGACTTCCACGCGCGCTTCGGTGGCGTCGTTCCCGAGATCGCAAGCCGCAAGCACATCGAGGCCATCTGCGGCGTATGCGACGAATGCCTCGAGGTCGCGGCGAAAAACCTCGGGATGAAATCGCTTCGCTGGCGCGATCTTTCCGCGGTGGCCGTCACATATGCGCCGGGGCTTGTCGGCGCGCTTGTTGTGGGCGTGGCGTTCGCGAAGGGCGCGGCGTGGGCGGCGGACGTACCGCTCATCGGCGTGAACCACCTGGAAGGCCACCTGTACGCCAATCGTATCGGGTGTCCCGATTTCACCCCACCTGCCGTGGTGTCGCTCGTGTCGGGTGGCAACACCATGCTTGTCCACATGAAGGGCTGGGGCGACTACGAAACGCTCGGCACCACCATCGACGACGCGGTGGGCGAGGCGTTCGACAAGGTCGCGAAGGCGCTCGGGCTGGGATACCCCGGCGGGCCTGTGATCTCGCGCTACGGTGTGAAGGGCGACCCGCGTGCCATCGCCTTCCCGCGCGCGATGATGCACTCGGGCGATTTGCGCTTCTCGCTTTCGGGATTGAAGACGGCAGTCGTCACCTATATCAACGGCGAGCGGGAGGCTGGGCGCGAGCTCAACGTGCCCGATATCTGTGCGAGCTTCGAGGCGGCGGTGGTCGACGTGCAGGTGGCGAAGGCGAAGCGTGCTCTCGATATGACGGGCGCTCGCACGCTTTGCGTGGGCGGCGGCGTCGCGGCGAACCCCGTGCTCCGCGCATCGTACGAGAAGATGTGCTCGAAGGCGGGCGTGCGCCTGGTGCTGCCGCCCCTTTCGGCATGCGGCGACAATGCGGGGATGATCGCGCTCGTCGCGCTCGATCGCTTCAGGCAGAAGAAGTTCTTCTCGTTCGACTTCGACGCGAAAGCGCACGTCAACCTCGACGAGCCCTACTAGGGCGCGCGGTGCTGCTGCTGGAAACAAACGGGGCGCGGACGCTTGGTGCTGCCGCCGGGAACGGGGCGCGCGGTGCTGCTGCTGGAAGCAGGGGGCGAGGGAAATCGTCTTCCGGCAAGGACGTCTTTGTTCGTGACCTACTATTCCTTCGGATAAACGGCTCGCGCGACGAAGTACGACGCCGCGATGCAGCACATCGCGCAGCAGATGGTGACGGGGAACCCGAAGCAATCGTTCACGATTCCCCAGATCACGCAGGCTCCCCCGATGCCGACGTCGATTGCAAGCTGGAAAAGCGCGTTGGCGGCTCCCCATCGCTCGGGCGGTGTGTTCTTCACCGCCACCGACTGGTTGAGCGGCAGCGCGATGCCGGTGCAGAAGCCGTACACGATTCCCGACAGGTTGAACACCGCATCGCACACGGGTGTGCCGTCGAGAACCGTCCCGCAGGCGACGAGCATGGCAAACGCGACGAGGCCGCACGCCAGTGCGACGGGCAGGATCTTGATGGGCGCGAAGCGGTCCATGAAGGCGCCCGATTTTAGGCGCACGAGAATCATGCTCACGGCTGACAGGGTGTAGAACAGCCCCGCGTTCCCCACGCCGAGCGAGGCGCCGTACAGGCCGACGAAGAAGATCGCGAACCCGAGCGCCGGGGAGAGCACGATCATGGGCAGCGTGCCTGGGAGGGCGTGTTTCTCGAAGATGCGGGAGGCGATGCTTTCGCGCTTCGGCCGCCCTTCCATCCTGGACTGCGCGGTTGACGTGGTCGTTTCAGCTGCCTCGGCTGCTCCCGTTCGTGCGGCCTCGCTTCCCCCCTCTTCGAGCCTGCGCCGGTAGACCGCTTCCTTGGGCAGCATCTCGGGGTGCTTCTCGTAGCGGCAGAGAAAAATCATCGAAAGCCCGACCACGGCGATTGCGGTCACGCCGACAAAGAGGTTCTCAGGTGGGTCGGTCGACACGAGGGCGAGAGCGAGGGCGGGTCCAACCGACATGGAAAGCGCCTGGCCAAGTCCGTAGTAGCCGATTCCTTCCCCCATGCGCGACGCAGGAAGCGCATCGGCTGCGGCGGTCGCCGACGCGGTGGTCACTGCCGAGAAGCCGGCTCCTTGCAGGATGCGGAACACCACGAAGGGCGCGACGTCGTGGGTGAACAGGGGGCCGACGGTCCCGACGATGAGCACGGCGAACCCGAAAAGCATCACGATGCGGCGCCCGCGCCCGTCGATCAGCGGCCCCGAGAGCAGGCGCACGACGGCCGCCGCTCCCGAAAACACGGCTGCCAAAACGCCAGCGTACGCGGCGGTTCCGCCATAGAGGGCAACATAGACCGACGTGCTTGAGTTGAGCCCTTGGCCCGCCATGAAGCAGCACAACGTTGAGGCGACAACCAAGACGAAGGTGGTCGACCATAGCTGCTCGCGTGGGCTTCCTCCGCGCGAATCGTCGTTTTTCGAGGCTCGTTTTCCCATGTGCCCATCATAGCGATTTCTCGGGATCTGTATAGATGGCGCGAAAGATTCGCAAGCTGAGCGATGATGCACAAGGGACAATACTGGGAGGAATCTAATGATAAGTGGTGAAAACGATGTCCCCATCCCGTGCAAAAATGGACGATTTTTGGAGAAAGCATGCGTTAACAATAATTTTACGATTACACGTAAAATCTGGTGATGCTGGTGCATTTTCGTCCCAGTCGCAACTTTGTGCGGTAACTGTGTAGTGTGACCTTAGATACCTTGTTGCATAAGGGAAAAAAGTGTATCAAATGAGCAAGTCAAAACACCGCCTCGAAACGAGAAGGGAGACCTCATGGCATCCCAGAGTAAGAAGCCGAAGAACAAGGATGCACAGCTCGTCGATTTGTTCCATCATTGTGCGCACGTCGCTGTCCATCGCGGAAACCGATCCGGTGGGCGCTCCGGCACCCTGTCGGCGTTGTTGAAAACCGGTCCGGTGAGCCAACGTGAGCTTGCGGAGGTCATGAACGTCCGCGCTGCGACGCTCTCCGAGCAGATTGCTCGCCTCGATCGCGCAGGTCTTGCGGAACGCACCCCGAGCGAGAAGGACCGTCGCTCGGTAATCGTCTCGCTTTCCGAGGAGGGCAAGAAGGAGGCCCGTCGCTGCTCCCGCGAGCGCACGAAGTACAACGAGCAGCTGTTCTCGGTTCTCTCCGACGACGACAAGGCCGAGCTCATCAGCCTGCTCGAGAAGCTCTCCGACCACTGGAGCGAGAGCAATCTCGACGGCGGCAAATAGAAGTCAAGTTGCGCGAGCTGTCCGGTTCGCACCGTCCTCTGCGGGTGGTGCCGCTCGGACAGCCCGCTCAGCCTAAAAGGCGCTGCTTTCAGCGGAGCTTTGCATGGGCATCGCGCACCAGCGCTTACGAAACGAGGACCCCGCATTGAACTGCGGGGTCCTCGTCGTTACGCCTCGCATCACGCTGCGGGGTCCTCGTCGTTACTTGGGCTTTTTCGCTACATGCACCGCGGCGATACCGCCGGTGTAGTTCTTCCAGGTGACGTCGACAAACCCCGCCTCGCGCATCATCTTCGCGAGGCCCTCTTGGTTCGGGAACGCCTTGATGGACTTCGACAGATACACGAAGCCGTCGCGGTCGCCCGTGATCAGGCCACCCCAGAACGGGATGAGGTGCTTCAGGTAGAAGTTGTACAGCGCGCGCCACACCGCGTTCGGCGGCGTGGAGAACTCCAGGCACACCAGATGCCCGCCCGGCTTCAGCACGCGGAACATCTCGGAGAGCGCGCGCGGGCGGTCGGGCATGTTGCGGATGCCGTAAGCCATGGTGATGGCGTCGTAGCTGGCATCGGCGTACGGGATCTCCTGCGCGTCCACCACCTCGAAATCCACCGGCACACCGTCGGCAGCGCCGTCGGCGTAGTGCGCGCGGGCCACGTCGAGCATCTCGTTGACCAGGTCGGTGCACTGGATATGGCGCGGGTGCTTGGCGCGCGCCACGGTGAAGCTGACGTCGCCCGTTCCGCCCGCGATATCGAGCACGTCATCGTTTGCGCTGATGGGAGCCTGCTTCATCATGCCTGCCAGCCACGTTTTATAAGCGCCGAAGCTGGAGACGGCGTTGAACCGCTCGTACTTCTTCGCGATGGTGGAGAAGATGTCCTTCACGCGTTCGGACGAGATCTCTGCCGGCGCTTCCTTGCCGGTGGCGGTATCGATGGCCATGCGGTACTGCTCCTTGCGTATCGTGCATGCCCGGCGAACCCGGGCGCGTTCATCAAGCTGGCCCTGAGCGGGCCGTTCGTTCGACATTCCAGTATAGCCGTTCGCGCAGCCGCGCCGCGCGTTCGGCATGAAGCGAACACGCAAGCTGCGGTTGCGACGAAGCGGCGGCCGAGGGCCGGCGAAAGGGCGCGGCCACGCAACCCGCGCAAGGCGCAAGCGGCAAAGTCACGCCCATCAGGCAAAACGTCGATGAGAGCTGTTTTCGCGAAGCCTCAAGGCAAGCAGCTGCTAGTACTCCTGCTCCAGGTCAGCGTGCGCCTGCGCGTCGGTTTCAAGGCCGTAGAACTTCCCCTGGCGGAAGCGGTCGAGCGCCACCAAGGCGATCATGCCGGCGTTATCGCCGCAGGCCGAAAGCGGGGGCATGACCAGGCGCACCTGCATCTTCTTGCACAGCTTCTCGTACGCCGCGCGCAGCACGGGGTTCGCGGCCACGCCGCCGCCCAGGCAGAACGTGGGGGCACCCGTTTCACGCAGCGCCATCTCGGCCTTCTTCACCTGCACGTCCACCACGGCGGCCTCGAAGCTGGCGCAGATGTCCGGCACGTTGAGCTCACGGCCCGCGGCGCGCTCGTTGTTGATGTAGGTGACCACGGCGGTCTTCAGACCCGAAAGGCTGAAGCGCATGTCGCCCGAGTGCATCATAGCGCGGGGGAACTCGATGGCCTTCGGGTTGCCTTTGGCTCCCTGCGCCGACACCACGGGGCCGCCCGGGTAGCCCAGGCCGAGCGCCTTGGCCACCTTGTCGAACGCCTCGCCCACCGCATCGTCGATGGTGGCGCCCAGCACGCGGTAATCGCCCCAGCCGCGCATGTGCACGAGCATGGTGTTTCCGCCGCTGACCAGGGAAACCACCGCCGGAGGAGCGAAATCGGGCGCGCCGATCTTGTTAGCGTACATGTGGCCCTCCAGGTGGTTCACGCCCACCAGCGGCTTGTCGGCAGCCCAGGCCGCGCCCTTGGCGAACGCCACGCCCACCACCAGGGCACCCACCAGGCCCGGCGCATACGTGACGCCCACGCCGTCAAGGTCTGACCAGGTCAGACGCTCCATGCCCAAGCGCTGCGCCGCAACGTCCAGGCACTCGTCACACACGCCGCAGATGGCCTCGATGTGCTTGCGGCTGGCGATCTCGGGCACCACGCCGCCGAAGCGGGAATGGAAGTCAATCTGGCTTGCCACAACGTCGGAGAGCAGGTTGCCCTTCCCGTCGACGATGGCCGCGGCCGTCTCGTCGCACGAGCTTTCAATAGCAAGGATGAGCGGACGCTCGAGCTGCGCTGCGGGCTGGGCGGCCTTCTGCGCATCGTGCGCCTCGTCCACGCGAAGCGTCATGCCGGCAACGTCGACCGAGGACTCTTGGATGCCGGCGTCCTCGGTGACGGCGCGCAGCGCCTTCGCATCGGCGGCGCCGCCGACGGCCGAAGAGCCGATGACGCCCTGCAGCGGGCCCTCCATGATGACGGCGTCCTCGCGGTCGGAATAGTAATGCGGGCGCTTGCCGATGGAATGCATGCCGAGCGATTCGTAGAACGCCTGCGCGCCGGCATTGGAGGCGCGCACCTCGAGCGAGCACGTGGTGGCGCCCAGGTCGCGCGCATCGGAAGCCACGCGCGAGATGAGCTGGCGTGCGATACCGCGGCGGCGCCACGCCGGATCGGTGCCGATCTTGAGGATCTGCACCTGCCCGTCGATCACCATGCCGCCGGCATAGCCGACCAGCACGGTTCCACGCGCGGAAGAGGCGCCTTCGGAGCCCGCGACGGGTCCGGCATCGGGGCCTTCCCCGCTTGCATAGGCCGCCCACCAGGTGCGATCGGCGCGCGGAAGCTCATCGGCCACCAGGGCCGCGTTCCATGCATCCGATCCCATGACCTGGGATTCCATGGCGGCAACGTCCTCGGCATGCGCGGCGTCGAGCGGCTTGTACGTGATGCCGTGCTCGTCGGGGCGCGCGTTGAGCACCGCCGTGTCGTGCATGGTGGCACGCTGGTCGCGGCGGGGCGCGGCGTCCTGCACGCCGGTGGCAAGGTTTTTCGGGTCGTTCTTCGCCAGGCGGATGCGCTCGTTCTCCTCGGCGTCCGACAGGCGCGTGTACACCGGCAGCAAGAACGCCGGGTTGTGTCGCTGCGCATCCAGCGGGTCTGCCGCGCCCGTGCGCCACGCGTCCTGCAGCGCCAGCAAAAGCCCGCGGCCCGTGGGCGCCCACAGCTCCTCGGGCAGCAGCGTGCCAGCGGGGGCGAACAGCTCCGCGTACTTCGCAAGCCCGTCGCCCGTCAGCTGCAACGCGCCGACCGCAGCGCCAGAAGACGCTTCGTCGACCAGCTCCCGGGCTGCCACCTGGGCTTTCACTACGCGGTCGGCCTCAAGGCGATGCACGCCCGCATCATCGAGCGCGTAGCGGACGGGGTAGCCTTCCTTGCGCATGGCGTCGGCGACCACGGCCAGCCGGCCGCGCACGCCCGAGGCCCACGCATGCCAGGCCACCACGTCGAGCGACGACACGCCCACCAGCGCGGCACCGAGCGCCTGCGCGGCGCCCTTCGCCGTGGCCATGGCGATGCGCACGCCCGTGAACGATCCCGGTCCGCGGCCGACGCACACGCACGCCAGCTGGCCGCGCTCCACGCCGGCTTCGCGCAGCAGGGCATCCACCCGCACGAGCAGCTGCGTGTTCGACGCGCGATGCGCCGCCACCTCCACCGCGGCCACCGGCTCCACCACGCATGCCGCGGCGTTCAAACGGCCCAGCCCGATGGAGATCACCTCGTTCGCCGTATCGAACGCCAACGCATATGCGGTTTCAGGCACAGTGCTCCCCTTGCTTTCGAATATGGTTCCTTTTATGGCCGGTTTCGCTGCGAGATACCGCCTGCCGCGCGACGTCCGCCCGGGACGCATCAGGCACGGCAGCAGGCGATCACATCGTCTCAGCAGGCGAATCGGCGGGTTTGGCCTCCGCGACCTTGATCGGGGGGATGGAGCCCGTGCTCATAGGGGCGCCACCCGGCACGATGAAGCCGCCGGCGCTGGCCGTGGTCTTCGACAGGCGAGCCTTCGAGTCGTTTGCCCACACGGTGAGCAGCTGACGAGCGCGGTTTCCCAGCGCATGCGCAAACACGCGGCGGCCGCCGTCCTCCGCCACCAGGATGCGGATCTCCAGGTAGCCGTACGGCAACGCGCCGGGGAACTTCTCGCCCCACTCGATGAACGACACGCCATCGGCGTCGATGGTGTCGTAATAGCCCGTGTCCTCCAGCTCATCCTGGTCGTCCAGACGATACAGGTCGAAGTGGTACAGCGGGATACGCCCCTGGTAGTACTCCAGCAGGATGTTGAACGTGGGGCTGGTAACCTGAGCGGATATGCCCAGGCCCGCAGCAACGCCTTGCACAAATTGGGTTTTGCCGGCGCCCAAATCGCCCGAAAGCACCACCACGTCGCCCGGATGCAGGTACGGAGCCAGCGTTTCGGCCAGCTGCTTCGTTGCCTCCGTGGACGCGGTTTTACGTGCGTATGTCAGTCCGTTAGCCATAATGCAGCACATCATACGCCAATGCGCGGCAACATGCACCCCGCCCACGAAAACGGCGGATAAGCAGGGGAAAACGGCTTTCAGGAGCAGGCGGGCGTTACGCTAACCTTTCAGGCTTTCCTTCAGCTGGGCCTCAGCGGCGGCCACGGTGTGCTGCATGGTCATGCTGGTGGTCACGGTGCCCACGCCGCCGGGCACCGGGGTGATGGCGTCCACGATGGGCTCCACCTCGTCGAAGTCCACGTCGCCGCACAGCTTGCCGTGAACATCGAAGTTAATGCCCACATCGAGCACCGTCTGGCCCGGGCGGAAGTACTCGCGGCCGTAGGCGCGGGCGCGGCCCGTGGCGCAGATGACGATATCGGCCGAGCGGCTGATCTCCTGCAGGTTCTCGGTACGGCTATGGCAGATGGTGACGCTGGCGTTGCGGCGCAGCAGCATCATGGAGACGGGCTTGCCCACTACCAGGCTGCGGCCGATGACCACCACGTGCTTGCCGGCGATGGGCACCTTGTAGTGCTCTAAAATGGCGACGCACGCCGCCGCGGTGCAAGGGGGGAAGCCGTCCGGCGCGTCGGTGAACACCGCCGCAAGCGACGCCAGCGAGATGCCGTCGACGTCCTTGGCCGCGGTCAGCGTGTTGCACATGGCCTTCTCGTCCATGAACGTGGGCAGCGGGCGGAACATCAGGCAGCCGTGCACCGTCTTGTCGTAGTTGATGGACTGCAGCGTGGCCTTGAGCGCTGCCTCGGGCGCGAACTCGTCGAGCACGTAGGGCTTCGTGTGAATGCCCAGGCCGGCGGCGCGTTTGACCGCCGTGCGCTCATACGAAAGGTCATCGGGACGCTGCCCCAGGCGCACCAGCGCCAGCGTGGGTTTCACGCCCTGCTCCTCGAGCGAGGCGATGCGCCCACGCATATCCTCGGCCATGCGGTCGACGACCGGCTTGCCCTTCAACAACTCTGCCACGTTTTCTCCACCTTCATCTATCGGCCTGCAGGCCGTTTACGAGACCGCATCCTTCACGAACGCGAACACCTCGTCGCAGTGCTCGCGCGTCTGCGCGACGAGTCGATCCGCCTCGTCGCGGTAGCGTGCAGCACGTTCGGCGTCGTCGATGGACGCCGCGTTAATGTACACGTTCAAGCTGGCGCCGTCCACGGCCGCCCGGGCGAACGCCACGGAAACGCCCGCGTCGCTGCGCGCCATGCGGCTGCCGTTACGCGCCAGGAAATCGGCGTGCTCCACGCACGCGGCCACCGTGCGCATGATGTCCAGCGGCACCTCGGTGGCGCCGACGAGGGCATTCTGGATGGCCGCCTGCTTGGCCTCAAGCTGCTCGGGCGTGTCCTTGGGCATGCGGTAGGCCGCCGCCAGCGGGCCGAACGCCTCGGCGTCGGCGCCCACCAGCCCGAGCAGGCGCCCGCGCAGGTCCGCCAATTTCTCCAAGCGCATATACACTTCGGCTTCCACCTGGGCATACGTCTTCTTGCCCACGGTCAGGTTGCCCACCATGGACGCCAGCGCGCAGGCCAGCGCGCCGCAATATGCCGAGGCCCCGCCGCCGCCCGGCGT
>OLOB01001586.1_pt1 | contig 14742 bp, 15 predicted proteins | sample 1671911 | NCBI WGS metagenome assembly OLOB01 (sample SAMEA3136625, study PRJEB25190) | human gut metagenome | biome: human gut; feature: human-associated habitat; material: faeces | place: Austria | collected 2013
GCAGATTGTCCATTAAAAAAGCTACAGCCTCCTAAGCTCAGGCTAAATACTACCATTATCAACACAATAAATTTACTTTTTTTCATCTTCTTCCCATTCTTTCTTCAGGTTTCTTAGAATTTATTATACAAAATTCCATCCATACCTGAAATGTTACTTTTGTTAAAAAACATTGCCAAAAGGTTACAAGCACTAGCTATTGATGTAACATACCAGTTTTGATTCAGAAAATGTTTCTGGTTACCTATTTTAATTGTTGGTTAATAAATCACTTAACTCCTCTGTTTTCCCAAAATAGGTCTCTTCATATTTCCCTGTAGTAGCATCTTCTTGTATAGTTGTGCTCAAAACTAACTTATCATCATTATTTATGACTATTTTTACTAATAGTCCTCCCATTGGATTATAATCTAAATCATCTTTAGAAATTTTATACGTTTTAATTTTTCCTTCTGGTGTAAGTGCTTTTGGATCTAATTTTTTTAACATATTCTCAATCGCCACTTTCATCTTCTTGCTCTCTGCGATCTGAATCATTTCTTGTTTCTTTGTAGCTTGTCCGGTAATAAGACTGCATCCTCCTAGAAATAGCCCTGACAGAATCATGATTACGGTCATACTGTATCTTTTTTTCATTCTCTTGCAATTCCTTATTTATCGTTTACTAATTTCTTGGATAATTCCCCTGAAATGACTACTCCATTCTGTTCCATATGACCATCAGACTCTTGGGTTAAGGTTGTCGTAATGGTTAAATTCTCATCCTCATTAACCATCATTTCTATCGTCAAACCTCCCATGGGATGAGATCTCAGCCGGTGGATATTAATTTTATATGACTTCACAATCCCCTCCGCTGTCAAGGCATTGGGATCTTCTTGTCTCAATATATTTTCGAGAACTCTTTTTGATTGCTTACTCTCTGCAATCTCTAGCATTTCTCTTCGTTGCTCTGATCGTCCGGTAGTAAGACTACATCCTCCTAGGCACAAAGTGGTTAGCAATAACCATAACGTCCCTATTATTTTAGTTCTCATATTTTCCTTTGATGCTTCCATGAATGACTCCACTATGAATTTATTTCCCAGTCTCTTCTGCTTTACTTAACAGATCATCTAATTTTGCTGAAATACCGTAACTACCTGCTTCGAACTGTCCTGAATCTTCCATTTGAATAGTCGTATCGATCGTTAACTTTTTATCGCCATTGATCACGAGATAAACATTCATGCCTCCCATTGGGTTGTATTCCAATTTACCTTTTATCAGGGTATAGGAGTGAATGACTCCTTCTGAAGTGAAAGCTTTAGGATCGATACTGATTAACAAGTGTTTTATCGCTCGCTCCATTTTCGTGCTTTCTGCGATCTGAATCATTTCCCTTCTCTCAGCAGCTTTATCCGTAAAAAGGCCGCAACCTCCTAGAAATAAAGTCAGTAAAAATAGTAGCATTAATCGTTGTTTTTTATCAGTCATATTTCCCTCTCACTTATATTATTCGTAATGATTTTTAAAAAATGAGCCAATTTTTAAAAATTTTTTCCAGATCCTAAAAAACACACCCTTACTGGGTGTGTCATCCTGTTAAATCATGTATTCGACGCTATAAGTGGCATCGGATAAAATCCGTGAAAGGAATTGTTTGGTTCGTTCTTCCTTTGGACTATTAAAGAATTCATGCGGTTCGTTTTCTTCGATGATGTGTCCGCCATCCATAAAGATGACGTGGTTAGCCACATCACGCGCAAAGCCCATCTCATGGGTTACGACAACCATGGTCACTCCTTCTTTGGCCAATTGCTTCATGACATCTAAGACATCCCCGACCAATTCTGGGTCTAGCGCTGAAGTCGGCTCGTCCAGCAAAATTACGTCTGGTTTCACTGCGATGGCACGTGCGATTCCGATCCGTTGCTGCTGACCCCCTGACAATTGAGAAGGATAGTAATCCTTGTAAGCGAGGAGACCAACTTTTTCAAGGGCTGATTCTGCCCGTTGGATGGCCTCTTCTTTTGGAACCTTACGGGCTACAACCAGGCCTTCTAAGATATTTTCAAGCGCTGTTTTGTTAGCGAAGAGATTGTAATGCTGGAAGACAAAAGCTGTCTTTTGGCGGATTTCTAGAATCTCTTTTTTGCTGAGTTTTGAGAGGTCGTACTCTTTTCCACCTAGGGTGAGGTGCCCTGTATCTGCCTTTTCCAAGTGGTTAAGGCAGCGAAGGAAGGTTGTTTTTCCTGATCCAGATGGACCCAAAATAACGACGACATCCCCTTGGTTGACCTTGAGATTAACATCTACCAGGACCTGGTGGTCCTTAAATTTTTTCGATACGTGTTCTACTTCTAACATCTTCTTATTTCTCCTTCTTCTATGCGAGTGTCAGGCGTTTTTCTAAGAGATTGAATCCCCACTGAATCACCCCACAAATGACAATATAAAGAATAAAAATCACTAGATAGGATTCAAAATATTGATAGCCATAAGAGGCTTCGACCTTGGCAATGGCGGTGATATCCTTGATCGTCATAACAAAGACAAGGGAAGTTCCTTTGACCAAGTTGATAACCAAGTTACACAAATTGGGAAGGGCTGAACGCAAGGCTTGTGGAAAAACAATGCGGATGTAGGCTTGGCGATTGGTCAAACCAATGGCTTGCGCTGCTTCTAGCTGGCCCTTATCCACCGTCAGAATAGCTGACCGGAGAATTTCAGCAAGACTTCCTGTTGTCATCAAGCTAAAGATGATAAAGGCATAGTAAATGGGATTGATCTCAAAGACATTAAAGTGACTGCCAATACTCTTAAAAAAGCTATTTAAGAGGCTGGGAAAGAGACTATAAAAGAAGAGAATCAAGAGAATCGGAGGCGTCGCGCGGATAAAGGCTAAGTAAATCACTGAGAAACTGCGAACACCTTTGACCTTATAAATCTGACCGAGCGCCAAAAAGAGGGCTGGAAAGAAACTCAAAAGAATCGATACGACCATGATCAGAAGGGTCACTGGAACACCACCCAAGGTGGCTAGAAATGCTTTACTAATAAAATTGAAATCCATAAGCTACCTTTCTGTTACACTGAGTCGTTTCTCAAGGAGTTGAGCGGAGAAGGAGATCACAAGGGCAATTCCCCAGTAGATCACTGCTACGGCTGTATAGGTCTCGAGGGAATAATTCCCAAGATTGCGGCTGATCAAGTTATTTCCTGCTCCCATGATATCGATAAAGCCAATGGTATAAGCCAAAGCGGCGTCGCGCATGAGGTTCAAGATAGCCGTCGTCATATTTGGAAGAGCCACGCGAAAGGCTTGGGGAAGGACAATCCGCCAAATGGTTTGAGCTGGCGTCAAGCCAATACTCAAGCCTGCTTCCATCTGCCCTTTTGGAATGGCCAAATAAGCGGCTTTGAAGACCTCAGAGATCATAGCGGCAAAGAGAAGAAACATGGCCACAAGGACAAAGACAAACTTGGACCAGTGGTCAATGTCAATGCCCAACCACCAGTTCAAAAATTGGGGCAGTCCATAAAAGACCAAAAAGAGCAAGACAATTGGAGGGGTACAACGCAAGGTAAAGACATAGCCTTTTGCCAGACTTGCTCCTACCTTCTCTTCTGATACTTGTGCCCAAGTCAAAACCAAGCCAAATGCAGAACCAAGAAGCGTCGTTAACACCATCAAAGCTAAGGTCGCTGGTAGAGCTTGGACCAAGGTTGGAAGAAATGACCAGACCTTGGAAATGTCGTATGAGACCATGTTTCTTTTCCTTTCTGTATCCGGATAGAAATAAGGAAGCTGGGGCTATGCGCACCCAGTTCCATCTTATTTCTCTTTATCTACATAACTGAAGACATCTTCACCGAAATATTTTTTCGACAATTTAGCAAGTGTGCCATCTTTTTCTAATTCTTTGATGGCCTTGCTGTATGCTTCCGCAAATTTTTCGTTTTTCTTATCCTTATGGATCAATGGGTAAGTTGGAATTCCTTTGTAGGCAAACCAGCTCAGTTTGTCCGCATATTGGTGGTAAGAACCATCTTTATCTGTGACAGCTTTTTCAAAGGAAAGTTTGATGTCAAAGAAGGCATCGTAACGTCCTTCAAGAACCCAAGCATAGGCATCTGCGACTTTGAAAGATTCCGCAGCTGTTAATTCGATTTGTTGGTCCTTATGCTTTTCATTGTATTCTTTAATAACATTCCACTGCGCATTTTGTGGTGAAATTGGAACCAATTTTCCTTTTTCTTTAGCGAAGTCATCGATGTTCTTGTATTTATTCGCATCTTCTTTCCGTACGGTAAATCCGATGATACTTGCTCCAATTGGTTCTTTTGGAATGATAAATTTCTTAGCACGTTCTTCGGTATACCAAGCTCCTTTGGTTCCGATATCGTATTTACCAGATTCTAGACCGATTAAGAGATCGTCATCACTTGTTCCAGTGTACTCAAACTTGTAGTCTGGTAGTTTTTCGTCAATGGCTTTGAGAACGGCTACTTCATAGCCATCTGATTCTCCTTTTTCATCAACGAAATCATACGGTACATAGTTTTGAGTGTGGGCTACTTTCAAGGTTGTTACCTTGTTCGTTCCTGTTGAGCCTTTGCTGTCGTTTGCATGGTTCAAGCTCCGTCCAAGAATGGTTGCGCCTGCAATGGCAAGAACTGCCACCCCACCGATAATCCATGTTTTTTTACTCATACTCTGTTCTCCCTTTTCTATTTTCCTTATTCTGCTGCAGCTTCACGAACCCATTCGATTCGTTCTTCATCAATGTCACTTGGAATCGTACAATCGGCACCGATGACCAAGCCTGTGGTTCCTGTTTCTGCGATGATGCGTTTGGTTTCTGCTTGGATCGCAGCCTTGTCTCCTGTGTAAAGAAGACCATTTTTGCCATTTTCAAAGCCACCAAGAACCGTGCGTCCACCGAAGATTTCGCGTCCTTCTGCTAGGCTGATTCCTTCTGGTCCGACTGCCCAGTTAATGACTTGGGCTGGGTAGTCTGTGAAGAGATGGATATCATTGCGAGCTCCTTCGTAGCCACAGATATGAAGAATATTTACGCCACCGGCTTCATTGGCCGCCTCTAAGACATGGAGTTCACTCGGTGCAATAATGTTTTTATAGACTTCTTGTGTAACCCGCGCATCTTGGATACTTTGAACACTGAGGTAGATCCCGTCTGCTCCTGCTTCTTTAATAATTCGTTGGCTCAAACTTGCAATATCTTGGCCAATTGTATCCAATACTTTTTTAAGAGTTGCTGCATCTTGATCGATAAAGTTGGCGATCAAGTCATCTCCTCCTGAAACTTCTCCGACCAACCATTTGAAGTAGGTCACCGGAGCAAAGATATTGTAGATAGCCACAATGTCTTCTTCAAAACCGGCACGGATTTTTTTAACGAGCTCTACTTGCTCTGTGATCCATGGATGATCTGCTCCGAGTGGTTCAATCCCTGCTAAGTCAGAGATATTTTCAAGGCCTTTGTGAATGGCTGGATTTGGATAAGCAAAGTAACCATCACTCATGAGTTTGACAAAGTCTGGTTTGACCTTGTGAAGGAAGTTTTTATGGCCATTCAGGTTTTTTTCAATAATTTCCGGATTTGAAAATCCTTTCAACCATTCTTCTTCTGTTGTAAAATGATGCCAAAATCCAACTGGCACACGGTCAACTGCTTCTCCTTTAAAAGCTTTTAAGACTAATTCTCTTTTTGATGACATGTTCTTACCTCGTTCTATTCTTTTCTTGTTTGTTATCTTATCACTTCGATAATTGTTTGACTAATATATATTTTTTATCAAGCTCTTCATCTTTTTTTATCACTGATCTTCGAGAAGAAGAATTCCTGCTAGATCAGATGGGCGAAGGAGGGAGAGACTATGGGCTGGAATTTTCTCCAGTCTTGCCATATCTGGATCTTTTTTTGCTTTCCCCTGACTGCTTGCTAGAGCAGCTTTACTAAGCCCTAGAAGCAAAAACAAAACGGTTACCAGGATACACCATACATTGATCTTTTTCATCTCCCTCTCCTTTCTTCTTACAATACAGCTGCTTGACGTACCCAATCTAAGCGTTCCAATTGGAAATCATCTGGCACGGTACAGTCTGCTCCAAGGATCAAACCACGACTTCCGGCTTCAGCCACCAAGCGACGCGTTTCTTGCTCAATAGCTTCTCGTTCCCCTTGGTAGAGCAAACCTTTCTTACCATTGACAAAGCCACCCAAGACGGCACGATCACCGAAAAGTTTACGACCTGCGGCTAGGCTAAGGCCTTCATGATGGGTCGCCCAGTTAATGACTTGAGCTGGATAATCCTTGAAGAGTTCTACTTCATTGCTGGCCCCTTCAAAACCACAGATATGAAGGATATTGATGCCTCCCGCTTCATTGGCAGCTTCTAGGACTGCGATGTTACTAGGCTCAATGATCTTACGGTATTCTTCTTGGGTTACGCGCTCATCTTGGACCTGCTGGGTTGAGAAGTAAATCCCTTCAACACCTGCTTCTTGGATCAAGCGGCGACTTAAAGTAGCGATGTCTCCTGCAATCACGTCAAGGACATGAGCTAAAGTTTCTGGATCTTCCTTGATAAAGTCTGCAATCACTTGGTCTCCACGGGATTGATCCGTCCGGAACCAGCGTTTCAAATAAGAAATGGGCGAGAAGATATTGTAGAAAGAAGCAATCTCTTCATGGAAATGAGAACAAATTTCCTTGACCACTTCGATTTGTTTTTCAATCCATGGATGATGCTCTCCAATCGGTTGAATATCCTTCAATTCTCGGATCGATCTGATCTCTCTCGAATAAAGAGCACTCGGATAGCGGAAGAAGCCATCGCTCATGATCTTGACAAAATCAGGTGAAATTTCTTCTACATAGTGTTGGTGGCCCTTAATACTTTTTGCTACTACAGCCGGATTGTCTAGACCCAATTCTTTTTCTTCTTGGGTCACATAATGGAGCCAAAATCCTACAGGGATTCGCTCTACTGTTTCGCCTCGAATGGCACGAAGAACCAATTCTTTTTTACTCATACTGTGAATCCTCCTCATCTTTTCTCCAACAGAAAGACTAACTGCTTTCCTTCTGGAATTTGTAACCATGATATCACCTCGAAAAGTAGCTGACTAATATATTTTCCCTATCAAGGCCTTAAAATTTCTTTATTGAGAAAGGCATCAAAAAAACGCAAGTGCTTGAAAATAGGGACTTGCGAGTATCTTTCTTTATTGTTTCATTTTAGAAGAAAAGGGATGCTTTGATCTTTTCTCGATCCGGTTATAGCAGAAAACTATATCCCTTCTTTTAAAGGAAAAAATAGCATATGTTGAGGCGAAGAAACCTTTCATAGCAGCGTTTTTCCTTCTTTTTCTTTTCACCGATTCCTAGACACCTTCTTCTCTTTCTTGTCAGGCAAGATTGAAAGGAGTATAATTTTTATAGAATAATTTTAAGGAGTGTACGGTTTATGAAAACAACAAAAACCACCTTTACCATCGTTTCTGCTCTTGCTTCTGTCATTTTACTGACGAGTTGTGGAAGCAACACCAACAAAACGCAAGAGACAAAAGCAAGCAGCACTAAAAATCAGGTGACGATGACCTATGATCAACAGCGCTCACAAGAAAATACCATGTCTGTTCTCTGGTACCAAAAGGCAGCAGAAACCAAGGCTTTGTATTTACAAGGCTACAATGTCGCTACTGACCGTTTGAAAGAGATCCTCCAAACTCCTTCTGATAAGCCTTATTCCATCGTCTTGGATTTGGACGAAACTGTTTTAGACAACAGCCCTTACCAAGTTCAAAACGTCAAAGATGGTACGGCCTTCAATCCTAAAGATTGGGATGTTTGGGTGAAAAAAGCAGCCGCAAAAGCGGTGCCAGGTGCCAAAGATTTCCTTCAATATGCGGATCAAAACGGGGTTCAAATCTACTACATTTCTGACCGTACAACCTCTCAAGTAGATGATACCATCAAAAACCTTGAAAAAGAAGGCATTCCTGTTCAAGGACGTGACCACCTCATGTTCTTAGAAGATGGCGTCAAATCAAAAGAAGGCCGTCGCCAAGCTGTACAAGAAAAGACCAATCTTGTCTTGCTCTTTGGGGACAACCTGGTTGACTTTGCAGACTTCTCTAAGACCTCTGAAGCTGATCGCGACAAGAAATTGGACGAATTGCAAAAAGAATTTGGTGAAAAATTCATCATCTTCCCAAATCCAATGTATGGATCATGGGAATCTGCTGTCTACCAAGGTAAAAAACTAGATGCCAAGGGACAAACAGAAGAACGCCTCAAAGCCTTGCAAGGTTTTGACAAATAAAGCAAACATCCTCGCTAGGAAAAACCTAACGAGGATGTTTTTTCTATATAGAACAGATAATTTTATTCAACTGTTACAGACTTAGCAAGGTTCCGTGGTTTATCAACATCGAGCCCACGATGAAGGGTTGCAAAGTAGGCAATCAATTGGGTTGGCACCACCATTGAGATTGGAGAGAGGTAAGGGTGAACCGCTGTCAAGACCAAATCATCTGTCTCTTTAGCGACATTTTCTTCTGCAATGGTTAAAACATGAGCCCCACGTGCTGCCACTTCTTGGATGTTTCCACGTGTGTGGCTGGCTAGGACTGGATCAGACAAGAGGGCAATGACCGGTGTACCGTCTTCGATCAGAGCGATGGTACCGTGTTTCAACTCACCCGCAGCGAAGCCTTCACATTGGATGTAAGAAATTTCTTTTAGTTTCAAACTGGCTTCCATGGCAACATAGTAATCTTGACCACGTCCGATATAGAAAGCATTGCGGGTTGTTTCCAACAAGCCACGAACTTTTTCGTCGATCACTTCTTTTTCTGAAAGGGTTGATTCGATCGATTGGGCAACGATAGACAATTCGTGCACCAAATCAAAGGCTTTGGCCTTCTCATTGCCATTGGCTTCCCCAACAGCTTTAGCCAGAAAGGCAAGGGCTGCGATTTGAGCCGTATAAGCCTTAGTAGAAGCTACCGCAATTTCAGGACCAGCATGGAGCAACATAGTCATGTCTGCTTCACGTGAAAGAGTTGAACCTGGGACATTGGTCACTGTCAAGCTTGGGATGCCCATTTCATTAGCTTTGACCAATACTTGGCGGCTATCGGCTGTTTCACCAGATTGGCTGATAAAGATGAAGAGTGGTTTCTTGCTGAGAAGTGGCATGCCGTAGCCCCACTCAGAGGAGATACCGAGTTCTACTGGAGTATCTGTCAACTCTTCTAACATTTTTTTAGACGCAAATCCAGCATGGTAAGAGGTACCAGCCGCAAGGATATAGATGCGGTCCGCTTTTTGAACAGCCTTGATAATAGCTGGATCTACCACTACTTGACCAGATTCATCTGTATAGGCTTGGATCAACTTACGCATGACAGTTGGTTGCTCATCGATTTCCTTGAGCATGTAGTATGGGTAAGTCCCTTTTCCAATATCAGAAAGGTCGAGTTCAGCCGTGTAGCTATCCCGTTCTTTGACGTTGCCATCATAGTCTTGCACTTCAACGCTGTCAGCCTTGACAATGACCAACTCTTGGTCATGGATTTCCATATATTGGTTAGTTTCACGAATCATGGCCATGGCATCAGAACAGACCATATTGTAGCCATCACCAAGACCGATCAGGAGTGGTGATTTATTTTTTGCCACATAGATGGTGCTTGGATCTTCCGCATCCATCAAAGCAAAAGCATAGGCCCCACGGATGATGTGGAGGGCTTTTTTGAAGGCTTCAAGCGTAGACAAGCCATCTTCTTCAGCAAATTTTCCGATCAAGTGGGCAGCAATTTCTGTATCTGTTTGCCCCTTGAAATGGTGACCTGCTAGGTATTCTTCCTTGATTTCAAGGTAATTTTCAATGACCCCATTGTGGACCAAAACAAAGCGACCTGTTTCCGAGCGGTGTGGGTGAGCATTGTCCTCAGTTGGTTTTCCGTGAGTGGCCCAGCGGGTATGTCCGATCCCAGCTGTTCCTTCGACACCTTCTGCCTTAGACGACAATTCTGCAATGCGGCCAACTGCCTTTACCAATTGGCTCTTGCCTTCACTAGCCAGGAAAACACCCGCAGAGTCATAGCCTCGGTATTCGAGTTTTTCAAGTCCTTGAATCAAAATATCTGTAGCATTTGTATTTCCTACAACACCAACGATTCCGCACATAATTTTTACGATATAGCCTTGCTATACTTTCCCCTTTACTTAGTCAAACGACCCATGGTCGATTTCTCAGCTACTTTAAAATTGGTCTAGTCTAATTTGACCAAAAAGCAACCAGCGGAGTCAGTATACAATGCTTCTTCTAGTTTGTCAACTAGGAAATTCAAGAAAATTGGTCTAGTTAAGTTAGCGTTAAGATTGAAGACGAAGTCATTTGAGAAAATTTCCACTGTAAGAAAAATGCCTGAAACATAATGGTTTCAGACATTCGGAATGATTGAGAGTCAAATCGTCCGGGGAACTATTTGACTCCAAGCTTTAATATGACGATTTGAGGAGTCTCCATACGAATTGAACACAGGCTGCGGATTTTGATTTAGTCTTCAAATCCATTGGCTTGGCTTAGTTCTTTAAACCAATGGCCGGATTTTTTGAGGGTACGTTTTTGACTCTCGAGATCCAATTCAACCAAGCCATAGCGGTTCTTGTAGCCATTGAGCCATGACCAACAGTCAATAAAGGTCCAGATCAAATAACCTTTACAGTTAGCACCATCTTGAATAGCCCGGTGGAGCTCACGAAGATGGTCTTTGACAAAGTCAATCCGGTAGTCGTCTTGGATCACGCCATCCTTGCGGAATTTTTCCTCTCCTTCAACCCCCATCCCATTTTCGGTCAGGATCCACTCGATATTGCCATAGTTTTCCTTGATATTTTGGGCAATGTCATACAAGCCTTGCTCATAGATTTCCCAACCACGGTGGGGATTGATCTTGCGGCCTGGCATAACATAAGGTTCATAAAATTGTTCAAAGAGTAGGGGAGATGCTGGATTTGGAGCATAACGAGGAGCTGCCACACGGAGTGGTTGGTAATAGTTAACCCCTAGGTAATCCACCGTATTTTCCTCGATCAAGCGCAATTCAAAGGGATCATAATCCGGTAAGAGATCACGCTCCCGTAGGATCTCCACTAATTCTTCAGGATAATGACCAAGAACAGATGGATCTAAGAAGGATTTGGCTTGAAAGAGCTCGGCAATGCGCGCGGCTTTCACATCTTCTGGATGCTGGCTCCGAGGATAGGCTGGTGTCAAATTGAGCACAATTCCGATACGGAAATTAGGATCCACCTCGTGACAGGCCTTCACTGCTAGAGAGCTTGCTAACTGGGTGTGGTAGGCTACTTTAACTGCTGCTACTGCGTCTACCTTATGAGGAAAATGGGCATCATAAAAATAACCAAACTCCACAGGGACAATGGGTTCATTAAAGGTGATCCACTGATCGACCAGATCTCCATAGGTCTTGAAACAAAAACGCGCATATTCTTGGTAAGCATAGGCGGTTTCTTTATTTTCCCAACCATCCCCTTGCTCTTGAAGAGCCATCGGTAAATCAAAATGATAGAGGTTGACCAAGAGGTGAATCCCTTTTTCTTTAATCTTTTCAAAGACACGGCGGTAGAAATCAACACCTGCTTGATTGATTTCCCCTCGTCCTTCTGGGAAAATACGTGACCACTGAATAGAGGTTCGAAAGGCGGTGTGCCCAGTTTCTAACAAGAGGTCCAGATCTTCTTCCCAGTGTTCATAAAAAGTCGATGTTTTCTCTGGTCCTTGCCCTTGATTAAAGCGGTTGGGCTCGATCCTATACCAGTAATCCCAGAGATTGTCTCCCTTTCCATCTTGGGCGAAACGTCCCTCCGTCTGAGGGCCCGAGGTCGAACTCCCCCATAAAAAATCCTTTGGAAATTGATACATGTCCTAATCCTCCTCATTCTACTAGCTCTATTGTAGCGCATCCTCCCCCAAAACCTAGGCACAATTTACAGTCTTTCTTACGCAGATTAAAGAAAAAGCCCCTTAGGAAAAATTCCTAAGGGAGCTGGTCCTCTTTACAATTGAGTCACGACATATTCAAAGAGCTTGCGATCTGCTGGGCTCTTGTCAAAACGTAGTTCTGGATGCCACTGAACGCCGAGGAAACGGCTCTCATCTGTGGATTGAACAGCTTCTATGATGTCATCTTTAGGATCCCGCGCGATCACTTCTAGGCCATCTGCCAAGTCTTTAATACTTTGATGATGGAAAGAATTGATGCGACTGTTCTTACCATAGATCTCTTGCAGGATCGTCTGATCCTTGGTCACCAACTCTTGGCTGGTGTACTGACCTGGATTGTCCTGCCAGTGGTGTTCAATGTCTTGATGCAGAGTTCCCCCTAGAGCGACATTATAGAGCTGGGTCCCACGGCAGACGGTAAAGATAGCTTTTTTAGCCGCACGCGCTTCTTCAATCAAAGCCAACTCAAAGAGATCGCGTTTCAAGAGGTAGTCATCACTGTCGATGGTGATTTCTTCTCCGTAAAACTTGGGCAAGACATTTTGTCCACCGGTGATGATGAGCTTATCAATCATCGATATGTAGTCTTTGGCCAAGGCCGCATCTCCAATCGGCAAGATCAAGGGAATCCCTCCTGCCTCTTTGACCGCTTCGACAAAACCAGTCGCCGCATAGCTCATGTTCGCGTCTGGATCATCTGGGAAGGGTCTTTCATTTCCTGTAATTCCAATCACTGGTCTTATTTTCATGCTTATTTCCATATTCTTTCATTCATCTTCAAGGCTTATTGTAACACAATTTCAAGCCAGACTCAATGGAGATTTTTTTGAAGAGAAGGTCTTTCCCTCTACCCCAAAAGCTTGCTGAAAGGATATAAAATTGCTTTCTATTAAAAAATTCTCAAGTGCAAAGACTTGAGAATGGTTTGTTAATTTTTTATCAACCCTTCTTTTACCAAAAAGTCACGCGCTACTTTAGCAGCAGGCTTGCCTTCTACTCCGACTTGGTAGTTCATCTGGCTCATCTGGCTCTCAGTGATTTTACCAGCTAGCTTATTAAGCACACCTTCCAATTCGGGATGTTTCTTAAGAAGAGCTTCTTTCATGAGGGGCGCCCCTTGATAAGGTGGGAAGAGTTGTTTGTCATCTTCAAGGACCACCAGGTCATAGCGAGCCAGCTCGGCATCTGTTGAGTAGGCATCTGTTATCTGGATATCGCCAGACTGGATAGCTTGGTAGCGAAGGGCTGGTTCCATGGTGGAGACTTGTAGATGAAGACCATAGACCTTCTGCAGGCCCTTGTTTCCGTCTTCTCGGTCGTTAAACTCCAAGGTAAAGCCTGCCTTGAGTTGCCCTTCCACCTTTTTCAAATCTGAAATGGTCTTAAGGCCATACTCCTGGGCAATCTTCCTAGGCACTGCGACAGCGTAGGTGTTTTGATAAGCCATGGGTTTGAGCAAGGCTAGGTCGTCTTGTTGCTTGATCCCATCTCGGGCAGCTTGATAGACCGTTTCTGGATCATGACCAACTTGTGGTGCTGGCTTGAGGAGACTTTCGGTCACCGTACCTGTAAATTCTGGATAGATAGCGATGTCCCCTTTTTTCAGGGCTTCATAGAGGAAAGTAGTCTTTCCAAAATTCGGCTTGACGGTCACTGTCATATCTGTATTTTCTTCGATCAAGATCTTATACATATTAGCTAGAATTTCGGGTTCTGGTCCTAACTTCCCAGCAATGACCAGGTTTTCTTTTTCTGGTTTTGAAAGAAGACTTGGTGTATAAGAAGATCCTAATCCCAGGACCATGACAGCAAAGGCAGCAAAGATGGTCCGCAATTTGGCCTTTTCCATCCATTTAAGAAGAAGGTTAAAGGCGATGGCTAAGAAGGCAGAAGATAGGGCACCGATCAAAATCAGACTCGCATTATTGCGGTCAATCCCCAGAAGGATAAAGGAACCGAGTCCCCCTGCTCCAATCAAGGCAGCTAGAGTAGCTGTCCCGATAATCATCACTGCTGCCGTGCGAATCCCAGACATGATGACAGGCATAGCCAAGGGAATCTCAAACTTCTTGAGTCGCTCCCACTTGGTCATCCCAAAGGCGATTCCAGCTTCTTCCAAGCTTGGATCAATCCCTTGTAAACCAGTGATGGTATTTTGAAGGATGGGGAAAATGGCATAGATGACGAGAGCTGTCAAGGCCGGAAGTGTTCCGATCCCCATGATGGGAATGAAGAGCCCCAAAAGGGCCATGGAAGGAATGGTCTGGAAGATCCCAGCTAGCTGTAAGACCCAGTTGCTTGTTCTTTTGTGGATACTCAAATAAATAGCTAGAGGAACAGCTAGAAAAATCGCAAGGAGCAAGGTCAGTAATGACAGTTGCAAATGTTGCCCCAGTGCAGTGATCCAGTCCCCAAAGCGTTCTTGAAAGGTTGCAAGTAGTTTAGACATGGTGAGCACCTCCAAACAAATCTGCGACAAAGTCGTTGGCTGGCTGGGCAAGAATGGTCTCAGAATCCGCTACTTGTACAATCTCTCCTTCTTGCAGCACCGCAATCCGATCTCCTAATTTTAAGGCCTCGTCCGTATCATGGGTTACGAAGATGGTCGTCATGTCGAATTCTTTATGTAAATCTTTTGTAAGAGCCTGCAACTGCTTGCGAGAGATGGCATCCAAGGCTGAAAAAGGTTCGTCCAT
>OLOB01001595.1_pt1 | contig 14676 bp, 11 predicted proteins | sample 1671911 | NCBI WGS metagenome assembly OLOB01 (sample SAMEA3136625, study PRJEB25190) | human gut metagenome | biome: human gut; feature: human-associated habitat; material: faeces | place: Austria | collected 2013
TCCATGCGATGATCCGTATCTGGTAGAATCAGAATCATCAACTGTACGGTTTTCCGTTCAAATATACCGCACATCAAGCTCTGACAATTATCTTTATCAGATGCCTATATTTTAACCAATTTTTCGACATATAGGAATGAAATCAAGCAGACATTGCTTTCGTCTTTTTTCTTCATTCCAATCAAAGATGAATCAATATTATTCAATTTTGATTGAAAATTCAATTTTTAAGTGTTATACTAGATATCAGAATACTCAAGAGGGAGGTATGCACAATGAACGCCTATGGCACTTTGTTAAAAAAGCTGATTCGCTTTACTAATATTAAGTTAACAAATCTTGCCGAGATCGTAGGTTATGACACATCTTATATCAGCAAATGGTGTAACAAAGGCAAACTGCCTGCCGCCAAAGCCGCCCCTAATGTCAACAAATGTCTTGCAGACGTTTTTGCACGGGAAATTATTATCCAGGAAGAGGCTACTCTTTTCGCTGCGGAATTCAATGCTTCCGGACCATATGATGAATCATCGCTCTCATCGACCATCTTTCAGCTTCTGAAGGATGCGTATAAACGCTCCTACGATAATACATCTGAAAACGCACAGCTTGCCGGACTCTCATCCCAACGCATGCTTCTCTGGCAACTTGATATTAAGAACTTTTTTGTGACCGAACTGCCTCAGCTGCTGCATCAGCTGAACGAACCATGTCAGATACTCTGTACAATGGATATATGCGGATTCCTTAAAGATCTTTCCTATGAGACCGGCCGTCAGGCCTATTATACCAATCCCGTTCATATCAAGATGGGAATCAATCTCGGAGGCCATTGCAAGAACAACAGCTATATTCCTCAGTTGTACTATTTCCTGAATCATTATAACGATATCAGTTTTGATTTCTATGAGAACACATGCATGGACTATATGAATCTGTTTATCGTCAAGAACTACATTGCTGTGCAGTGCGCTCTTGACAAGGACTACCGTATCAGCATCGCACATATCATTACAGATACTGCGCAGGTCAATAGTCTTTACCAGAAAGTGAATTCAGAATTCACTTTGAGCCGGCTGATGATCCATTCCTCCGATTCCGAAGAACTTTTTTATAACGGCTACCGGACAGAATTTTATGCACACAACGCTTTTCAGATTATGGTGGCAAAGGGTTTTGAATTTCTTCTTCCGCCGGAGATCAATCCAAGATTGATCCAGGCTGCCCGCGATCAGGGTTTTGATGAAAGCATGGCTCAGCTCGTTGCACATCTCGGCATCACATGGGAAGAGATTTTTGAAAAAGGAGCAATTGATTTCTACCTCCTGAAAACCAACCTCATACGCTATATTACCGATGGGACGATTTATTTTGCAGATGTCGTTTATCACATGTCTGTTGAGGAACGAAAGAAGCATATCCAGCATGTGCTTGATCTGGTACAGAAAAATCCGAATATACGCTTTTTCATTATTGATGATGAATGCATCCCCAACTCAGAACATCTTTTCCAGATGTCTGTTTATAACAACAAGCGCAAGCTTTTCCTGAAGAATATGGAACACTATGACGCACGTACACATCTGGGACCAAGTTTCTACACCATGCAGAACGAAACTTTGATCGGCGGCATCAGTCAGTATTTCTCTGAACTTCAGTCTTCTTCGCTCTGCAATGTTTACGGCTCAGAAGATGTCTTCAGATTCTATGAGAAATACGGCATAATGATTGACCGAATGCTCTCCATCGAAGAATAAAACTACGCTATAAAGGGCCGGCAAATGTTATCCACTCCATTGACCGGCCTCTTTTTTTATGTCCGTCATCCAGCTGTTTTATGCCTGCCGATTTTTCTCACTGCGATCTATTCATCTACATGCAGCAACGGTTCAAATACTCTTCGAATTTGAACACTTTCCTCTTCCATGCCCTTTGCTTCCCCAACAGCCTCCTTGCAGAAATACTCCTGAGAATTAACAAGTACTTTGCCGCGCTTGTCAATTTTGCTGTAGCTGCCGTCCAGCTGGAGAATATGTGCCTTGACATTGTCTGCCAGCTGGACGCTGAGAATATGCTTCACAGCCTTTTTGCACTCCTCGTCTTCCACAGGGAACATGATTTCTACCCGCTTATCAAGGTTTCTAGGCATCCAGTCAGCACTTCCCATGTAAATATCTTCCCAGCCATCATTATAACAATAGAAGATTCTGCTGTGCTCCAGAAAATTCCCCACAATGGAACGCACATGGATATTTTCACTGAGTCCCGGAATTCCGGCCTTCAGGCAGCAGATCCCCCTGATGATCAGCTGGATTTCAACGCCTGCGCAGGAGGCCTCATAAAGAGCCGCAATAATCTTCTTATCACACAATGAATTCATCTTCGCAATAATCCTTGCTGGTTTGCCCTGCCTTGCATGTTCAGTTTCCCTGTCTATCAGCTTCAGGAACCGATCTCTCAGCCAGATAGGTGCGACGACCAGTTTATTCCAATACGGAGGCTCTGAATAGCCGGACAGCATATTAAAGACCGCTGTCGCATCCTCTCCGATTGGTTTAGAACAAGTAAGCAATCCCATGTCTGTATACAGCTTCGCTGTCTGGTCATTATAATTGCCGGTGCCGAGATGCACATATCGTCTGATACCATCCTCATCTCTCCGGACGACCAGGGTGATCTTACTATGAGTCTTCAGGCCCCTCAGGCCGTAAATAACATGGCATCCGGCCTTCTCCAGCATCTTTGCCCACAGGATATTATTCTCCTCATCAAAACGGGCTTTCAGCTCCACAAGGACCGTTACCTGCTTACCGTTCTCCGCTGCTGCTGCCAGCGATGCAATAATCGGTGAATTGCCGCTGACGCGGTAAAGCGTCTGTTTGATAGCCAGAACATCCGGATCCTTAGCTGCCTGGCGGACGAACTCAATAACCGGCGTAAATGTCTGATACGGATGGTGCAGGAGAATATCCTTCCTGCGGATCTGGGTAAATATGTCCTCTTCCGTATTCATCCCTTTCACAGGCTGTGGTGTATATTTGCTGTATCTAAGGTGATCAAACCCTTCAAAACCGCTGACTTTCATCAAAAATGTCAGATCCAGCGGCCCTCCGATACGATAAATCGCTTCTTCTGCCACATCTAATTCCTTTTTGAGGATTTTTAATAACCGCCTGTCCATATTTTCTTCTGCTTCCAGACGGATAACTTCGCCCCATTGACGCATCTTCAGCTGCCTCTGAATTTCTTTCAGAAGATCCGCCGCGTCTTCTTCATCAATAGACAAATCCGCATTACGCATAATTCTGTATGGATGCGCACAGATCACTTCATAATTTAAAAACAATTTCTGGATATTTTTCTCTATGATCTGTTCAAGAAGAATAACCGTTGTATCTTCATCATTTTCAGATGGGATCATAACAATCCTTGGCAGAACATTCGGCACCTGGACCGTAGCAAAATCATATTCCCCTTTCTGCTGTTCATCCCTGATCAGTGCACCGATATTCAGTGTTTTATTGCGGATCAGCGGAAAAGGTCTCGACGAATCAACAGCCATCGGAGTAAGCACCGGATACACATCACGCATAAAATATTCGTCAACAAATTCTGCCTGCTTCGGACTCAGATCCTCAAACTGGTCAATAATCACCATATGGTTCTGTCTGAGTGCCGGCAAAAAAGAACGGTTATATGTGCTGTACTGAACCCCCACCAGCTCATGTGTCTTTTTGCTGATGTGCTTCAGCTGCTCCTGGGGCTTCATGCCGGCTATGTCTGGTTTTGTATACCCCGCGTGAACCATGTCCTTCAATGAAGCCACACGGATCATAAAAAACTCATCCAGATTGGAAGCTGTAATACTTAAAAACTTCAATCTTTCAAAAAGCGGCAGGCTTTTATCTCTGGCTTCACTCAGCACTCTGTAATCAAACTCCAACCAGCTGAGTTCACGATTCCTATAATTCTCCGGCTGTTCAAATTGATTACTCATAACCTTACCTCCTCTTCATTCTCAACACAGGCTTAAATCCATAAATTTCTTCGAAGAAATGACTCTTATTCTCTATTGTACTTTGTTCAAGGGTAATATCATAAATCGTATCTGCACGGATGATCAGTTCCTTTTCTTTGAAAGTTGTTGTGACTTTTCGGATCTTCTGTCTGTGACTTCTGTCCATACCATTTGCCAGTCTCAGAATGGCAGCCAGCTTCAGCATGCGAATATAATTTTTTCTGTTGAGCGGTGCTTTCAATTCAGACAGCTTCGGCACATAATGCCATGCATTGTATTTGATCGTATCAGCAATAATACTCTTCTCCTGTTCCGACAATCCGACAAATTCTGTCGCACGAACAATATCGCAGCTGTAATCTGTACCACCAAGCATATTGACATACTTGCCGCAGTCATGAAGAATACAGGCCATCTGCAGAAGAATGCCGTCGCGCTGATCCAGTCCTGCTCTCTTTTTGATGCCGTCAAATATTGCCAGGGCTGTTTTTTCGACATTCTCCGTATGCTCTTTGTTGCTCTCATATCGGGCTGCCACTGTCCTTGCATAAGAAATAATATCTTCAGCAAAATAATGCGCCGGTTCAATCTGTTCCTGCCTTTCCGCATAATCCACGATCATACCGTCACACAGATCACAGCCTGCCGCCCATATCTTCTCTGCACCTGAGATCTCAATAATCTTTTTGTAAACAATGATTGCCGGTTTCAGGACGGTTGCAAGCTCATAAGGAATACTGTACTTTGCTGACAACTCTTCTTCACCTGCTGCCAGCACACTTCCGCATACCGCATCAAAAGCATGCCGTTCCATATGGTTTTTCCTGCCGTCACTGCCGATGATCTTGACAATGGATTCCATCTCTTCTCCAACTGCAATAATATGGCGCACTTTGCGCTCATGCATAAACAGTCTTGAAAATGTATCGATATAATTGCCGATATAATCTTCCATGACGTTGACAAAATTATCCGTCTGTCCCTCCAGGTCTGCCAGAATCTCTCTGATTCGAAGCGATCCAAGCTTCAGGTTCTGCGTATAGATCAGTCTGCCCTCATCATAAATCGTAATCTGCAGACTTCCCGAGCCCATATCGACAATCGCTGCACCATCATCAATCAGCTGTTCAAAATTTCTCATCCCGCGGGCCACAGATTTCAACAGCAGAAAACGCTGCTGCGCATTGTCAATAGTCTCTACTTTCAAACCTGTACGCACACGGATCTGATCCACGATCAATTCACAATTGCTGGCCTCAATCAGTGCACTGCTGCCGAGGGCCAGATAACTGTCAACCCTGTACTCTTCCATTTTAGTGGAAAAGCCCTCCAGGACATCACACAATTCCCTGACAAGATCGTATTCAATATAACCTTTTGTATAAGTATCACTTCCAAGTTCGATATAATAACGAACATAGTCAATTTCCCGAATTCCTGTTTTGGGGGAGATCTCATAGATCTTCATACTAACTTCTCCGGACCCCACATTAATAGCGGCAAAGGTTTTGTACGTCATGCCAATCCCCCCTTATTCAACCTGAATATAATTGCCGAGTATCTTGAAATTAATGGTCTCCTGTGCCATTCCTCTTAATGCATCCTGAACAGGGGCCTCACCAATATTGCCGTCAAAATCAATAAAGAAACGATAACGCCATTTGTCCCCCTGGATTGGTCTTGATTCAATTTTTGTCATATTCAGACTATTATAAATAATAAATCCAAGGGCATGATACAGACTTCCGGTCTCATGGGCATTCGCCAGTTCAAAAGAAATACTGATACCGTCCGCACCTTTGACATATTCTTTCTTGTGACGAATAATGATAAAACGTGTGGAATTATTGTCATTATCACTGATCTTTTCTTTTAATACAGATAATGAATAAATGGCTGCCGCTGCCGGTGATGCGATGGCCGCCTGGGTTCTGTCCTGCTCAACGAGGACTTTTTGTGCACTGACTGCTGTATTCTGCAGACTTACCTGTTCCCATTCCGGTTTTTCATCAAGAAAACTGCTACACTGAAGCAGCCCCTGCGGGTGAGAATAAACCGTCTTGATCTGGTCTATTTCCGTTCCCGGAAGGCCCAGCAGTGCATGTTCAACCTTCACAACATACTCACCTACAATATAGTTATCATACAGATGCATCAGATCATAGACATCTGTAATAATACCCGTTGACGAATTTTCCACAGGCAGCACACCATAATCAGCACGCCCCTCATGCACTTCCTTCATAACATCCTCAAATGTCTTCACATGATAGCAGTCCACATCTTTGCCAAAATACCCAAGTGTCGCCTGATGACCGTAAGCGCCCTCTACCCCCTGGAAGGCAACCTTTGCCCCTGCATGGTCACCGTTGCATTCCTCAAAGCCGAAATTGTCCTGATGGGCCTCAGCCACCAGCTCATACTGACGCACACGGCTGATGGCCATCAACTGATTAAATAATGTTTCCACACCCCGGGCGTTGAAACTGCTTGTTGCCATATCTTTGGCTCTTTCAATCTTGCTGCGTTCCCTCACCGGATCATACACCGGCTTTCCACAGCCAATCTTATAGCGTGCCACCTGTTCTGCTACATCCATTCTTTCTTCAAAAAGACGGATGATCTGTTTGTCAATATCATCGATCTGATCTCTTAGTACGCCTAAATCCATCTGTTCATCCCCTGTCTCATTCAACTGTAATTATTTGCTTTGCTTTTTTAATGCCGCAAGCAGTGCATCCACTGTCTCATTTATAACCGGATGTCTGAAATCTCCGGCAATATCCGATAACGGCTGCAGAACAAATTCTCTGTTAGCCATATCTGCATGTGGAATATGCAGATCCGGGGTATCCAGTATCAGATCATCATAAAAAAGTATGTCCAGATCAAGGGTTCTTGGTCCCCAGTGAATTTCACGTTTTCTGCCCAGCTTATGCTCTATTTCATGCAGCACCCTCAATAACTCTTCCGGTGTATACAGCGTCTCTATGCCAATACAGCCATTCAGAAACGGCGGCTGATCCGTATATCCGTAAGGTGCTGTCTCATAAAGTGGCGAACGCTTTGTCACCTGTATGTCTGGCACTGCCTCCAGAAGCCGGATTGCTGCCGCAAGGTTCATCTGACGATCCCCCAGATTGCTGCCGATACCAAGGAAAGCCTGATGTCTGCTTCTCTCAATATGTACCAGAACCGTATCAAATGCATAGGGAACCGGTGCTCCCGGCTTCTCAAGTTCAACCGTCACCTTTCTGACCATCGGATACTGAACAAGCAGGTAATGTGCAATATCCTCTGCTGCCGCTTCAATCAGCTTTCTTCTGTGGCTCTTCGTCCATTCCACAATCCCCAGGCAAACTTCCCCGTAATTGACGGATGCCTGAAGATCATCGCTGATACCTGCTGCTCTTGTATCCAGTTCCATCTCTACTGTAATATAGAACTTCTGTCCCAGTCGTTTCTCTTCTTCATAAACACCATGATGGGCATATACTTCCAATCTACGTATACATATCTTATCCAAAATGCAGGGCCCCTTTCAACCTTTGAAAAACATCTGCTTATTCCGTATCTCTATTGTGCATTCATAATTGCTTCGGCCATCCGTACAGCACGATAATTAGCCGCTACATCATGCACACGCACGAAGCCATAGTGTGCCTGCACAGCCCACACGTAAGTTGTAATTGTTCCCTCCACTCTCTGATCCACCGGCAAATCAAGGGTCAGGCCAATCATAGACTTCCTTGAAGTACCAAGAAGTACCGGATAGCCAAACTGATTAAAATCATTCAAATGTTTCATAACCATCAGATTCTGTTCCAGCGTTTTGCCAAATCCAACACCAGGATCCAGAATCATTTTGTCCTCTGCTATCCCTGCCACTTTGGCTGTCTCGATAATCTTCTTATATCTGCCATGCAATCCGGCAGGAAATCTCTGTAGTCGATCTTTTCCCTGTTATGCATCAGACAGCAGGAAACGCCTGCATTTGCGATAAGCCCCGCCATCTTTTCATCATATTGAAGCCCCCATATATCATTGATCAGATCACATCCGGCCTGAATAGCTGCTTCTGCCACTGCCGATTTGTAAGTATCCACCGAAAGCGGAATATCAAATTCTTTCTTGAGACATGCCACAACCGGTGCAACTCTGCAGATCTCTTCTTCGTCAGAAATCTGAATGTGTCCCGGTCTTGTGGATTCTCCGCCAATATCGATAATTTCAGCGCCTTCCTCGATCATCTGGCTGACACGACGTCTGATATCATCCATATTTTTGTAGCTGCCGCCATCCGAAAAAGAATCCGGTGTTACATTTAAAATGGCCATCACAGCCGTATGATGCTCTGTATCAAATATTTTATTGCCTATCTGCATTTTCTGCCTCCTGTCAGTTGCTGACTGTCCTGTTTTTCTGTGTCTCCGGCCAGTAACACATGTCCTGTGCCTCACAAAGCCAACATATTCTGGATTTTTTATCAGACTCATAAAGTAAATATGCAAATCTGTCTGTTTCCATTTCCATTTTCTCTCTATGACTGCCGATAGCCGCCAAGATCTGCCCTATTGCTTCCTTACTGAAAGCGGTGTCTTCCAGGATATCTGCTGCAAGGGCCGCACCGGCCTCCTCATGAGGTATATTCTTCTCATACTGTCGCCATCTTCCGATATCATGCAGCAGCGCAGCAGCATAGATCATTTCCTTCTGAAAACCAAGATTCTGCTCCAGATTTGTAATATATGCCACTCTGGCCACATCAAGACTGTGTTCAATTCCATGGCAGCAAAATACCCGGTCAATTTCATAGTCATGAATCTTCTTCATGGACATGATAAACAGCGGATGATTAATAATTCTGTCTATATTCTTCATCTGAAGATTTCCTTCCTGTTAATTGGTACCACCCCGCCATTGTCGATAACGAACCAAAACATACAATCGCATGATTACCTTCTCCGATCTTCCTGGCAATTGCAAGGGCCTCCGCCTGGCTCTTCGCTGCTAAGGTTCGCTTAAAAAACGGCGCCGCTGTCTCTTTAAGCTGTTCGGCAGCAAGTCCTCTTGGATTATCCGGTTTAAAAGCAATCAATGTATCAGAACAATCCGAAACCATCTCAAGCATCTGTCTGTAATCTTTGTCTGCAAAAACACCCATAACAAGAATAACAGGCTTATCTGACAAATATGCTTTCATAGAATCCACAAGGCTCTGTACACCATCCGGATTATGGGCCCCATCAATTATCAGTGACGGATTTTTCTCCATTACCTCAAACCGTCCCTGCCAGTAAGCAGATGCGATGCCTTTCCTGACCACCTGCTCACTCAACACATCTTTTGGAAGGACATCCAACTGTACCGGACAATCCGTTGCTGTCATCTTGCCCAGCATCTCAACCGCCTTTACAGCAATCGCTGCATTCCACGGCTGACACCTGCCGACCATCCGGGTCTGAAGCTCTTTATAAGATCCAAAGTCGAACTGCTGGCCTCCGAAGAGATCCGCATACGTCATGTGGACATCTTCAGCCCCGACTACCGCATATTCACTTTGTCTTTCCAAGCTGATCCGTATCAGGGTGTCAACAGCCTTCTGCCTGCCGGCCCCAATCACCACCGGTCTTTTCTCTTTAATAATGCCGCCCTTCTCAACTGCAATCGCTTCAATCGTATTCCCAAGAAAATGCATATGATCCATGCCAATAGATGTAACAACTGATAATACCGGCTTGGGCACTACATTGGTCGCATCCAGCCTTCCGCCCATTCCTGTCTCAAGTACAACAAAGTCACATGCCATGGCTTTGAAGTACAAAAAGGCCATTACCGTTTCCAGTTCAAAGGCAGAAGCGCCTTCTATCCCCTCTGACTGCATCCGCTCATCGACTTCCCGCACCCGGCTCATCCAGTAGGCCGTATCCTTCCTGGATATCCATTCTCCGTTGACCTGAATACGCTCTCTATAATCAAAAAGTGTCGGTGAAACATAGCGTCCGACCTTATATCCGGCCTGCATTAGTATAGAAGCAATATAGGTGCATACAGACCCCTTTCCATTCGTCCCGGCCACATGAATCACATTGCAGTCCATTTCAGGATGTCCCGTTTTTTCCAGCAGTGCCTGGATTCTCACCAGCCCTGGCATAATTCCGCTGCAGCTCACTTTTTCTATATAACTTATTGCTTCCTCATAATTCATGTCCGGCCTCTATTTCTCATCCACTACCTGGAAAATGTAAAATTTCAAATAATAAGACTCATCTGCAGACCATAAAATTGGGTGATCTGCTGCCTGTGTGCGATATTCAATCTGACGTAGACGCTTATGTACACTTCTTGCCGCCTGATGCAGCATCTCTGTAAACAGCTCATACGTCATAAAATGCGAACATGAACATGTGGCAAGAAATCCGCCGTCTTTGACCAGCTTCATACCACGCATGTTAATCTCTCTGTATCCTTTCATCGCATGCTTAACAGAATTTCTTGATTTCGTAAAGGCCGGCGGATCCAAAATAACAACATCGTATTTTTCTCCCTGCTTCTCCAACTCCGGCAGCAGGTTAAAAACATCTGCACACTGAAAATGCACGGTATCCTGCAGCTGATTCAAAGCAGCATTCTCTTCTGCCTGATGCACCGCCAACTCCGATGCATCCACACCTGTAACATCCGCTGCACCTGCAATCCCTGCATTTAATGCGAAGGAGCCTGTATGTGTAAAGCAGTCCAGTACTCTCGCCCCTCTGCATAATTTCTGAATTGCCAATCGATTGTATTTCTGATCCAGGAAAAAGCCTGTCTTCTGACCATCCTTCACATCAACAATATATCGCACACCATTCTCCATAATCGGAACATCTGTGTCAAAAGGCTCACCAATAAAATCTTTAATGCGCTCCATACCCTCCTGATCACGATACTTACCGTCGCTTCTCTCATACACACCCTTTATCTCAATGCCATCTGCCATCAGAATCTCTTTCAACAGATCGACAATCTCAAGCTTCATTCGATCCATTCCAAGGGCTGTCACCTGTACAACCAACACGTCAGAAAACTTATCAACCACCAGTCCCGGAAGAAAATCAGCTTCCCCGAATACCAGTCTGCAGCTGGAAATATCTGTGACTTTCTTACGGTAATCCCAAGCCGTCTGAAGTCTTCCCTTTAAAAATTCACGGTCAATTTCCTGCTCTATATGACGCGTCATCAAACGAACCCTGATCTTAGAATGACGATTGATAAATCCACGTCCCATTGAGAAACCATCAAAATCCCTGACGATGACCATGTCACCATCTTCATAACTGCCTGTTACCGATGCGATCTCATTGTCATAGACCCACATACCGCCGGCCTTCAACGTGCGGCCTTCACCTTTTTTTAATACAACCACTGCCTGTCCCATTTTATCTACTCCTATATATTCTTTTACTTAAAGGCGTCAAAAACTTCGCGCCATTTTGATCTTATGATGTCATGTACAACTTTACCATTTATTTTCAGGATAATCAAGTTATTTGTATGTATAAAATACACCTCCTGATGCATAGACTGTTAATGAAGAAAAATACATTCTTTACGGCCGGATGAGACAAGTACAAACTGCAGAGTCAGTTCTGTGCCACGTGACCGTCTCCCGGCTGGCTACATAAATAGGACCGCTTCGTTTTTCCATCGACAACATATTCAGATCACGCACCGCCGTCTGGAAATAAATTCTGCACATAAAAAACTGCCGCCCAACGATTGCTCGTCAAAGCGACAGTTTTTATCATATTCATATGCATCATCTGTCAAAAACAGATTTGTCCTTTTCCTGGATTAGCAGATACCAATTGAACCAAGGATAATGATAACTACACAAGAGATTAAAGGAATGATAACTGTATTCATACCGATATCAACATAAGATTCCTTATGTGTCATACCTGTTACTGCAAGCAGCGTGATAACGGCGCCGTTATGAGGCAGAGTATCCATACCACCGGAAGCAACAGCAACTACTCTATGCAGTACCTGATGGCTGATACCCATAGCTTCTGCCTGTTTGCTAAATGTATCTGCGAATGATGCAAGAGCGATAGACATACCACCGGAAGCAGAACCTGTAACACCGGCCAGAACAGATGTAGAAATTGCACCACCAACCAATGGGTTGCCCGCTGATAATGCCAGCATTGCATGAGCAAGGATTTCATAACCAGCAAGTGTCTTAACAACATTACCGTAACCAACCTCAGATGCTGTATTCATAACTGCAAGGAAAGAACCGGAAACACCTTCTTTTAATGTCTCAACGATACCTTTCTTGAATCTCTTTGCATTGAAGATAACAACGAGAAGAATACCAACAATCAGAGCAATAACAAGTGCCCATGTACCAGCTACATGACTAAGTTCTGTGTTGTATGGTTTACCTTCCAGATAAGCATACTTGTCTGCATTTGCAGCAACAAATACAACTTTGGATAATACGAAGTTAACAACGATAACTGCGATAACCGGGATAATAGCTGTACCAAAGGATGGCAGATTAGAATGATCAATCTGAGCCAGTGTTTCGTTTGGATGATCACCATAGCCTTCACCCTTAGCCAATGCATGTTTGATACGTGTTGTCAGCCAAATCATACCACCAATGAACATGATCAGGGCTGCGATAATACCAAGAACAGGAGCTGCGAAAACATCTGTACCGAAATACTTCATAGGAATTGTATTCTGAATCTGAGGTGTACCCGGAATAGCTGTCATTGTGAATGTAAAAGCACCAAGAGCGATACATCCTGGAAGGAAACGCTTTGGAATACCAGCTTTTCTGAAAAGTACAGCACCGATTGGGTAAATAGCAAATGCTGCTACGAACAGAGATACACCACCATATGTGATAACTGCACAAGCAAGAACAACAGCTAATGCCTCTTTACCTTTACCAAGCTTATCGAAGATAAAATCTGCGATCGCCATAGCTGAACCAGACTGATCCATTACAGTACCAAAAATAGCACCGAGCAGGAAGAATGGGAAGTAGCTCTTAACATAACCAGCCATGTTAGTCATAAATACTTCCGTGTAAGTTGCAAGAACGTGGAATTCACCACCTGTAACGATTGCAGTCAGAATAGCTGCAAGCAGAGCAAGGATCGGTGCAAGAAGGACGATAGACCATCCTTTATAACCCAAATAAATCAACAATGCCAATGATATAACAATCGCCAATACTGATAACATAATTTTCTCTCCCTTATTTATGTAATTCTTCTAAGCGGCTTCTCAACAAAATCAAGCCTTTGGAGGCATAACAGTTGCTTTACCTTTGATAACGATTTCGCCATCCTGATTAACAACTGTAGTATCCAGGATCACTCTGTTCTTCTCAAGAATGATCTCTTCTACTGTAGCAGTAGCTGTAACAGTATCACCAATATGAACCGGCTTAGTGAATTTCAGCTCCTGACCCATGTAGATTGTTCCCGGACCCGGCAAGTACATACCAAGTACTGCAGAAATAAAACCTGCACCCAGCATACCGTGTGCGATTCTTGTCTTAAACATTGTCTTAGAAGCAGCTACCTCATTGGTATGTGCCGGATTTAAATCACCTGTAATACCAGCAAAGAGATAAACATCTGTTTCTGAAACAGTTTTAGTTACACTTGCATGATCACCAATCTTCATTTCCTGAATTGTCATAATCATACCCTCCTTTTTATAGATTATTCTCCCTTTTACGCCTTAACAACAAATATCCCTATCTGTACAGCAACCATATAAGATATGAATAGATTTCCAGTCTCTCACATGGGACAAGCACCTTTTGTTACAAAAATCACATGCAATTCGAGTAATGACTTTCTCACCCATCGTCATTCACTGCAACTGCATACAATGTTTTATGAATATTTACCCACATAGTTGTGTAATAAATATGAAAAGGTACGGTGAATTTGCATCTTTATTTTAACAAATATCACCCAGTTTTGTAAAGTATGCATAATTCAATTAATTATGAATTAATTCTATACTGGTTTTTATCTTGAAATAATTTCAGAAACTATGTATATTCTTTAACAGTGTCTTTATTATTGACAACAAAATGTATAAATTCTTCCATCTGAGCTGTGATTAATTTCTCCTTCTTGAAAATCATAGCAATGTTCCACGGGAATTCCGGTTCTTTCAGGCGGATCATCTTAATTCTGTCACTGGAATAAAATCTCTTCATAATCGGAACAGGCAAAATACTGATGCCCTGATTGTAAGCAACCATCTCTGCCAGGAAATCCCACTGGGAACTCTCTGTTGTAATATGAGGATAAAATCCTGCAATTTCACAATTCTTGATGATTCTGTCATGGAGCATATAGGTTCTATCTAATATCAGAAAATCTTCATGTTCCAATTCCTTGAAATCGACTTCATCACGGCTGGCCAAAGGATGATCTTTATTAACAATCAATGCATTATCCGAGGACATCTCCGGAATGATATGATAATTATCTGTATTAATAATAGGTAAAATAACAACACCGATGTCAATGTTTCCCGCATTTATCTGATTCTGGACAATATTCGCACCAACTTCCGAGATTTCTAGTTCAATATTAGGATACTGTTTGATAAAACGAAATAAAAGTTGGCTG
>OLOB01001599.1_pt1 | contig 14642 bp, 9 predicted proteins | sample 1671911 | NCBI WGS metagenome assembly OLOB01 (sample SAMEA3136625, study PRJEB25190) | human gut metagenome | biome: human gut; feature: human-associated habitat; material: faeces | place: Austria | collected 2013
ACGGTAAACCCGTAATTGGTTCCCAGGAGCATGTTGACGGGATGAATGGCCACCAGGTACGCATTCGCCAGCAAAAAAGCCCACAGGAAGTCCCAGCGCGCCGGCTTCCATTCCAGAGCCAGAGGCAGGTAAAGCGCCGTGATGACTGTCACGCCGTGGGAAAGGAAAAAGGCAAAATACGTCCATGAGGGGAAATCATGGGCCACGGAAGGAGTCACCAGCCCCTGGAGGGTTGCGCACAGCACGCAGTAATAGGCCACGGAGCGCAGCCGCCGGGAGGGTATCCACAGGCTCAGGGCGCACACCACCGGCATGACGGAGCAGAAATGCAGGGGGAGCATCCATGTCCAGTTCTTTTCCGGTTCATCGGCCAGCATGGCGGCCAGGTCGGGAACCAGGCTGAACAGGCAGGCCGCCCCCAGCCAGAAGGTAGTGCGGTTTCTGACGGTTTTCTTGTAGGACTGCCCCAGCTCCAGGATGCAGGCTCCCGCCGCCAGGAGGACGGCCAGGGCCGCCCAGGCGCGAAGTCCAGGAGTACGAGTCACGGCCAGAACTGTACTATACGCACAGTATAGTTATGGCTGTGTCGATGGTCTCTTCTCAGCGCAGGCGGCGACTGCGCAGCACAGCCTCCACGTTCGGAGGGAAGTAGTCCGGCCCCTTGAGGACCTTGCCGTCCTCGCGGTAGACCGGTTTGCCGTCGGCACCCAGCTTGGACATGTTGGAGCGCTGCACCTCGGCGAGCACGGATGCCAGGTCGATCCCGGTCTCCAGGGCCATGCCGTAGATGACGTAGATGAGGTCCGCCAGGGCGTCGGCGGTCTCGACGGTGTCGCGAGCACTGTCGTCGGCGGCCACGGCGCGGCGGTAGCTCGACTCGATCTCGGCGCGCGCCGCCTGCCCGTAGACGGCGCCGACGAGCTCGGAGAATTCCTCGGCGATGAGACTCATGCGCATGTCGAGGCTCTCGCGCTCGAGGCTGGCGCCGTCGGTCTGGACGGGAAGTCCGTAGACGTGGTGGAAGCGCCGCACCAGGGCCTCGGGGTCGTCGCCCTCCCTCTCTCCGACACCGTCGTGAGCCACCAGGGGCAGCAGGCCGTCCGTCTCGACAGGGCCATCCCAGGGAGCGCGCGGCTCACGCGGGTCCTCGGGCAGCAGGGTGGCGATCCAGCCGTCATGGAGCTGACCGTCATTGGGCAGGAAGCGGCGCACTCGCCCTTCCCGCTGGAAGCCGAGGGACCAGGCGACCTTCCAGGAGGCCCAGTTGGGCACCGGGCCGCGGCCTGAGTCATGAATGTCGCAGCGCCACCGCAGTGCCGACAAGCCCAGAGGGCCGTCCGGATCGAAGGCGGTGTCGATGAGGACGGCGACAGCGCGGGTCATGGTGCCGCGTCCGCGCGCCGCAGCAGCGAGCCAGTAGCCGACCTCGCCGGTCCGAGCGCCCTCAGGGCCGCTCAGGGTGATGCCGAGCATGCCCACCAGGTGCGGACAGGCACCGGCATCTGCCTCGCGGATCGCCCAGGTGAGCTCACGCCCCTCGCTCCAGCCCTTGGCCACGACCTGCTCGACGAAGAACTCGGCGTCGCTACGCTGATAGTTGCGGGGGACGAAGGTCCACTCCTGAATGTCCGTATCCTGGCAAATCTCGGTGATGCGGTCGAGGTCGTCTCCGGTGGGGACCGACAGGACCAGTGCGGGCAGGTCGCCGTCAGCAGCAACGGTCATCTCAAAGGAGTCCATGAAGGCCGATGCTAACGCCTCTGCCCCACCAGACTCTTGATGAGATCCCCATAATCCTCCCTCAGGTCATTTCATGGGCCTATGCTCGAGGGCGACGTTCCCGACGAGAAGAGCCTGAGTGACTTCCGCATCCACACCTGAGAGCCAACGCCATGGTCCCGACATCCCCCGCTGGATGCTGCCCTCAGTGAGAGTACGCAGACGCGGCGATGTCATCACGGTCGAGCAACGGGTCCCAGCCCGTGTGGAGAGCATTCAGACAAGAAGCAGTTACGACTCAGCTCACCGCGGCTACGTGGAGCACCATGACATTCCGAGCTTCGAGTCCGGTATGGGGTCTCCGACCGGCCTTGCACTCGTCAAGGAGCGTCTGACTGTTCCGGCCAGTGCGGCGAGTGAGCAGCAGGTGCGTCAAGCCGTGGACCAGGCCATCGCCGCCTATGATCCAGGCACGGCGGCGCCGTCCATTCTGCTCGGTGGGGGCGGGTTGCTGCGGCTGCTGCAGGCCTTCTCCTCGTTAGCGCTGGCGGTAGCGGGCCTGGTTCTCACCGTCTCCTTCCTTCGACACCCCTCCATCGCATCCCCGGGCGATCTCTTCGCCAGTGCCCATAAGGTCTTCACGGTTCTTTCCGGCGTTTTCACCCTCGTGGCACTGGCCATTACAGTCGCCTGCGTGTGCGCCGCTTGGGTCCTGCGTACTCCGAGGTTCGTGGCCGAGGAGCAGTGGGGACTGTTGCGTCAGACCCTGACCCAGTTGGCGGGGCAGGAACCCGGTTCGTCGCGTCCCCTGGACATTGAGGCGGGCCTGCGCCGGGATCTCATCACTCACCCGAACGGAGGGTCCCTCGCGCGTGGCGTCACTCGTGACGGGCGCATGGGTCCCCCGTGGCCGGATACTTACGACGTCGCCAAGCGCGTCAGGCACGGGCGGCGCGCCCTGGTCGGCATGACCGTCTTCGCCTCAGTCTTCCTGCTCGTGGGGATCGTGATCTTCCTGCTGTTCATCGCCGCTGGACAGCCCACGCTCATTCCTCTGCTCTTCGGCGTCAGCATTTTCGGCGCGCTCCTCTCCCACGCCTCCAAGCAATGCGACCGTCTCCTCGTCTCTTATCCCCGCATGATGCCCGGAGGAGAAGAGCCGCGGGAACTCAGCTGGGAGGATGTCGACACCGCCTCCTTGCCCGCGTGGTGCGATGCGCGCCGGCGCGAGCGCTACTGGAACCTTGCTGCGATCGTGTTCCTGGTTGAGTTCGTTGTGGCTGTTCTCGCCATATTTGCCTCTGTGATGCTGAATCAGACTGCATTCTCGGCCAGCTCCTCCTCGCAGGAGGCTCACGCCCACGCTCTGATATGGAACTCGATCCTTGCGCTGGTCGTCATCGCCGCGGCACTCACCACCGTTGCGATCGGCAGGCTCTGGACTCAGAAGAAGGACAGCGAGCTACGCCATCAGGCAGGACTGCTCTGAGTCCTCGCGGGCCTACGGTGCAGGACCGGCCAGCAGGAGACCATGATGAGGCCACCCAGTAGGCCGTAGGCCAGAGCCACCCACAGTCCGTGATCGTCAGCGAGCCGGCCGACGATCGGTGGCGCCAGGAGGCCCGCCAGGCGGGCCAGCCAGGACACGATGGTCAGTCCCAGCCCGGGAGGAAGCCCTTCGACGTCGTCGGCAGCGGAGTAGGTCACGGGGACGGCGACGGCGCATCCCGCCCCGGAGATCGCCATCCCCAGCAGCGTCCCGGGTACGGAGGAGACCAGGAGTGCGATACTCATTCCGAGGGTGACTAGTGCTCCGCCCCAGGCGATCACGGCCCGCTGGCCGACAGCGTCGATGATGCGGTCGCCCACCAGGCGCCCCACGATCATCGTTCCTTGAAGGGCCACCAGCCCCAGCCCGACGTGACCGGCACCGGCGCCCTGTTCGGACAGGAGCAGGGAGGACCAGTTCATGGCGACGTCCTCGGGGAACATCGAGGCCGCGCATAGCAGTCCGACGACAATGAGCACGAGGGCCGTGACCGGTCGGACTCGACGAGGCGGTGTCGCCGGCCTCACCTCGGGGGCGTCGTCGGGCTCCTTGATCTGATCAGGGTCGCGATCATCACGATCATGGCCGGGGAGGAACCAGCCTGCGAGCAGGGGGCCTACCGAGAGGACGAGCAACACCACCGCCGTCAGCACCATGTGGGTTCCCAGCCCCACTCCGGCTCCGGCCATGGCCTGCCCCATGGCTGCGCCCAGGACCGCCCCCAGCGACCACGAGGCGTGGAAGCTCGTCACGATGGAGGCGCCCCAACGGCGCTGGACCCGCAGTCCGTGTGCGTTCTGCGCGACATCGACAATGGAGTCCGTCCCACCCACAACCAGCAGGCAGAACGCCAGGACGAGCCACGAGCGGGCCAGCCCCGCTCCAAGGAGGGCCAGGGCCACCACGAGCATGCCCAGGCTGGCGACCTTGGCCGAGGTCAGCCGGGAGATGAGCCATGACGCGGCCAACCCCGCCACGAGAGCGCCGACGCTGGCTGCGGCCACCGCCTGCCCGAAGGCGCTCTTGCTCAGTCCCAGCTCCTCCACGATCTCCGGGAAACGCGGCACCAGGTTGGCGAATCCCAGGCCATTAGCCAGGAACACCAGGCTGACCCCGGCACGTGCACGTATGAGCACGGGACTGTGCCGTGTCCCTGGAGGGCTGCTCAGCGAAGTTGCGGAGTGCATGAGGGCTCACTCTACCGACATGGGTGTTCCGTGGCCCGGCATAGGGAGTACTCCCCACCGCAGCGGGAGGGAATCGAGGTGACGAGCCCTGCCCTCTACCCTTAGGCTGTGACTCGTACGCTGATCTGACACCAGAAAGCGCATCAGCCCTGGTGCTCTCAACCATGACGGCACCCACGCTCCCTGCCCCGTCTTACATGGAGGATTCATGTCCTACGGAACCGGCCCCGCACCCTATGGCGACCAGGCACCATACGGCGGTCCCGCACCCTATCCCGGTGGCCCCACTCCCTACGGCGCCCCCAGCCAGTTCGGACAGTTCGGCCCGCCACCTCTGACACCCGACGTCGCCCCGCTGCCCGGAGCAAGCTTCGGCGAGGCCGTCAAGCGCTTCTTCCAGCGCTACGCCCAGTTCCGAGGCTATGCGTCCCGCTCCGAGTTCTGGTGGGTTGCGCTCTTCAACGGTCTCGTCGGACTTGTCTTCTACATCCTGTTGTTCATGGTCGTTGGTCTTGGTGCGGCGGCGGATGGTTCCTCAGACGATGTCGGGGCCGGTGTCGGTATCGGGATGATCGTCGTCTGGCTTCTCTTTTTCGCCTATGCGATAGCTACGTTTATCCCGGGCTTGGCCCTCACGGTGCGGCGCCTGCACGATGTGGGAAAGCCTGGAGCATGGTGGTTTATTCAGCTCATTCCGTTCGGCATCGGCACCGTCTGGTTCCTGATCCTGATGGCATCGGAGTCCCGCCCCGATCTCTACCGTCCTGAGTGGAGCTGAGCAAAGTCTCCTGAAGGACAATAATTGGTCCCCGGAACCTCCTGGTTCCGGGGACCATTGCATTGGAGGTGCCGGGGAGAACGTGAACCCCACCTGACTTATGACAACTTAGCGGACTCAACTATTTGAGGCCGGTATTTCTTCCGCATTCCGCGGCCCCGCGACTCGGCATAGGAAGGGATCCCCTCTACCCCTAGGATACGACTCGTGTGCCGACCTGGCACCAGAAAGCCCATCAGCACGGGTATTCTCAGCCATGACGGCACCCACCGCTCCCCGCCCCGTCTTGCATGGAGGATTCATGTCCTACGGAACCGGTCCCGTACCCGACGGCGACCAGGCGCCATATGGTGACCCCAACCAGTTCGGGCCCATGTCATTGGCCCCCGACGTCGCTCCCCTTCCTCACGTGCGCTTGGGAGAGGCCGTCAAGCGCTTCTTCCAACGCTACACACAGTTCCGCGGATACGCTTCCCAGTCGGAGTTCTGGTGGCCATTTCTACTGCTCCAGATAGTCATCCCCTCTGGTCTCTACATGCTGATAGCAATCATCAGTATTCCGTCAGCACTGACGCCCGTTCCTGACACACCTGCAGCAGTGTACGCGATCTTAGGTTTATTATTTTTCTACGAGATCGTACTCATTACCCCGGCGCTCGCAGTGACGGCCCGCGTCTTCATGACACCGGAAAGTCAGAGCTGTTCCTGCTTTTCTACTTCATTGGACTGGGGATCGTTCCGTTCATCATGTGCTGCATGCGTTCCCGCCCTGACCTCTACCGCCCCGAGTGGGGCTAAGCAAAGCCTCATGAAGGACAATGCATGATCCCCGGAATCTTTTGGTTCCGGGGATCATGTGCTGGTGGTGTCCGAGGGGGGACTTGAACCCCCACGCCCGTTTAATAAGGCACTAGCACCTCAAGCTAGCGCGTCTACCTATTCCGCCACTCGGACTCGTGTTATCTCCTCCGCCTTTCAGCGGCTTCTCCGGGACCTCGCCCCGGCGACGCAGAGAAACTTAGCATGACGGCCACCGAGGCTACCAAGCCACGTTCAAGTGCTTCCCATCACACTGCGGTGCTCTCGACACTCACGGTCACCTGCATGGACCAGCTCGCCCCGGGCTCGATGGTGGGCGCGTGCTCTCGTACCGCCCCGCTCTCGACGCACACCATGGTGGGGAACTCGTCGTCGGCCATGTCCGGCAGTGGCGCGCTGTGCGTGGACCAGGGGTTCCACACGATCGTCGAGGGTGCGTTGCGCTTGTCGATGCCGATGGTGCGCTGATGCCCGGGATCAGTGACGGTAATCGGCTCGGCGGAGTCATAGATGCGGTCCACGGGGCCGTGGATCGTCACATCGCCCTCCTGGAGGTGGTGGGCCTCCTGGGGGTTGCGAGCCAGGTTGTCGCTGTAAACGGCGCCTGCGAGCCCGCTGATTCGGCTGGCGGTGACGTCGTGGACTGAGAGATAGGTGTGCGCGGCCGCCTCCACCGTGCGGGGCTCACTCCCCTCGTTGCGCAGGCTGAGTCCCAGGCGCAGCGTCTCGCCGACCTCGACCTCGTAGAGTGCTGTCAGGTGGTCGCGACTGACGCTAAGAAGAGCGCGGACACCGCCGCCGTCAGTGCTGGTGACCGTCAGCAGCCGCCAGGGGGCGATGCGTGCCCACCCGTGCTTCGGTACGGCGTCACCGTTGATGCCGACACCGAATTCCGGCAGGCAAAGGGGGATTCCTCCACGGATGGCGGTAGCGCCGTCGAAGACCGCCTGCCGGGAGGTGAAGATGACCTCTGAGCCGCCGCGCGGCACCCAGGAGGTCACGGTGGCACCGTGGAGATAGATCTCTGCGGCCCCGGCCGGGGCGTCGATGAGGAGCCTCTGCTGCCCTCCCCGCCCTGGCCCTAACGCGGCGGTGCGGGGCAGACGCAGCTGGTTCGTCATGGCGGGGTGCGTCGGATTGCCGACATTCGGGGCGGTCATGGGGCCACGCTAGTAGGCTGGGCGTGTTTCGTCAGCCCGTTATCCAGCGAAGGACTGATCGTTCACCCCATGGCAACCAACAGCTCTCCGTCACAGGAGCCGACGCAGGACGCGCCGCCCGAGGTTCCCGAGTCCTCCCAGAGCTCCGACTCCCACCAGCCGGTTCAGGAACCCGACTCGGGGAAGAAGTCCGCCGAGAGACGCTCAGCAGCAGTGGCCTGCTGAGCCGGCTCAAGAGCGCCCGTACGGCGCTGGACCGGGGGATCGACTGGGCGGAGAGGCGCCGGCAGGCGGACCGCGACTACCAGCTGCACTGGGAATCAGCCCCGGAGGAGGCTGAGAGCAGACCAGCCGCTCCCCCGGTGTCCACCACCCATGTGCGCGTGGCCCCCTCGGTCTCCTTCCCCGAGACGGTCACGACCCGTTCCTCGGTCATGGACTCCCTGCCCGCCTGGCTGGTGCGGGGCGGCATGGGGGCCTGGCTGGGACTGGGCATCATCATTGTCATCGGCCTGCTCTTCTACGCCACCTCGCAGGTGATCCCGGTCTTCATCGGCCTGTTCATGGCGCTGGTGTTCACCTCGATCCTCCAGCCGATGGTCAACCTCTTCGCCAGGATCATGCCCCGCTACCCGGCGACCTTCCTGGCACTGCTCACCACCATCGGTGCGATCGCCGGACTAGTCACATACGTCGTCACCTCGGTCACCAGCCAGTGGGGCTCCCTGGCATCCCAGTTCGGCGATGGCCTCAATACCATCATGGACTTCCTGGAGAACGGGCCGCTGCACTTGACACAGCAGCAGATCTATCACCAGCTTCAGCTCTGGCTACGCCAGGGGCAGCACTATCTGCAGTCCAATGCCCCGTCCCTGGCCTCGGAGCTGCTGTCCAACGCCAGTGCGGTCGTTGATGTGCTCACGGTCCTGGCCCTGGCACTGTTCGTCACGATCTTCTTCCTGGCCTCCGGGGGCCGGATGTGGCGCTGGTTCCTCAACGAGCTGCCTGCCACGATGCGGGAGTCGACCCACCGGGCTGCTGGTGCCGGCTGGTACACCTTCGCCGGGTACGCCCGCGGCACTGTGCTGGTGGCGCTCACCGACGCCATCATGGCCGGGATCTTCCTCCAGCTGGTGGGGATCCCGTTGGCAGCACCCCTGGCGGTGCTCGTGTTCATTGGCGCCTTCATCCCGATCATCGGCGCACCTCTGGCGATGCTCGTGGCCATGGTGGTGGCCCTGGCCTCCGGCGGCTTCGTCACCATGATCGTTGTCGGCGTGGGAGTGGCCGGGATCGGCCAGATCGAGGGGCACATCCTCCAGCCCCTCATCATGGGTCGCCAGGTCTCTCTGCACCCTGTGGTGGTCATCATCGGTGTCGCCCTGGGGACCTACGCCGCCGGCCTGCTCGGTGCGATCGTCGCAGTCCCGCTCATCAGCGTGCTCTGGTCCGTCTACTCCGAGCTGCACACCAAGGACGCCCCGGTCACTGGCGAGCTGCCCGCCTACTCCTCCCGCAAGGAGTGAGGGGCGCCGCTGTCAGCACCAGTCCCGGCTACCGGTGCCCGGGACACCGGGAAGGACCTGGAGACGATCGGCCATGAGCGCGACGACTCCGTCGCCCTTCTCCACGGTGCCGCGCACGATGAGAGCGACGGCGCGTCTGCCGATGTTGCGGTAGCGGCGCCACATGCCAGCTCGGCAGGTGACGTTGAGCAGACCGGTCTCGTCCTCCAGGTTGAGGAAGATCATGCCGGAAGCCGTGTGGGGCCGCTGCCGGTGGGTGACGACGCCGGCGACGCGCACTCGGCTCCCATGCTCCTGATCCACCAGGTCGGCTGCGCTGAGAACGCCGTCGGCGGCCAGTGAGGGGCGCAGCAGCCTCAGGGGAGAGCCCTGCGTGGACACTCCGGTCAGGCTCAGGTCGGCGGCCTGGCGCTCGAGGTTGGTCATGGTCGGCAAGGTCGGGGCCTGGGCGCCGACGGCGGTTCCCGGAAGCGTGGGCTGGCACCACACTTCCGGCCCCTGACGGGAGGCGCCACGACGTCGGCCGTGCTCATCGGCGAGGACTCCGGCAGCCCACAAAGCCTGACGGCGCTCCACCCCCAGACTGTCCAAGGCTCCTGAGACGGCCAGCGACTCAAGGCGGGAGCGGCTCAGACTCACGCGTCGCGCAAGATCGGCCAGGTCCCGGTAGGGGCCGTGAGCACAGCGCTCGGTGACGATGGCCTGCGCGGCCCGCTCCCCCAGCCCCTTGATCGGGGCCAGGCCCAGGCGCACCGCGAGATCCTCGTGGACGTCCAGGGAGGACGGGGCAGCAGGATGGGGCCTCAGCGGCTCCCACTGGTCTGATCGGCCGGCGTCCTGGTGGTCCTCCCGCTGCTCGACGGTGGCCTGCGCCAGTGAGCGGTTGATGTCCGCGGGCAGGACGCGCACACCGTGGCGGCGGGCGTCGGCGACCAGGGACTGCGGGGACCAGAAACCCATGGGCTGGGCGGCCAGGACCCCGGCATAGAAGTCCTCGGGCTTGCGCGCCTTGAGCCAGGCCGAGGCGTAGACCAGATAGGCGAAGGAGAAGGCGTGGGACTCGGGGAAACCGAACTCGGCGAACGACCTCAGCTTGCTGTAGATCGTCTCCGCTGTGGGCGCGTCAATGCCCCGGGACCTCATGCCGGCTATGAGCTTGTCGCGGAGGGCGTCCATGCGCTCGATGGATCGCTTGGCCCCCATGGCCTGACGCAGGCTGTCAGCCTCGGCGGGACTGAACCCCGCGGCGTCGACGGCGATCTGCATGAGCTGCTCCTGGAAGAGCGGAACTCCCAGGGTCTTGGTCAGAGCGGGTTTGAGGGAGTCATGCAGGTAGGTGACCTCCTCGCGACCCAGCCTGCGGCGGATGTAGGGGTTGACGGCGTCGCCCTGGATGGGGCCGGGGCGGATGAGGGCGACCTCGACGACGATGTCGTAGAAGGTCTGGGGGCGGAGTCGGGGCAGGGTGGCCATCTGGGCACGCGACTCGACCTGGAAGACCCCGACTGTGTCCGCGGCCGTGAGCAGCCGGTAGACGGCCGGGTCCTCCTCGGGCAGTGTGTGCAGCCCCCAGGGACGGCCGGACTGGGAGGTGCGCAGCTCCCCTTCCGTCACGGTCTCGGGAACGGTCTGTCCCCGCTGCGCCAGTGTGGTGAAGGCCAGACGCAGGGCGGTGAGCGCCCCTAGGCCCAGGAGGTCGAACTTGACCAGCCCGGCCTCGGCGCAGTCGTCCTTGTCCCACTGGAGGACCGAGCGGTTGTCCATGGCGGCCCAACGCACCGGGCAGACCTCAGTGACGGGGCGGCCGCACAGGACCATGCCTCCGGGGTGGACCCCCAGGTGGCGGGGCAGTCTCAGCAGCTTCTCCGCGATGTCGAGGACCGGCTCGGGGACCTCGTCGTTCTGCCCGGTCAGTCCTCCGGGGCGCACTGAGGTCCACCGCTCCATCTGCTTGGCCCAGGTGTCCTGTACTCCGGCGGGGTGGCCGAGGGCCCGGGCGGCGTCACGGACTGCGGATCGGGGGCGGTAGGAGATGACGTTGGCGACCTGGGCGGCACGTTCTCTGCCGTAGCGGGAGTAGACGTGTTGGATGACCTCTTCGCGGCGGCAGGCCTCGATGTCGAGGTCGATGTCGGGGTAGCCGGCTCGCCCCGGGGACAGGAAGCGCTCGAAGAGCATCTGGTGCCTGACGGCGTCGACGGCTGTGATGCCCAGGGCGTAGCAGACTGCGGAGTTGGCCGCCGAGCCTCTCCCCTGGCACAGGATTCCCGACTGTGCGCAGAACTCGACGATGGCGTGCACGATGAGGAAGTAGCCGGGGAATCCTAGGGACTCGATGACCTCGAGCTCGTGGTTGAGCACCTCCCAGGCCCGGGGGTGCTCCTGCGGGGTGCCGTAGCGACGGGTGGCGCCCTGACGGGTGAGCTCACGCAACCAGCTGGCAGGTGTGTGGCCCTCCGGGACATCGGCGTCGGGGAGCTCCGGGGCGATGAGGGCCAGGTCGAAGGCGAGGTCTGCAGCGAGCTCGGCGGCCACGTCGACGGCGTCGGGGCGGCGTCGGTGGAGCTGCGCCATGTCCTGGGCCCCTCGCAGCCAGCGGCCGATGGCGGGCAGGTGACCGCGGGCGCCTTCCAGGTCGGTGACCAGGCGGGTGGAGGTGAGCAGGTCGGCGAGCCCCAGACCGTAGGCGAGCCCGATGGTCGACCGGCCGAAGACCTTGACGAACAGATAGGCCAGCCGCTCACCGAGCCCAGGGGCAGTCGGTGGGCGTGGGCCAGCCGGGTCAGGGCGTCGGTGAGGGCGGCGTCAGTGGGACCTCCGTCCAGAGTAAGCTCAACGGCCAGGCCGATTGCGGCATCTCCTTCAACCTGCCGGTGAGCGGCGGTTGTGGGGCCGGCACCGGAAGGACGGCCTCGGTCAGGCGCGGCGAAGAGCTCGGTCAGGTGTCCCAAGCAGGTGTCTGCCGCCTTCAGGTCCCAGGTGTCGGGTCGACGTGGATCCCCCAGGGCCCGACGCAAAGGGCCGTTGGCGGTACCGGTGAGGACGAGGCAGGTCCCCGCCGCTGCCTCGGTCTGGCCGGTGGACTCGGAGCGGAGAGCCGAGGCGAGTGTGGGCAGGTCGTGGGCCGGTTCTTGACGTTGCCCTGCGTCCAGGTTGTGCCGGGAGATGGCGGACACTAGGCGGCGGTAGCCGGTGGGGTTGCGAGCCAGAACGGGCAGGTGGGAGCCGTCGGCCAGGGTGAGCTCGGTGCCGTGAATGGTGGGTAGGCCATGAGCGCGGCCTGCTTGGGCGTGCTTGACGATGCCGGGGACGCCGTCGTGATCGGTCAGGGCGAGGGCCTCCAACCCGAGCTCGACGGCTGCCGAGGCCAGGTCATCGGGCTCGTTGGCCCCGTCGAGGAAGGAGTAGGCGGAGTGGGCGTGGAGCTCGGCATAACGGTGACGTCCGGTCATGTATTGGTAGCACCTGGAGCGTTAGAAGGGCGGGGCTTGGTCGATGAGGGGTGCGAGTTGGAGGGTGTGGGCGGCTTTGGGGTAGGGGGTGGTCTCAAGGGCTCCGGGTTTGTGGCCGGGTTGGGGGCCGCGGGTTGCGAGGCGGGGGCTGGTGCTGGTGCTGCTGTTGGGGTTGGTGCCGGGGCCGGCATGGTTGAGGGCTCGGTTGAGGCGGTTGAGGATGTCGGGGTTGATCTGTTGGCCCAGGTCCGTTGGTACGACGGCGCCAGGAACAAGGTGCTGGTGGGGTCCGGTCTTGTGGGGTAGGCGGGTGATGGTGCCGTCTGGGTGGCGTTGGTAGACGGTCTTGTCGGGGGTGTGCCAGGACAGGGTTCCGCTGTCCTGGTCGCGGGTCAGGGCCCAGCCGGGGGTGTGCTTGAGGCGGTGGTGGGCCTGGCACAGGGTGGTGAGGTTGTTCAGGCTGGTGGTTCCGCCCTGGCTCCAGGCGGTGAGGTGGTCGATGTCGCAGCGTTCGGCTGGGGTCTGGCAGGTTGGGAAGACGCAGGCCCGGTCGCGGGCGCGCACCAAGTCGGCCAGGCCCGCCGGGGGACGGTACCTGGTGCGGCCGACGTCTACGACGGTGCCGCTTGCCGGGTCGGTGACCAGGCGTCTCCAGGTCCCGCCAGCTGCCAGGGCCCAGGCAGTCAGGGCCGGCACCACCGCGCTGCGCGCCCCGATGCGCACCTGAGCGACCCCGCCCGCAGCACACAACGAGGCGGTGGCCTGGGGGATGGGAGCAGCAGTGAACGAGGCGGTGGCCTGGGAGGCGGGAGCGGCCGGGTCGGGTTCGGGCAGACTCCTCCGGCTGGAACCGGGCAGAGTTCTCCCGTCAGCGGTGGGCAGGCTCCTGCTGCTGGTGGTGGTGGGCAGACTTCTCCTGCCGTCCTGGGACGCTGCACCGTTGAGAGGATCGGTCGTTACGGTGGGGTTCTGGCCTGGAGAGGCTCCGCTGGACTTCAGGTTGCGGGCCCCCTCGAGGCGCTCGCCGCCTCCGGGGTCACCACTGCCGGTGGGGTCTTCCGGTGGTGCCAGACCAACCAGGCTGGTCAGGGGGACGGTGACCTGGACGTCGATGTGGATGCTTGCTGGGAGGGGGAGGTGGCCGGTGCCTGAGGGGGTCCACCACGGGCTGGCGGACCCCACCAGGGAGCTCAAACTGCTCAGGAGGCCTTCCAGGGGCACCCCGTCAGGCAACAGTCGCTCCGGAGAGGCAGAGCGTCTGGGAGGAGCCAAGGGGACTGGCACTGAGCCCGGCTCATTCACATCACCAAAGCCTCCAGTGCTTCCGAGGCTGTCAGTGATGCCGTCACTGAGGCTGCCACCGTCACTGAGGCTGCTATCGAGGCTTCTGCTGTGGTTATTTCCGTGGGGGCTTGTGGGGGTGGTGTCCTGGGTGTCGTCGTCGGGAGCTTGCGTGGGTCTGTAGCAGGCGGTCTGCTGGCTGGTGCGTAGTGTGGACAGGGTCATGGCGGTGATGGCGTCGGCGCGTAGCTGGGCCGGGGTGCGCTGCTCACCGGCTGCCCTGGCGCTGGCGGCGATCGCGTCCAGGGTGGCGTCCAGCAGCAGGGCGTCCATGGTCGGCAGCAGCAGGCGGACCTGGGACATGCCCTCGCCGGCGGGCCTGGGACGCGACACGCACCGACGCTCCTGGTTGGCCCGGGCCCGCTCGGCGTGTCCGGTGGGGTCTGTCTCCATCAGGGCCCGCTCGATGTCGCGTCCCACCTGGGACACGCTGCGCCTGGGCGCCTGGGGAAGCACCCGCTCCTGAACGGCCAGCGCCACTGGGGCCGGCACGCCCTCCAGGCGGCGAGTCACCAAGGACGCCTTGGCTGCGTCCAGCACCCCGCACCGCTCCATGACCTCAGTGGGGGTAAAGCCCATGTCCATCAGGGCGCTGCCGTGATCCACGATCTGCCCGGCCCGGCTCCGGGACACCCCCAGGCGGGCCGACAGCAGGCAGGTGTTGTTGAACCGGCGCTCCTCGAACCCCACCACCGACGAGACCCGACCATCCGGACCCCACTGACCCGGATGACTCGACAGCTCACCACAGGCGGTCAGGCACGCCGCCGCCAGGGACTGACCCCACGACGCCCACGCCGCCAGACGGTGACAGGCCGCCACCAGCTCCCCCAGACCCACAGCCCCCAGACCCATGATCCCCGAGACGCCGGCCTCCTCCACGGACACGACCCGACGCCTCTCAGCGCCAGCCACCAGCGCCGCATCGTCCCCACTCTCACCAGCGAACAGGGTCGGTGCCGCATCACTATCAGCAGTGCAACCGTCGCCGTCGCCGTCGTCGTTGGGGTTCTGGGCGGTGACCAGCGGGCGGGCCAGCAGCCCCTCCACCACACCGGCCAGCGCTCCGCCCGCGGCCAAGGACCCCAGCAGACCCACCACATCCTCCGAC
>OLOB01001607.1_pt1 | contig 14584 bp, 10 predicted proteins | sample 1671911 | NCBI WGS metagenome assembly OLOB01 (sample SAMEA3136625, study PRJEB25190) | human gut metagenome | biome: human gut; feature: human-associated habitat; material: faeces | place: Austria | collected 2013
AAAAAAGTGATCGTCTATGGTAAAACAGAGAAGAAACATTCATGCGTTTGTCGTGGGCTGGAGTGACTTTTTAACACGCTTTTTGAAAATATGCTATAATGAAGGCAATCCACATTTTTAGGAGAAAGAATTTAATGGAAGACCCGAGCAGTCAGAATTTGCTTTTTCAAATGCTTTTACTAGTCGTCCTTACTTGCTTGAATGCCTTTTTTGCGGCATCCGAAATGTCCATGGTCTCCCTCAATCGGGCACGGGTGGAACAAAAGGCAGAAGAGGGCGATAAAAAATATATCCGTCTGGTCAAGGTACTGGACAAACCCAATAACTTTCTATCGACCATTCAGGTTGGCATTACCTTCATCTCCCTCTTACAAGGGGCTAGTCTTTCAGCTTCCCTGGGGAAGGTGATTGCTTCTTGGTTTGGTAATTCGGCTACCGCTCAAACCGCTGGTAGCATCATTTCCCTGATCTTTCTGACCTATATTGCTATCGTTCTCGGTGAGCTCTATCCCAAGCGGATTGCCATGAACCTAAAGGATAATTTCGCCATTTATTCGGCTCCGGTCATTGTTGGCCTGGGCAAGGTTGTCAGTCCTTTTGTCTGGTTCCTGTCGGCTTCGACCAATCTCCTCAGTCGGATGACGCCCATGACCTTTGACGATGCTGATGAGAAGATGACCCGAGATGAAATTGAATATATGTTGACCAACAGCGAGGAAACCCTGGAGCAAGATGAAATCGAAATGCTTCAAGGGGTCTTCTCCCTGGACGAATTGATGGCTCGTGAAGTCATGGTTCACCGGACCGATGCCTTTATGGTTGACATCAATGATGATCCCCAAGAAATTATCAAGGAGATTCTCAAGAAGAATTTCTCAAGAATTCCCGTCTATGATGATGACAAGGATAAGGTGCTTGGTCTAATTCATACCAAGAAGCTGCTGGAAGTTGGCTTTAATAATGGTTTTGAGAATATCAGTCTTCGTCGCATTTTACAAGAGCCCCTCTTTGTTCCGGAAACCATTTTTGTTGATGATTTGCTCAAGGAGCTGCGGCGGACGCAAAATCAGATGGCCATTCTCTTAGATGAATATGGTGGGGTCTCCGGTCTCGTTACCCTAGAAGACCTGCTGGAAGAAATCGTCGGAGAAATTGATGATGAAACCGACCAGGCGGAAGTTGAAGTGCGGGAAATTGACAAGGACACCTATATCGTCTTAGGTACCATGACCCTCAATGATTTTAACGAGCACTTTGAAACTGAATTGGAAAGCGACGATGTTGATACCATCGCTGGCTACTATTTGACCGGTGTTGGGAATATCCCATCTCAGGAAGAAAAGGAAAGCTTTGAAGTAGATAGTGGCAAGCACCACCTAGAGATCATCAATGACAAGGTCAAGGAAGGCCGAGTTATCAAGGTCAAGGTCATCCTCAGTCCCCTTGAAGAAGTTGAAGAAGAAAAAGAATAAGTGAAGATTCGTGACCCAAGGTTGCGGATTTTTTTGCTAGCGACTTTGCAGGCTGTGCTGGTTACCTGGTTTATGGCCTCTAGGCAAGCTGTCTGCCTGCCTGCCAATAATGAATTGAAATTTTGCCCTAACTTACAATAAAAAGGGGAGAGGGACAACACTGTTGTATCAGTTGAGTTAATAAGAGAGGGTAGCCAGCGTAGCGGCTGGCCCAGCCGGACAAGTTCTTCAGAGCTTAGAGCGGCTCCTTAATCTACGACACGAAGAGAAGTCGGCCGATAATGCCGACTGCTCTGAGATAGTAAGAGGGGAAGGCAATCCAGACTAGTGGTTGCCGTAGCCGGACAAGTTCTTCAGAGCTTAGACCAGCTCCCCTCTTAAACAAAAAATAAAAAGAAAGATGAAAGACATTTTCAGAGTTTTTGTGCTTGAATTAGACCATCAAATCCGATAAAATAGAAAAGTTAAAAAGGAGCCAGCGACATAATTTTTTGGCTGGACCTCCTTGTATTTTGTTAATTGCGATGTTTCTGTAGGTCGGTCGATACTACCGACCTACAGAAACTAGTAAGTGAGCTAGAGATTTTCCTAGAAAATCTCGTAGTTGAACAAGCATTTTAATGCTTAGTGAAACTGCTCAATTGAACACGCCTACACTTCTGTGAAAATAGAGAAAGCTTCCTAGGTGTTTTCTCACCTTCGTCAGCTTCCCTAATTTTCTTTGAAGTGCTTGACGGCTTAGTATCTTGTTAATTAAACACGGGCTAAAAGCCTAGTGAAAAAGATGAAGTCTCCCAGATGCTTAGGTGCGTCTGTGTCGCCTTCTCTATTTTCATACGGTTTTTTTACGCCCTTTGTGACACGGAGATAAAGTAGCCGATAAAGCTACTTTATCAAAGTTAGTCAGAGATATAGAAAACCAAATTGGTAGTTTTCGTAGTCACTCTAAATAGAAATGATAGAGTGACTTTATCTGTGGTATCTTGAGTTAGGAGCATAATGTTGATAGTTTTAGCGGGCACAATTGGTGCTGGTAAGAGTTCTTTGGCAGCTGCCCTGGGTGAGCACTTGGGAACGGAAGTTTTCTATGAAGCGGTTGATAATAATCCAGTTTTGGACCTCTATTACAAGGACCCCAAAAAATACGCTTTTTTACTGCAAATTTTCTTTTTGAATAAACGCTTCCAGTCTATCAAGGAAGCCTATAAGGCGGATAACAATATCTTGGACCGCTCAATTTTTGAGGATGAACTTTTCTTGACCCTCAATTATAAGAATGGCAATGTCACCAAGACCGAGCTGGATATTTATAAGGAGCTCCTGGGCAACATGCTGGAAGAGTTGGAGGGTATGCCCAAGAAAAAGCCCGATTTGCTGATTTATATTGACGTTTCCTTTGACAAGATGTTGGAGCGGATTGGCAAAAGGGGTCGGAGCTTTGAGCAAATTGCTGATAATCCTGAACTCTATGAATACTACCAACAGGTTCATGGAGAATATCCTGACTGGTATGCAAACTACGATGTGTCACCTAAAATTCGTGTTGACGGAAACAAGCTGGACTTCGTCAAAAATTCAGACGACTTGCAAACCGTCTTTGATATGGTCGACTGTGAATTGAAAAAATTAGACCTGCTTTAAGAAGTAAACTCAAGCACCGCAATCTGATTGATTGGGGTGCTTTTGCATGCAACAATCTGGATTTTTATGGTCAAAAAAGCTATAATAAGGTAGCCGTAAAAACGGTTACAGAAACTGAGTAAGTGAGGTTGAATCTTCAACCTTTTCAAATAGAAAAGAGTTTATGATGACAGAAGAAATAGATTACCGGCAAGTGACCGGCATGATTCATTCGACAGAGAGCTTCGGGACTGTTGATGGTCCTGGTGTTCGCTTTGTTGTCTTTATGCAGGGCTGCAAGATGCGCTGTCAATATTGTCACAATCCCGATACTTGGGAGATGGAGACCAATCAATCAACTGAGCGAACAGTAGATGATGTTTTAAACGAGGCTCTGCGTTTCAAGGGTTACTGGGGGGACAATGGTGGCATTACCGTTTCTGGTGGTGAAGCCATGCTGCAAATAGATTTCGTGACCGCTCTCTTCACCGAAGCGCAAAAATTAGGCATTCACTGTACTTTAGATACCTGTGGCTTTGCCTATCGCCCAACGCCTGAATACCACAAAATTGTGGATAAACTCTTGGCTGTAACAGATTTGGTACTCTTGGACCTCAAGGAAATCAACCCTGAGCAACACAAGATTGTTACCCGTCAGCCCAATAAAAATATTCTTCTTTTTGCAAAATATCTGTCCGATAAGCAGGTACCAGTTTGGATTCGTCATGTCTTGGTACCTGGTCTGACCGACTTTGACCAGGATTTGATTGAACTAGGAAAATTTGTTGAAACTTTGGATAATGTGGACAAATTTGAAATCCTGCCCTACCATACTTTGGGTGAGTTTAAATGGAGGGAGCTGGGCATTCCTTACACCTTGGAAGGGGTTAAACCACCCACCAAGGAAAGAGTAAAAAATGCTAAGAAACTCATGCACACCGAGACCTATCAGGATTATCTCAAACGAACCAAGCGAGTTCAGGCTTAAAGGAGTCTAATAAATAGAAGAAATAAGGAATGCTGGGACTCAAGTTCCAGCATTTTTGATATAATAATAAGGTCTGTGTAGACAGGCAAAGCAAGATTTCCTGAAGGTTGATTAGACTGACCGTTGGGGGAAAATTACATGTATGAAAGGCTAATGATTGATGATGCAAGCTTTAGAAGACAAATTAGCGGCAGATTTTGGGATTGTTTTTAAGGACAAGTCCCTCCTAGAAACTGCCTTTACCCACACCTCTTATGCCAATGAGCACCGCCTCCTAAACATTTCACATAATGAACGTCTGGAGTTTTTAGGAGACGCCGTTCTGCAACTTTTGATTTCTCGTTATCTCTTTGCGAAATTTCCAAAGAAGCCAGAAGGCGACCTGTCCAAGATGCGGTCCATGATTGTGCGTGAGGAAAGCTTGGCTGGGTTTTCCAAGGATTGTGGTTTTGAGGCCTTTGTCAAATTAGGCAAGGGCGAAGAAAAATCAGGTGGTCGTGAGCGTGAGACCATTTTGGGGGACCTCTTTGAAGCCTTTTTGGGAGCCTTGGATTTGGACCAAGGGATTGAAGTGGTGGAAAAATTCCTCAATCAGGTCATGATTCCTAAGGTGGAAGTTGGTGATTACGAACGGGTTAAGGACTACAAGACCGCCCTGCAAGAAAAGCTGCAGGTCAAGGGTTCTGTCCAAATTAGCTACCGCGTGGTTAAGGAAGAAGGACCAGCCCATGATAAGCGGTTTGAGGTTATCGTCTCTGCCGATGGTCAGGACCTGAGTCAAGGTCAAGGAAAATCCAAAAAACTAGCCGAACAGGCTGCTGCTAAGGCAGCCCTTGACCAGCTAGGATGAGGTTACTATGTTTCTAAAAGAGATTGAAATGCAGGGCTTTAAGTCTTTTGCGGACAAGACCCGAATTGAATTCGACCGCGGGGTGACAGCTGTTGTCGGCCCCAACGGTTCTGGAAAATCGAATATTACTGAGAGTTTACGCTGGGCTTTGGGAGAATCCTCAGCAAAGAGTTTGCGAGGGGGCAAGATGCCCGATGTCATTTTTGCCGGAACCCAGGACCGCAGTCCCTTAAATTTTGCCCAGGTAACGGTGGTTTTGGACAACTCTGACAATTTTATCAAGGATAGCGGTCAGGAAATTCGGGTGGAACGCCACATCTACCGCAATGGGGATAGTGACTACCTGATTGATGGCAAGAAGGTCCGCCTGCGGGACATCCACGACCTCTTTATGGATACTGGTCTGGGGCGGGATTCCTTCTCCATTATTTCCCAAGGTCGGGTTGAGGCCATCTTTAATAGCCGTCCCGAAGAGAGACGGGCAATTTTTGAGGAAGCCGCAGGGGTTCTCAAGTATAAGACCCGCAAGAAGGAAACCCAGGGCAAATTGGACAAGACCCAGGATAATCTGGACCGGCTAGAAGACATTATCTACGAGCTGGAAGGGCAGATTAAACCTCTGGAAAAGCAAGCGACCACAGCCAAGCAGTTCTTGGTTTTAGACCAGGAGCGTAAATCACTCAATCTCAATATTCTGGTCCAAGATATCAAGGCCTATCGGGCTGATTTGGATAAAAGTAATGAGCAAATCCAGCTGACCAAGAATGATTTGAAGGACTACTATGCCCAACGCAATCGCTTGGAAAGTGACAATCAAAGGCTGAAAGAGCATCGGCAAAACCTATCGCAAACCATGGATAGGCAGCAAGACGACCTCTTAGAAGTGACCCGCTTGATTGCCGACTACCAGCGACAAATTGAGGTTATCTCCCTGGAATCCAGCCAGAAGGCTGAGAAAAAGGCTGATGCCCAAGGCCGACTGGCGGACTTGGAAAATCAGAAGCAGGACCTAGAAGCAAGTCTGGCCCAGAAGCAGGAGCAGCAAGCCCAGCTGGCCGATAAATTAGCCAATTTGAGACAAGAAATCGCTGATCTGGAGAAAGAACAGTCCCGCTTTTCCACCAATCCTGACCAGATTATCGAGAGCCTGCGGGAGGAATTCGTTGGCCTCATGCAAAAGGAAGCCGACCTTTCCAACCGCCTGACCGCCCTCCAGGCCGATATTGAGCAAGAAAAATCAGCTCAGGAAGAGCAGTCAGCCGAGCGGCAACAAGTTGAAGAGGATTTGGCCCAGGCCAAGGAAGTCGCCCAAGCAGCTCTGGCAGAATTTCAGGCTGCTCAAGCTCAGGTCAAGGCTCTGCTAGAAGACTATCAGGCTCAGTCCCAAGAGCTCAATCAGACTGAAAGCAATTACCGCCAGGAGCAGAGCCAGATGTTTGCTCTCCTGGATCAGATTAAGGAAAAGGAGGCCCGCCAGCGTAGTCTGGAAGCCATTCAGAAAAACCACTCTAATTTCTACGCAGGGGTCAAGGCAGTCCTCCAGGAAGCTGACCGTTTGGGTGGGATTATTGGTGCGGTTTCTGAACACCTGACCTTTGAGCAGGACTATCAGACCGCTCTGGAGATTGCCTTGGGCGGCAGTAGCCAAAATATTATCGTTGAAGATGAGGCTGCTGCAAAGCGAGGCATTGCCTTTCTGAGACAAAACCGTTCTGGACGGGCAACCTTCCTGCCTTTGACCACCATTAAACCGCGACAGGTGGCAGCCCACAATTTGGCCAAGATTGAGGCAGCACCTGGCTTTCTAGGTCTAGCCAGTGACTTAGTGACCTATGATGCTAAGCTGGCCAATATTTTTCAAAATCTGCTGGGAGTGACCGCCATCTTTGATGACATTGACCATGCCAATCAGGCAGCCCGTGATGTTCGCTATCAGGTTCGCATGGTGACCTTGGATGGAACCGAATTGCGTCCAGGAGGTTCTTTCTCAGGCGGTGCCAATCGCAACCGCAATACGACCTTTATCAAGCCAGAAATGGACAGCCTGACTGCTGAAATTTCCGACTTGAAGGAAAAACTCAACCAGCAAGAAAGTGTGGTGGCCAAACTCAAGACGGCTAGGACCCAGGCCCAAGAAGAATTAACCAACCTTAAGGAAGCTGGTGAAAATGCCCGCTTGGCTGAGCAAAAGGCCGACCTGGCCTACCAAAACCAAGCCGACCGTCTGGCTGACCTCAATCAAATCAAGGCTGGCTTCTCGGCCCATGCCCAAGGCAAGACGGATGCTGACCTCTTGGCAGAAAAAGTTAAGGTCGAGTCTGGCCTTACCCAAATCCAGGAGCAAAAGGCCCATGTCCAGGAACAGTTGGATCAAATCAAGGACGATAAGGACACCATCACAGCCCAGGTAACCAAGCTCAATGAAGAGCTGGCTCAAGCCCGCCTGAGCGAGCGGGAACTGTCCGGTGAGGAACGTTTCGCCAAGAATGAAAGCAACCGGCTCGAGCTAGAGCTGGCTGACTTGGAGCGAAATATTTCCAACCTGACACAAGTCCTATCCAGTCAGGTCAGCGACCTATCCCAAGAGGAATTGCCTAAGCTGGCAAAACAATTGGAAGAAGCCGAAAGCAAGAAGTCTGACTTGGAAACCAGCCTGATTCGTCTACGTTTTGAAGTAGAGGACTGCGATGGCCAATTAGAGGACATCGAAGAACAGGTTCAGGCTGCTGGCAAACGCAATGAAGAATTGATCCGTCGCCAGGCCCAACTGGAGGCTGAAATTGATAACCTGTCCGACAAGTTGCGTGGCTTCGCTCGCCAGTTGACCGAGGACTATCAAATGAGCTTTGACCAGGCTAAGGAGCAGGCTCAGGCTTTAGAAGACTTACCAGCTGCCCGACAAGACTTGACCCAACTCAATCGGCAAATCAAGGCTCTGGGGCCAATCAACCTGGATGCCATCGACCAGTACGATGAGGTCAACCAGCGGCTGGAATTTCTCAATAGCCAACGCTCCGACCTAGTGGAGGCCAAGAACCTCTTGCTTGGCACCATCAACGATATGGACGATGAGGTCAAATCTCGCTTCAAGACAACCTTCGAGGCCATTCGCGAAAGCTTCAAAGAGACCTTTGTGCAGATGTTTGGCGGTGGTTCAGCCGACCTGATTCTGACCGAGGGCGACCTCCTGACAGCAGGGGTGGAAATTTCTGTCCAACCGCCTGGCAAGAAGATTCAGTCCCTCAACCTCATGTCTGGTGGGGAAAAGGCCCTCTCAGCCCTGGCTCTTCTCTTCTCCATTATTCGGGTTAAGACCATCCCCTTTGTCATCCTGGACGAAGTGGAAGCAGCCCTGGATGAGGCCAATGTTAAACGCTTTGGCGACTACCTCAATCGCTTCGATAAGGCCAGCCAATTTATCGTCGTCACCCACCGTAAGGGGACCATGGCTGCCGCCGACTCCATCTATGGGGTCACCATGCAGGAATCCGGTGTCTCCAAAATCGTCTCCGTCAAGCTCAAGGATGCCCAGGAGCTGGTGGGCTAGGAGAATATTATTTCAAAAATAAAAATGCCAACCCAGGCATTTTTATTATATAGTTTACCTATATAGTCTAACTGTATATAATAAAACTATAAAGTCCAACTGTATAATAGAAAGGAAAAGTCATGAAGCGAAATAAACATTTGCCTCTGACAGAGACGACCTACTACATTCTGTTAGCTCTCTTGGAACCAGGTCATGGTTATGTCATCATGCAAAGGGTGGAGGACCTGAGCGATGGTGATGTTAGAATTGCTGCTGGGACCATGTATGGAGCTATTGAAAATCTACTCAAACTCAAGTGGATTAAGTCCATACCCAGTAATGATAAACGTCGAAAGGTCTATGCCCTAACGGATAAGGGCCAAGAAATTTTACAATTAGAGACTGGACGATTGCGAAAACTGGAACACTTAGCCCAAGAACTGGGGATCTAACCCGAGGAGGTAAGGTCATGAGAAAATGGAAATTATTTTTCGGCGATATTGAAAAACAAGAAAACTGGATTAATGGTATCCAGCTGGAAGGCTATCAATTAAGAGAAGCTGGAAAGTACTTCCCAGTCTATCATTTTGCGGAAAGCCCTGTGGAACCGGCACCAATTCGGGTTGATTTTATAAACCATCAGTCTCGCGGAGAATTTTCCAATTACCTAGCTCTATTTGAGGATAGTGGCTGGCAGCATTTATCAGGTAGCCGTTTGAGTGGCTTCCAGTACTTTCGAAGGTTGGATTCAGAAGGCGAGGATGATATTTTTTCCGACCAAGATTCAAAAAAGATAAGAAAAAGACGCTATTTTAATTATAGTCTGACTTATGGTTCGCTTTTCCTAGTATATTTGCTAGCTATTTGGGGGAACCCTAATAATCAAGATATTTGGGTCTTTAGGGTAGGCATTTGGCAGAAAAATAACATTATAGTGGACTTCATAATTGCTTTTCTCTTATTATTTTATCTGCTGCCAAGTCTGCTCTTGCTGGTATCTGCCCTATATTATTTAATTTCAAGCATCAAACTTTCTAAGGAGTTATAGGTGAAAAAGGAGGCTGGGGCAAAAGACCCTAGCCTCGCTATTTTTTAGGCCAAACTCTTTAATGCAGTGGTTGATTTGTGATGAGGCAAAGTCATCTAGTCGCTAAAGCAACTGATGACTAACGGTAGGCACTAAGATGCTTGCCAAAACCCCTCACTAACTACGCTAAAACTATAATAACGATAGTTTTAGCTCCGCGTCGTGTCTGTCTTTTTTTCTGAATGACGGGAAGTGCTAGGTCCAACAGTCTGGGAGACTGTTGGAGAAAATCAATCACCTGTGCAGGGGTGTGACAACGGAAACTTCAAAAACATAAAAGTTCCACTCCCTTATTCTTCAATTTCCGAACGGACTTCCTTAATTTTCTATATTTTCTTTAGTTTTAAGTGTAAAAGTGGTATCATAGACTGGAATTAGCTAGTGTAAGGCGAACTAAGCCCAGTACTAGTATCCTGTCAAATTGGAGGGATAGGCGTGACCATTAAAAAACTTGAGGTTGGTAGTGACCAGACAATCATTACCGAAGAAGTCCAGATTTTAACAGATATTCTTGAAGACACAACTCGGCAGATGATCGGGGATGAGGCCTTTGCCAAGATTCAGGCCCTGATTGACCTGGCTAGTAAGGAAGATTATGGGGAATTAGAAAAGCTCATTCACAGTATTTCTAATGATGATATGGTCGTCATTTCCCGTTATTTCTCAATCCTTCCGCTCTTGATTAATATTTCCGAAGACGTGGATCTGGCTTACATGGTCAATAAGGAAAATAATACCGATCAGGATTATTTAGGTAAAATTTCTACGACCATTGACCTAGTAGCTGAGAAAGACAATGCCCAGGACATCCTGCAGCAGGTTAATGTGGTACCGGTTCTGACAGCCCATCCAACGCAGGTGCAACGCAAAACCATGTTGGAACTCAATACCAAGATTCATGAGCTCCTGCGTAAGCACCGGGATGTCAAGCTGGATCTAATTAATAAGGATAAGTGGCAAGCCGACCTGCGTCGTTACATCGAAATTATGATGCAGACCGACATTATCCGTGAGCAAAAACTCAAGGTTACTAATGAAATCACCAATGTCATGGAGTACTACAATAGCTCCCTGATTAAAGCCATTACCAATCTGTCGACCGAGTATCAACGCTTAGCGGCTGAGCGAGGCATCAAGCTGGAAAATCCTAGGCCCATTACCATGGGCATGTGGATTGGTGGGGATCGTGACGGTAACCCTTATGTGACGGCCGAGACCCTGCGGATTTCGGCGACTGTTCAGAGCGAGGTCATTCTCAATTATTATATTGAAAAACTCAACGACCTCTATCGTTCTTTCTCCCTGTCCACCAACCTGGTCAAGGTGTCACGGGCAGTAGAAGCCCTAGCTCAAGCTTCCAGTGACAAATCTGTTTACCGAGAAAATGAGCCTTACCGTAAGGCCTTCAACTATATCCAATCTAAGGTCATTCAGACCCTCTTAAACCTTCGCCTTCATGGCAGTCAAGACTTCGAATCCAAGGCAGCCAAGTTCACCAGTCCAAGCAGCAGTATCGTTGCCAATTATGTGCAAAATCAGGTTTCGCATGCGGTTTCTGAACTTGAAGAAGAAAGACCTAGTCACTATCAAACAGCTGAGGAATTAAAGGCTGACCTCCTAGCCATCAAGGAGTCCCTAGAGGCAAATGGCGAAGCAGCCCTTTTGACCGGTGACTTTGAAGAACTTCTCCAAGCTGTCGAAGTTTTCGGCTTCTATCTAGCCAGCATCGACATGCGGCAGGATTCCAGCGTTCAGGAAGCCTGTGTGGCTGAATTGCTTAAGTCGGCTAATATTGTGGACGACTACTCTAGCCTCTCCGAAGAGGACAAGTGTCAGGTCTTGCTTAAGGAATTGTTGGAAGACCCTCGCAACCTTTCATCAACCCATGCTCCTAAATCAGAACTCCTGCAAAAGGAATTGACCATCTATCAAACCGCTCGGGAAATGAAAGACCTGCTGGGTGAAGATGTTATCAAGCAACATATTATTTCCCACACCGAGTCGGTTTCGGATATGTTTGAATTGGCCATCATGCTTAAGGAAGTCGGCCTGATTGATAAGGACTCGGCTCGGGTGCAAATTGTTCCCCTCTTCGAGACCATCGAGGATTTGGACAATTCAACCGGTATTATGGAAGACTACCTGGGCAACGATATCGTCAAAAAATGGGTGGCTTCCAAAAATAATTACCAAGAAATCATGCTGGGTTACTCCGATTCTAACAAGGACGGAGGCTACCTAGCTTCTGGTTGGACCCTCTACAAGGCCCAAAATGCCCTGACCAAACTGGGTCAAGACCACGGTATCAAGATTACCTTCTTCCACGGGCGTGGGGGGACGGTTGGCCGTGGTGGTGGTCCATCTTACGAAGCCATCACTTCTCAACCTTTTGGCTCCATCAAGGACCGCATTCGCTTGACCGAGCAAGGTGAAGTCATTGGCTTTAAGTACGGCAACAAGGATGCGGCCTACTATAACCTGGAAATGCTGGTATCAGCAGCTGTCAACCGCATGGTTACCCGTCAGTTAGCGGATCCTAATGAAATTGAAGGCTTCCGGGCCGATATGGATGGCATCGTAGCTGATTCCAATGTCATCTACCGTGACCTAGTCTTTGGCAATCCGCATTTCTACGATTATTTCTTTGAGGCTAGTCCGATTAAGGAAGTTTCCAGTCTTAATCTAGGTTCCCGACCAGCTGCCCGTAAGACCATCACAGAAATTTCTGGTCTGCGTGCCATTCCATGGGTCTTCTCTTGGTCACAAAATCGGATTATGTTCCCAGGTTGGTATGGGGTTGGTTCGGCCTTCAAGCATTTCATTGATGCAGCACCAGACAATCTTGCCAAGCTGCAACACATGTATAAGACCTGGCCTTTCTTCAACTCCCTCCTGTCCAATGTGGACATGGTTCTGTCCAAGTCCAATATGAATATTGCCTTCCAATACGCCCAATTAGCAGAAGAGGCAGAAGTGCGGGATGTCTTCAATGTCATCTTGGATGAATGGCAGTTGACTAAGGAAGTTATCTTGGCTATTGAAGAACAAAAGGATTTCTTGGCAGAAAGTCCAGCCCTCAAGTCCAGCTTGGATTACCGCCTGCCTTACTTCAATGTCCTTAACTATATCCAAATTGAATTGATCAAACGCCTGCGTCATGGAGGTCTAGACGAAGATACCGTCAAACTGATTCACATCACCATCAACGGTATTGCCACAGGTCTGCGCAACTCAGGATGATGTCTAATATTCGAAAGTCCAACCCTAGGTGTGGACTTTTTTTTCTGTTTAAATGAGCGTCACTTTTTAGCTAGATTCCAGAAAACCAGCAGAAGCGATTTACAAGTTCTTGTCTTTAATTTTGCCCTTAAACATGGTATACTTTTAAGCATATGATTTGTTAAGTATTGGAGAATTCATGAAGATAGACAAAAAGCACTTGTTGAATTATTCCATATTAATTCCTTATCTTGTGCTATCCGTGATTGGCTTGATTGTGGTTTATTCCACGACCAGTGTCTCCTTGATAAAGCTTGGTTTGAATCCTTTCAAGTCAGTCATTAACCAAGGAGCTTTCTGGCTGGTCAGCCTAGTGGCCATCACCTTTATATATCGATTAAAACTAAACTTTTTGAAAAATAAGCATGTCCTGACAGCCGCCCTCATGGTCGAAGTAGTCCTGCTCATTTTTGCCAAGTTTTTCTCGGAAGAAATTAATGGAGCCAATGGCTGGATTTCTTTGGGCCCTATTACTTTCCAACCGGCTGAGTATCTCAAGTTGATTATGGTTTGGTTACTGGCATTTACCTTTTCGAGGCGGCAGTCAGATATTGAACACTATGACTACCAGGCTTTAACGAAACGGCGTTGGTTCCCTCGAAGCCTAGATGACCTCAAGGACTGGCGGGTTTATTCTCTTGTGATGATTGGTTTGGTCGTTATCCAGCCTGACTTGGGGAATGCCTCAATTATTGTCTTATCAGGCCTAGTTATGTTTTCTGTCAGCGGTATTGGTTATCGTTGGTATGCCTCGTTGATGGGCATTGTCGTTTCTGTATCTGGAGTCTTCCTTGGAATCATCGGCCTTGTCGGTGTTAAGACCATGTCTAAAGTCCCAATCTTTGGTTATGTTGCTAAGCGTTTTGCCGCCTTCTATAATCCTTTTAAGGATTTGGCTGATTCTGGTTTACAGCTAGCTCATTCCTATTATGCCATGTCAAATGGTGGCTGGTTTGGCCGCGGTTTAGGAAATTCCATTGAAAAAAATGGTTACTTACCGGAAGCGACAACAGATTTTGTCTTTTCAATTGTCATTGAAGAGCTCGGCTTTATCGGGGCTGGTTTAATTTTGGCTCTCGTATTTTTCCTAATTTTGCGGATTATGCTGGTTGGTATTAAGGCCAAGAATTCCTTTAACTCAATGATGGCCTTGGGTATCGGTGGCATGTTGCTGATGCAGGTTTTCGTTAATATCGGCGGAATCTCAGGTTTGATTCCTTCAACGGGGGTTACCTTCCCCTTCCTATCCCAAGGCGGGAATAGTCTCTTGCTTTTATCTGTAGCCGTTGGTATCGTCCTTAATATTGATGCCAATGAAAAACGTGAGGAAATCTATCAAGAGGCAACCGAGGAAATTCATCGTGCTGAAACCCAAGAATTTAAAGTCATTAGCTAAAGTCGAACAAGTGTTCGGCTTTTTTCATGTCTCTTTTCTGCCAGCCTATCAGTGGTCAATTTGGGATAGCTGATATTAAAGGTTGTCAATCGCCAGAAAAGTAGTGGCAATGCTGAGTTTTCTGGCAGTCAAGAGCGATTTTGTTTTAACTTCCTTCTCGGTCTTCCTTTCGAGTGATAAAGTGGTCAAATCAGCGTCACTAGTAAGGAAAAGGGCAGAAAAGAAATTAGTTAAATCTATGTAAAAAGCTTGCATTTCTAGAACAATTTGTTAGAATAGTAGGGTAAAGTTAGACTGTATTGCCTACCGTCTATCTATAAAATATATTTTATTGGAGGCTTTTCCTAAATGGCAAAAGAAAAA
>OLOB01001611.1_pt1 | contig 14559 bp, 14 predicted proteins | sample 1671911 | NCBI WGS metagenome assembly OLOB01 (sample SAMEA3136625, study PRJEB25190) | human gut metagenome | biome: human gut; feature: human-associated habitat; material: faeces | place: Austria | collected 2013
ACGAAGTGAGAAGAAAGACTACCGATGATTTTATCATTGTGTATTTGAGCAACAATGTAAGTGATTTTGAGTTGGAGCTTACCTGGCTTAAAGATCATCCACAGCCATATAATCTGGGTGAATGCGAATTTCACCTGGCATTTCAGGCAGAGGATTACGAAGCAGCGCACAAAAAGCACGAAGAGATGGGATGTATTTGTTTCGAAAATGAAGCAATGGGAATCTATTTCATTGTAGATCCAGATGGCTACTGGCTTGAGATCCTGCCGTAAATTTGGTTGGAAAATCTAATAAAGCGGATGTATATTGACAATTTTAAAATCACCTTCAGGCTATAATAAACAAAATAGTCTGAAGGTGATCCTTCTACGAAACACAGTTTACTGCTTATAATATTTCGCAACATCGTTTTTGAATTTTTCAAAAAGAGGATAATAAATATTTATAATGTCCTGAAATTTCTCTGCGGCGAAAGTACCATCGTAATCATGAGACAAATGATTTCTGGATTTCAGCATTTGTAGCCAGGTGTCATCATCAATAATACCATTGGTAAATGCCTGCTGCAGAGTTTCGCGTGGAGAGCCAACTGCAAAATCAAGAATTCCCATTTTTTTGATCAGAATATCTTTCATAACTTTCCAGGAGATGTCGAAAGTAAGACTGAAATTGAGAACAGTTCCTTCGAGAACAAAATCGGTCTTGGGGTCGGCTGTTTTGCTTTTTGCAAGATTGGAGAGACTTTTACAGAAAGTGTTATAGCGGTTAATAAATTTGTTTTCCATATTTTTTTATATCCTCCAATAAATACTCATTTTTTATACTGTCAAAGTCAAAAATATCAATTTTCCTTAGCGTTTCAATCTGCTGAAGATCATCTTCTAACTGCATTAGATTATCACAGCCGTATACTACAAAATCAATATCACTGGTGGGGGTCGCAGTGCCTGTGGCGAAGGAACCGAATAAATCAAGGCGCTTTACGTTATTTTTTTTGCAAATCATGGTTACTTTTTCGATGATTTCGGAAATTGGCATTACGTTCATGATCCACTCATGTCCTCCTTTACTTGGAAAATTCTGATAAAAATATGATAGCAGTTTCTATAGATTAATTCAACTTTAAAGACACTGACTGCGGTTGGTGTTATTCTATAGTCGTAATCCTTTTGTGGTGTTATGGATTATTTTAATTTTTCTTTTTCGGCATTTAAGAGCTCAAGATTCTTGATGAAGGCGCTTTCTCCGGAACCTTGATATCAGCTTTGCGGATCATAGCATCAAAATTTTTTTCAATTATATGCAGGGTATTCTGTTGCTGCTGGAGATCCTGCTTTTTTTTGGCTGAGGACAGTTCTTCTTCCAGTTCCATCTGTTGTCGCTGCAGTTTTTCAGCCGACGGAAGTTTGTGAATACCAAATTCTGAGCACGTATGATGTCACGACAGGCCCGATAGACTTCACAGTGTTTCTGAATTACTTATTGATTTTGAATTGCCAGTCTCGTTTGTTGAATCTTATTATCGGTGGCATGAATGGAAGCCTCTAAATCTGCAACATGATTTTGGAATTCTTCGTAGTTTAGTTGGCAATTAAAGGCCTTTAATCAGCGTTTAATCTGCCATAGGACCCAATTATCCCCGCCATAGAACCAGTTGGTTGTCGGGATTTTCGCACAGCCATTTATTGTAAGATGATAACATCAAAAAAGAAGAAAAATCCAAGGAGGACTGGCAAATGAAAGGTTATGACACAAGCAACGGATATATGGGATATGTAGAAGGCAAATACATTTTATTTGCCAGTGAACAGGAATATTTCGAGTTTATGGAAGATTAAGGGAGGAAAAATCATGTTTGGATGTGATAAGATGTTTGATTTTAACAGAGACGGGAAATTGGATAGTTGGGAACGTGCTGCACAGTTTCAGTTCATGGACGAAATGATGAAGGATGATGAAAAAAGTATCTTTGATGATGACGATGAGATCGATACTTTTGCGGATGCCGGACTTGAGTATGATGAACTGTAATTTATGGATCCGGATGAAAGAAGAGAAGTGTTGAAAGATGCAGGATTGGATCCGGATGAATTTGATTTTTGAAATGGACTGATTATAAAGATCAGGTAAAAGGTATAATGGATAAGAAAAAAGCGACAATATCAGATATAAAAAAGGACATAGCACCATATTTGAAAAAAAGTTTTCTGTCTAAGGCATATATAGAATCTGCTGATGTAGAAATGGTTTGTCGATTGATGAGAAGAAAATATAAGAATGTTGACATAGGACCTCATCCGGGCCGAGATGGTCATCCATATCTGAAAATTTGTGTTAAAGCACTTTTGTTTCCAACAGAAGTAGAATATGAAATTCGAGTGAAAGGAAGGCGGAATCGTACGCGTGATCCGTTGTCGTGGATAGACAGGATTGAAGAAATGCAGTAAGAGAAATTTGATGAAAAGTTGCATATAATCAGAGAGTATTAATTGATATTGTTCGAGGTTCGGATTATAATATTTGATAAGATTATTTGTATATTGCCAATCAATAATAGTGGTACATTAAGAGGAATTAGTATGGAATACTTATCAATTAAACAAACTGCAGAAAAATGGGGGATTTCTGGAAGACGTATTCAAAGATTATGTGCAGAAGGAAGAATATCTGGAGCAACAAAAATAGGTAGTTATTGGGCTGTTCCAGTAGATGCTCAAAGACCCAAGGATGGAAGAATAAAAAGTGGAAAATATATCAAAGAGGCACAGAAGTAGAGGGATGAGGGCATGAAAGTATTTAATAATGTTACGGATATAGTTCGTGATGATATGGCGAGCACAATGAAGAAAGGAAGCAAGGTTGCAATTGCTGCAGCCTGCTTTTCTATGTATGCCTATAATGAATTGAAAAAACAGTTGGAAAATGTAGATGAATTGAGATTTATTTTTACATCACCTACATTTGTGACGGAAAAGGCTAGCAAACAGAGGAGAGAATTTTACATTCCTCGTATCGGTAGAGAGCGGAGTCTCTATGGAACGGAGTTTGAGATTAAGCTCAGAAATGAAATGACTCAGAAGGCCATTGCCAAGGAATGTGCTGAATGGATCAGACGGAAGGCTACATTTAGATCCAATACTACCGGTGAGGCTATGGCCGGATTTATGACAGTGGAGAGTAAGGAAGAAAAAGTTGCTTATATGCCATTGAATGGATTCACGACCGTTGACATAGGGTGTGATCGAGGTAATAACGCTTATAATATGGTCAATAGGATGGAATCTCCGTTTACTGAACAGTATATGCAGATATTTGACAATATTTGGAATGATAAGGAAAAGCTCCAGGATGTTACAGATATTGTTATCGAGAATATATCATCTGCATACAATGAGAATTCACCGGAATTTATTTATTTTATGACATTGTATCATGTGTTCAGTGAATTCCTGGATGATATTTCTGAGGATGTGCTTCCAAACGAAGCAACTGGATTTAAACAAAGTAAAATCTGGAATATGCTCTATGACTTTCAGAAAGATGCAGTGCTTGCTATTATCAATAAACTGGAGAAATACAATGGCTGCATTCTGGCTGATAGTGTAGGTTTGGGTAAAACTTTTACAGCATTAGCAGTTGTTAAATATTATGAAAATAGAAATAAGAGTGTTCTTGTCCTCTGCCCTAAGAAATTGGCTGAGAACTGGAATACTTATAAAGATAATTATGTAAACAATCCAATTGCTACGGATCGATTAAATTATGATGTCCTGTTTCATACAGATTTATCACGTAATGGTGGATTTTCAAATGGACTTGATCTGGATCGGTTGAATTGGGGCAATTATGATCTGGTTGTTATCGACGAATCACACAATTTCCGTAATGGTGCTGGTACACATGCCAACACTGTGGAAAATAGATATGTGAAATTGATGGATAAAGTTATTCGTGCAGGCGTTAAGACAAAGGTCCTGATGCTTTCTGCTACACCAGTTAATAATCGATTTGTGGATTTGAGAAACCAGCTGGCAATTGCCTATGAAGGCGATGCTGAGAATCTCGACAGCAAGCTTAACACAAGCAAATCTTTGGAGGATATTTTCCGTCAGGCTCAGAAGGCATTTAATGCATGGAGCAAACTGGATCCGGAAGAGAGAACCACAGATGCTCTTTTGAGAACTTTGGATTTTGATTTCTTTGAAGTACTGGATAGTGTAACTATTGCAAGATCCCGAAAGCATATTGAAAAGTATTATAGTACAGCTGAGATTGGAAAATTTCCGGAGAGGCTGAAACCTATATCCCTAAGGCCAAATCTCACATCCTTAAAATCAGCAATCAACTATAATCAGATTTATGAGCAATTGATGTTGCTTACGTTATGTATCTATACACCGTCAAACTATATTTTTCCAAGCAGGTTGGATAAGTATATGGATTTGACGCATAACAAGGGAGTGAACCTTACGCAGAGAGGTCGTGAGGAAGGTATCAGAAGACTTATGAGTATCAACTTGTTGAAACGACTGGAGTCTTCAGTATATTCTTTTAAACTCACTTTGGAAAGAATCAGGGAGCTTACGAGCACCATAGCTGCTATAGATAAATTTGAAAAATATGGCATGGCTGATATTGACATGTATGAAGCATCAGATGATGAGTTTGATATGGACGATGGAAATACAGACTATTTTACTGTAGGTAAAAAGGTAAAGATCGATCTTGCTGATATGGATTATAAGAGCTGGAGAGAAGAATTAAACGCAGATGCAGATACGCTTGAACTTCTGACATTGATGATAGAAGATATTACGCCAGAGTATGATACAAAATTGCAGACACTTTTTGATCTGATTTCGAAAAAGATTGAGCATCCGATCAATGAAGGAAACAAGAAGATTCTTATTTTCTCAGCTTTTTCTGATACAGCAGATTATCTATATGAGAATGTAAGTGCTTTTGTAAAGAAAAAATATGGATTGGATACGGCAATTATTACCGGTACTACAGATGGCAAATCAACGATAAAGGGATTGAAGGCAACACTTAATAATGTACTTACTTGCTTCTCACCATTATCAAAGGGTAAGGCAATGTTAATGCCTGATAATGATTTTAATATCGACATTCTGATTGCTACAGACTGTATTTCAGAAGGACAGAACCTGCAGGATTGTGATTATCTTGTAAACTATGATATTCACTGGAATCCGGTTCGTATTATTCAGCGATTTGGTCGTGTGGATCGTATTGGAAGTAAGAATGACTATATTCAGCTTGTAAACTTCTGGCCGGATATGACACTGGATGATTATATTAATCTGAAATCAAGAGTTGAGACCAGAATGAAAATATCTGTTATGACTTCTACCGGTGATGATGATCTTATTAATGCAGAGGAAAAGGGAGACCTGGAATACAGAAAACAGCAGCTGAAGAGACTGCAGGAGGAAGTCGTAGACATCGAGGAAATGTCAGACGGTATTTCCATTATGGATCTTGGTTTAAATGAATTCCGTTTGGATTTATTGGAGTATCTTAAGACTCATCCAGATATGGATACGAAGCCAAGAGGACTTCATGCAGTAGTTCCAGCAACAGAAGAACTTCCTGAAGGAGTTATTTTCGTCCTCAGAAATGTAAATAATAGCGTGAATATTGATAACCAGAATCGTATTCATCCATTTTACATGGTTTACATCGGAGTGGATGGAGAGATTATTTGCGATTATCTAAATCCGAAAAAGCTTTTAGATGATGTCAGACTTCTTTGCAGAGGAAAAAAAGAACCGATAAAAGAAGTTTATACAATCTTCAATGAGGAAACAGAAGACGGACGCAATATGGCTGAGATGTCAGATTTACTCAGTGATGCCATCAATTCTATTATTGATGTAAAAGAAGAAAGCGATATAGACAGCTTGTTTTCAGCCGGTGGAACATCAGCTCTTATGTCTGACGTATCTGGACTGGATGACTTTGAACTGATTTGTTTCCTTGTAGTGAAATAGGAGAGGTGGGTGATTAGATGCTGGGATTACCAAAAACTACGGAATTTAATAAAAGAATTCCGAAACAAAAATTTTATGAAAATTTGGAAATATCACCTGCGTTAAAGAAAGTATTTGTAGATCAGGTAAAAACAATTTACTGGAGAAATAAAATTGCAACAACTACGCTGAATCTTGCTCCGGGAACAAATGTGACAGAGATAGAAGTATTCAAAGTCAAACTCAACGATCAGATGCTTGAGGAAGGGATGCTTCGCCAGATGGATCGAGAAATACCATACCATATTTTGTTCCTTTTGGAATATCAGAGAAAGTACCAGGCGTGGATCGGATATAAGGAAGCAACTGCCTCCGGAAGTGTTGCTTTTAAGGTAAACAAGTATTACCACACAGAATGGATGGAAGAAGAGGACTTACCAGTAAAGTTGGAGGGTCTGGATATTGATTCTGTTTATGAAAATTTTGTAAAGCAAATTGCTGGGGATAAGCTGCAGGCAGCAGAAGAAGGCGAATCTTTAAAGGATATAGTTGCCAGAGAAGAAGAGAAAGAAGCACTAGGAAAGCAGATTGCAAATCTTCAGAAAAAGATTAAGAAGGAAAAACAACTGAATAAGCAGATGCAGTTGAATAGTGAATTGAAAAAACTGAAGAAAAAAAGTGAGGAAATATAGAATGGACCGTGTGATGTTTTCTAAAAGAAAGAATATAAAATATAGTTATGGCGTAGGAAGAACTGAATTTGTATGTTTAGAAATAAATATTTCTCAAGATAGTGATTTTTTTAATAGAGTACTAACATATGCTCAAAGGATAACGCCTAATTTAAACAAAGGTGCAGCAAACACTTCTAAAATACGAACGGATAATATTATAGAAATAGATAACAAATCAGGATTAATAGCGGAACTTGCATGTGAAGAAATGTTATCATGGCTATATGGATCAGACAATGTTAAGAAACCAAGCAACATGTCTTCACATAATCAAATCGATATAATGATTGGGGGAAAAACAATAGAAGTTAGATCTTCCTGTGTGAGAAATGGAATAGACTTTGCTATATTTGCTCCTGACAAAAATAATAATTATGATTCATATTTTGATGTGATTGGCCCGTATTCAAATGGATATAAACCAGGAGAATTAGTAAAAGACTATTATATAAGAGTTTTATATGAAATTGACAAAAAGGAATTTAATTCGCTATTTACAGAAAAATATTTTAAACTTTTCATCACAGGTGGAGCTACAAAAGATATGATGAATGACACGATGAAATATAAAATAAAGCATTTAATTCCAGCAGGTGGAGAAGTGGAAATAGAATCAAACTATAGGGTGATTCCATTAGCAAAAAGTTTAGATGCTATGGAGTTTTTTGATATTCTGGAAAAAGAAAATCTGCAACTAAAGAAACGCAATAGAATTCCTTGGAGGTAAAAAATGGAGAAGATAAGATTAGAGACATGTTCAAATAATAAGAAGCTGATTGAATTTGTGACAGACAATTATCCAATCTGTATTCAAAATACAGAACAAAATGGCGAGCTTGTAAAAAAAATAAATTTTCGGCTTTTGGCTCAAATGATGTCAGATTCTATTATTGAAGGTGATGAGGCTTACGAATTAACATGGGTTGGCAAAAAAGCAGCGATTGTGGAAGCAAACAAAACAACTACTAAAACATTAAGACCAATATGTGCTGATAGCGTTGATTGGGATTCTACTGCTAATCTTTATTTAGAAGGAGATAACTTAGAAGTACTTAAATTACTTCAGGAAAGTTATTTCGGAGCAATTAAGATGATATACATTGATCCTCCGTATAATACAGGACATGATTTTGTATATCCAGATTCTTTTGTTATGAATAATGAAGATTATAATGAAGGTGTAGGATATTTTGATGAAGAGGGAAATGTTAATTTCAAAAGGGAAAATAATATTTCGGCTGGAAAATATCATTCGGATTGGTGCTCAATGATATATTCTAGATTAATTCTTGCAAGAAATTTGTTAGCTGAAAATGGATTTATAGCAATAAGCATTGGTGAAGAAGAATTAGATAATTTAAAAAAAATATGTAATGAGGTGTTTGGAGAAGCGAATTTTAGGAATCTTGTTGAAGTCAGGCGATATGATAAAAATCTTAACTTGCAATTTGCAGATCAGGGATTATCAAGTATGAATGTAGGTTTAGAGTATATTTTGATTTATTCAAAAGTTTCATCCTCGAAAATGGTAGCTATATATAGGGAGTCAACAGACGAACGCTCTATTAAGGGATATTGGAAAGGATTTTGGAATAATGCTGATAGACCGACAATGAGATACAATCTGTTTGGATATACTCCGGAAGAAGGCCAATGGAAATGGCAAGAGTCTGTTGCAAGAGAAGCAGAGGAAAATTATAAAGTATATGAAAAAGAGTTTGCTGATAGAATGACCATAGAAGAATATTGGAAAAAAACCGGAAAATGTAAGCGTTTTTTAAGACGTAATATAAAAGGAACAGGAAAGAATAAAGGGGTAGAACATTGGGTTGCTCCTTCAGAAGGTATTTTAAGAAATAGCAATTGGTCAGATATGTTAGTGTCAAAACCTTCTGGAGTAGATATTCCCTTTGATAGTCCTAAAAATCCAGAAGTAATTAAGTCGCTCATCACCTTGTTTGGTGTGGAAGATGGAGATATAGTTTTAGATTTTTTTTCAGGGTCAAGTTCAACTGCATGTGCAGTCATGGAATTAAACGAAGAAGATTATAAGAATAGAAAGTTTATTATGGTACAAGTCCCTGAAATATGTGATGAAAAGACGGAGGCATATAAAGCTGGATTTACAAATATTTGTGAAATAGGAAAGGAAAGAATAAGGAGAGTAGCAAAAAAAATTGGTGGAAACAGTGATAAAGGTTTTAGAGTATTTCGTATAGATGACTCAAATATGAAGGATATTTATTTTACACCAGCAGAAACCGAACAGACGTTATTGTCAATGCTTGAGTCAAATATTAAGAAAGACAGAACAGATTTAGATCTTTTGTTTGGTTGTCTTTTGGAATGGGGGCTTCCTTTGTCATTACCGTATAGTTCTGAGAAAATAGATGGATATACTGTTCATAATTATAATGCCGGAGATCTAATTGCTTGTTTTGATGAGAATGTTCCTGATTCCGTAATTAAGGAAATTGCAAAGAAGCAGCCGCTTCGTGCAGTTTTTAGAGATAGTAGTTTTGCTGGAAGTCCTTCAAAGATTAATGTAGGTGAAATCTTTAAACTCATGGCACCAGATACAACAGTGAAAGTAATCTAAGGAGGAGAGAATAATGAAGCTACAATTTAAGCATCAGAAGTTTCAGGCTGATGCTGCAAAAGCGGTAGTAGATGTTTTTGCAGGACAGCCATATTTGACTCCTTCTTACATGATGGATAGAGGATATCAGGGAAAACTGCATGAATCTGGTCAGACATATTCTCAATCGAATATCTTTGACGAAATGGATTTTACAGGTTGGAGCAATCAGCGTATTGTACCGGAACTGAATAATCAGATTATCCTAGATCATATTCAAAAAATACAGAGAAACAATCAGATAGAGCCTTCATCAAAATTGGAAGGCACATATAATCTTACAATCGAAATGGAAACTGGTGTTGGTAAAACATATACGTACATCAAAACCATGTATGAATTAAATAAGCATTATGGTTGGAGTAAGTTTATTATTGTTGTTCCAAGCATTGCTATTCGAGAGGGTGTGTATAAATCATTTCAGGTGACTCAGGAGCATTTTGCAGAGGAATACGGAAAGAAAATCAGATTTTTTATTTACAATTCTTCTCAGCTTACAGAGATTGACAGATTTGCATCGGATAATTCAATTAATGTAATGATCATTAATTCCCAGGCTTTCAATGCGAAAGGTAAAGATGCACGAAGAATTTATATGAAGCTGGATGAATTCAGATCCAGAAGACCGATTGATATTATCGCTAAGACCAATCCTATTGTTATTATCGATGAGCCACAGTCGGTAGAAGGTGAACATACAAAGAAAAATCTTGAGGAATTCAACCCGTTAATGACCCTTCGTTATTCGGCTACACATAAAAGTGATAGTATTTATAATATGGTTTATCGTCTAGATGCCATGGAGGCCTATAATAAGAAATTGGTTAAAAAAATTACTGTCAAAGGAATCCAAGAATCTGGAACAACTGCAACGGATAGTTTTATATATTTAGAAGGAATTAACCTTTCTAAATCAAATCCTACTGCAACAATTCAGTTTCACACAAAAGGCTCATCAGGGATAAAAACTGTCTCTAGAAAGGTTGAAATAGGATATAACTTATATCCTAACTCTGGTGAATTGGAAGAATACAAGAATAATTTTGTAGTAAAGAGTATCGATGGACGTGATGATTCATTAGAGTTTATCAACGGTATTAAAATATATGCAGGAGACGTCATTGGTAAAGTAAGCACGGAGCAGTTTCGTAGAATCCAGATACGAGAGACTATCCTTTCGCATATTGAACGAGAACGTCAGTTGTTCTATAAAGGAATAAAGGTTTTGTCGCTGTTTTTTATCGATGAAGTTGAGCATTATAGAAAATACGATGAATCGGGTAATCCGGTGAATGGTATTTTTGCAGATATGTTTGAGCAAGAATATAATGATGTTATTCAGAATCTTCAGTACAAAATTGGAGAAGATGATTATATCAAATATTTACAAAGTATCGATGCTAAAAAGACACATGCAGGATACTTCTCTATCGATAAAAAAGGACATATGATTAACAGTAAAGTTAAGCGTCGAGAGACTTCTTCTGACGATGTCAGCGCATATGACTTGATCATGAAAAATAAAGAACTTCTTTTGGATCGTAATCCGCAGAAGTCACCGGTAAGATTTATTTTCTCTCACTCCGCACTTAGAGAAGGTTGGGACAATCCGAACGTTTTTCAGATTTGCACACTGAAACAGAGTGATAGCGAAATTCGTAAACGGCAGGAAGTTGGTCGTGGTATGCGTCTTTGCGTAAATGAAGATGGCGATCGTATGGATGAGAATGCACTTGGTGCAGATGTTCATAATATTAATGTGCTTACCGTAATTGCAAGTGAGAGCTACGATAAGTTTGCAAAGGGGCTGCAGGCTGAAATTGCTGAGGCTGTTGGAAACAGACCACGTCAGGTTACTGAAATTCTTTTTGAGAATGCAAGGGTGCATGATAAGGATGGTAATGAAGAAACGATAGATGCTTCCATGGCGAGAAGACTGATTCATTATATGATTAAGATGGATTATATTGATGAAAATGATGCGCTGACAGATAAATTCTATGAGGACAAAGCAAATGGTGAAGTAAGCTTTGGAACAGAGATGGATCAATATAAACCGGATCTGATGCTGATTATTGATAGTATTTACGATGATACGAAGATGAAACCCGAGAATGCCAGAAGTAATAATGTCGAACTTAAGGTTGATCCGGATAAACTTGCAATGCCAGAATTTAAGGCATTATGGAGTAAAATTAATGCTAGAACAGCGTATGTGGTCGACTTTGATACAGATGAATTAGTTCGGAAGTCAATTGTCGCCCTTGACAACAAGCTTCGTGTGCCAAAGATATTCTTTAAGGTTGAGACTGGATCTATGAAAGAGATTAAGTCAAAGGATGCGTTGTTGGAAGGTTCATCATTTGAGAAACAAAAGTCAGGAACATATGATGAGCATAAGGTTGCGACGAATTCCAGTGTTAAATATGATCTTGTTGGAAAGTTGGTTGAGGAAACTGGGCTTACTCGAAAGGCTGTCATTCAAATTCTTACCGGAATTCAGCCTACGGTATTCAATCAGTTTAAGGATAATCCGGAAGAGTTTATTATTCAGGCTGGGAAGTTAATTAATAATGAAAAAGCAACGGCAATTATTCAACATATCACATATGATGTTTTGGATGCTAAATATGACACAGACATTTTCACTGATGCAACCATAAAAGGTAAGCTGAATGTGAATGCAATGAAGGCAGACAAGCATCTGTTTGATCACATTATTTATGATTCTACAAATGAACGAAAGTTTGCACAGGAATTGGATGTAGCATCAGATGTTGCTGTATATGTGAAGCTTCCGGATGGATTTTATATTTCCACACCAGTAGGACATTATAATCCGGACTGGGCGATTGCGTTTAAAGAAGGTACTGTAAAGCATATCTATTTTGTCGCAGAGACAAAAGGTTCTATGGACACACTGGAACTCAGGGGCATTGAGGATGCAAAGGTTCATTGTGCAAGAGAACATTTCAAGGCGATTAGTGGTGATAATGTGGTTTACGATGTAGTAGATAGTTATGAAGCTTTGCTGAGCAAAGTCATGAAATAAGCTTCAGGTTTTTGTCATTCATGTTCTGTGGGATTTTAGTAAGTAAAAGAATGAAATATTTAAAAGTAATTAATCTGTTTGCTTAGGCGGTTTCTACTAACCTGTACAGAATAGCACTTGCTTTAGCTTCGTTTGAGGATTTAACCAGAATAAAGTTTTTTTGTCCGATTGTAAATGATCGTATTCCTGTTCCGCATATTATTTTCATATGTGAATAATTCAGGTTTAACTATAATGAGGACAGATTATTTAAATTATTATCATTTGAAATAATGGAAGAGGCATTTTCAGATACGAAATATACAGATTGGAGTTATGTGTGGCTGACATTAATGAAAAAAAGTTAGACTGGTTGAATGAAGCGCAGAGATTTAATACATATTTAGATACTTATGGTAATCGAGAAAAGAAATATTTGCATATAGAAAATGCAAATGATTTTCCGGAAAATTGGGATGAAGTAGAATCGGTGTTCATAGTATGTGAAGATAGCGAACTTGTAAAAAAGATACCATACATTTTGAAGATGGCAAAAAACTTAAAAAAATTATCTGTTTCACGATATTATTTTGACTGGGAAGAGCTGGTTGCTCTCGATATGGAAAAGTTGGAATATTTGAATGTAAGTATAAAACAAATATATTATGCTCCCAGATTATGTTTGCCAAATTTAAAAACGTTAAAATTATTTTATTATGAAGATAGCTCAGTTAAAGAAGCGCTAGGAAAATATGAAGAACACATGGATTATTCTGGCTTAAACAATCTCAATAGGCTAGAGCTTTATTCCGTAGGTTTCATTTCGTTTGGACTCTGTTTGATATTTCTCCGGATGATTTCTCGGATGTTGCTACGTTGGAGTATCTTAGATTAACGTACAATTATGGAAGCAATCTAGAGTGGTTGAAGAATACAAAATACAGATTGAAAACACTAATAGTTGATCACGGTGTTGAAGACTGCTCTGATCTAAAATATCAGAGAAGTATTGAGACATTAGAGTTTTTTATCATCATATAACAGATGTATCAGCAATAGAGCAATTGACAAACCTGAAAAGACAGGATCTTGGAAGAGATCTAATCAAAGATGAAGGAAACCTGCGTAATATGGGGGTTGAATGGATTCAAATTACAAGACATGATTATGATATTAAGAGAATCTATGATGAAGTGAAGGGAATCGTGCAGATTGCAGTAAAAGAAGATCTTAACAGAAAACAGCGTTATGAAGAAAATAAGGATAAAAAAATATTTTTACAGAAAGCTGATTTGGAAGACTTTTTGGCGAAATCTTTTGGTGAACGTATCAAAATTTTGGTGAAAGAAATATATCATCGTCGAATTGAAAAATTTCATACCAAAGATGGACAGAAGACAATTGATTCAAGATTTGTAAAAGTCTTGTCTGTAGAGGAATATATACAGTGTTTTCAGCAGAAAGCAAATGAGTATTATCCATTTTTATCAGAGCCAGATGAAGGTGAATCAATTAAAACACATACAAAAGAGGAGTATATGAAGGCTGTACTAGATAGTCTTGGTGTTAATTCCGATATTAAAATATAGTAAGGTGAGGTATAGAAATAAATGGTAAAGCAAATCGTAAGAGACATTTTCTTTTTAGGCCAGCCATCCAAGCTAGCCACAAAAGCAGATATCCAGATTGGGAAGGATCTGCAGGACACACTGCAGGCGAACCGGGAACGGTGCGTTGGTATGGCTGCAAATATGATTGGTGTAAGGAAGAATATTATCATTGTGAATATGGGATTTATAGATGTTGTTATGTTTAACCCGGTGATTGTTTCAAAGCATGATATGTATGAGACGGAAGAAGGCTGTCTGTCTCTGGATGGTGTTCGTAAGACGACCAGATATCAGGAAATTGAAGTAGAATATTATGACTTCAACTGGAAAAAACAGCGGCAGAAGCTGTCTGGATGGACGGCACAGATCTGTCAACATGAAATTGATCATTTGTCTGGGAAGATCATATAATCGAATGCGGATTGCGAGGTGGCCGGTATGTTAAAGAATGTACTGATTGTGGTGGATGATATAGAAAAATCCATAGAATTTTATAGGGACTTATTTGGACTGCAAGTGATTCTTAAGAATGAAGGTAATGTGATCTTATCGG
>OLOB01001613.1_pt1 | contig 14555 bp, 10 predicted proteins | sample 1671911 | NCBI WGS metagenome assembly OLOB01 (sample SAMEA3136625, study PRJEB25190) | human gut metagenome | biome: human gut; feature: human-associated habitat; material: faeces | place: Austria | collected 2013
CCTGTCCAAATATCTCAAACAGGATGCTCCTGAAATACAAAGATCTTCTCATAACAAACTTCCTTCTTTGTAAAACCAATCGAGTAGGAGAAAATTCCTCTTGATGAGGAATTTTCGACCTCTCACACCACCGTGCGTACCGTTCGGTACACGGCGGTTCAATCAACTTAACATGTAACACACCTTTCAGTGTAATAATCTAACATTGAGATTAGTCCAAATGAAGCTAATCTCTTGTTTGTTATTGCTATATTTACAGCACCACAGCTACATACATGAGCATAGGCTCTTGAACAATAACCAACTTTGTATGCTGTAATCCTGTCAATTCCAAGCTTCATCAAATTCTTTGCACGATTCTGCGGAGTTTTCCAGTGTTTCCATATGCACATACGAAGTCTATACCGAATATTTGCATCTAATTTCGCACATAAGATTTTCATACTACCTATCTTGAAGTAGTTTATCCAACCTCGGATAAGCTGATTGAGCTTCTCTACCTTATAGCTGTTGCTGACGCCCCAACTACGACAGGTGAGTCCTTTCATTCTTTTCTTAAACTTCGCTACTGATTTTGCATGCGGTTTTGCCTTAAACTGATGTGCTCTTGAATCAAAGTAGAATCCAAACCCAAGGTATTTAAGTCCACTTGGTCTATCTACTTTGCTCTTAGTCATGTTGACTTTGAGCCCTAGTTTCTCTTCGATGAATCGTGAGATATTTCTCATAACTCTGTTTGCAGACATTTCACTTCCAACCATGATAATACAGTCATCCGCATATCGTACAAAATTAAGCCCCCTCTTTTCCATTTCCTTATCCAGTTCGTTCAACATGATGTTTGCCAGTAGTGGCGAAAGGTTTCCTCCTTGCGGTGTTCCCACAATAGAGTCCTCATACTCATCATCTATCATGATTCCGCTGACTAGGTATTTCCTAACAATAGAGATGACATCTCCATCTTTAATCGTTCTACCAATAATAGTCATCAACTTATCATGATTTACTGTGTCAAAGAACTTTTCCAAGTCAATGTCTACAATCCAGTCATTACCATCATTCATCATATCAAGTGCTGTTAGGATTGCTTGCTGTGCACATCTATTCAGTCTGAATCCGTAGCTATGGTCATGGAACTGTTCCTCATAGATTGGTGTTAAGACCTGTGCAATGGCTTGTTGTATGAATCTGTCTGTTACTGTTGGTACTCCCAGGTTTCTGACACCACCGTCTGGCTTTGGTATCTCCACTCTTCGTACTGGTTGAGGTTTATATTTTCTTGTCCTCAACTGTTCCTTGATGATTTCGCCGTTCTTTGCAAGGTATTCTTTGAGTTCTGTGTACTTCATTCCGTCCACTCCCTCTGCACCTTTATTTCGTACGACTTGCAGATATGCTCTGTTGAGGTTATCGCTGGATAATATCTGCTCCATTAGACTACTTGTGTCCATGCGTTCTTTCCTTTCCGTCTCGCTTGATTTGACCACCCTTTTCCCGATTGGTTACGGCAGATGTTGTCATTTCTGCAATACGAGACATACTCAAACTTATTGATTGTTCGCCCCTTCGCTCCATCTCCATTACAGAGACTTCTTCACTACTATGGGCTCGGCTGACTTCTCACAGTTCGTTGTTACTAGGCTAATGAAACCTCTGTGAGACCTCCACGCTTAAGGTGCACGCTCTTTCCTCTCATATATCCGCCACATTTACTCGGTTCCTACAAACGGCAACTTTACGGCTTTGTCTTATTTAGCAGACTTACCAAGCGGAACCTAGCCTCATATGTGATTTCTGTCCGTCGGACCAAGAGTTTGCTTACAGCTTCCTTCAGATTCTACCTTACGATAGACACCCTTGCTGTTCAGCTATACACTTCCTTGTCGCCTAGGCGTGTTCGGGACTTTCACCCGTTAGAGCGCGCCCATGGCGCGCAAACTAAAATAAGCCGAAAAGCACTGCTCTTCGACTTATTTCTATCATAGAATTGTTTCCGTTTTTAATTATTCTTCAAATTGTCAGACAGCCTGACTGCAATGGGCATTTGCTCTACCAGCTGACTGCAATATCCAGCTGTGTGGAATTGCCGGATGCAAAACCACCTGTATCACAGACAATACCAAGTCCAAGACTCGTCTCTACAATTGAGCCTCTCGGATGGACATTCAGATTGGCAGCAACCATTACATAATTGCCAAGCATCTTGACACCGTCGTCTCTGACCCAGTACTCATCTGTATTGCCAAGACTTCTCATAATGCTGACAACCCCAGACATATTCAGATTGTAATAGGTCTCCTTGCCGCTCGGTCCGGTAATCGTACCTGCCGAAGCAGTCAGAACAGGCCCATCCCAGCTGCTGGCTGTATAACCTTTCACCTCGTCCTGATCTGTTGTAATATAATCACCGTGAACATATCGGATGTGACCTTCAAAATCAATTGCATACCAGCCATTCTCCTCATCTCTCAGAATCTTGACTTCTTCACCCCTCTTCAGTGTTCCGACTTTATCTGATTTCTCAGAGCTGGCTCTGCGCACATTGAGAACAGAACATGTTACATAGCCTGTATTCTCTTCTGTCTTCTCTTCCTGTACGCTCTGTATATTCTGTGCGTTCTGTGCAGTGTCTGTATCTTTGGTATCTGCTGCAAATGCCGGTACTGTCATCAGTAAAGATACTGCAACAGCAGTGCCAAGTAATGCAAGTTTTCTTTTAATCATTGATATAAACCTCCTGTAAAAACGTCGTCTTACATTCTCATATTGACTTGTAGTGGGATCTGTTTTTTACTAAAATATTTCATTTGTTACAAAAACATTACGGATAATATATCATATTATTACTCTTTTGTCAAATTTATGTTTCCTGCAACATTTTCCAATCATCGACAATCATCGACACAACACCCAATCCACAAGTCGAAATACCTTTTCTGCATACAAAAAGTCCCGAAACATTGTCGTTCCGGGGCTGATAATCATTTATGCTGTTTTACATTTATGCTGTTTTATATATTACACAATTAATCCGTCTCAATCTGCTCGCCTTCATTGGCGTCTTCCATGGTCACGTCAATTTTTGCCTTATGCGTTCCCTTTCCGATTGCACCATTCGCTGCTTCTGCATTCTCATCGCCTGCCTCCGCACTCTCCACATAATGCAGCCGCAGCACTGCCTGAGCCCAATTCAAACTAACAACAACTGTTTTATTCTTTACTGCACCGGCCTGCTGCATCAAATCTAACAATTCCTCCAGCACTTCCCGGGTCAGATAACCGCCCCTCCAGTGAAAAGTCAATGTTTTTCCTTTTTTGGCCGCCTGAAGAGAACGTTTATATACATCCTCCGTCTTCGTGAAAGATAGCTTCTTCTCCTTGTAATAAAAACGGCTGTTGTCAGTACATGCAGGTGCCGGCGCAATCAACGGCTCATGATCCCTGAATACAGCTTTATCGTCCAAATTGAAATAATCATAACGAATCTCCGGTGTACCGCTTCCACTGCGCCCGAGACTGTTGTCAAATGTGGCATCCAGATGATAATACTTTCCATCCAGCCGGATAATATTCCAGGTATGTCTGTACTTAATACCTTTTTCAGGATTATTTCCGCAAATGGCTATGATGCACCAGAGATTCAGTGCATCACACAGAATTTTCACTGACTTGGCAATGCCTTCACAGACACCGACGCCCTGCCCCAACGGTCCGATTATCTCATGGGAATAGGCCTTTTTCAGCTTATCATAAGTCACATTATCACAGATAAAATCATGAATATATTTCTCCTTTTCCCATTCAGACAAATCTTTTGCCGCCCGCGCAAGTTTTTCTACTCTGGAGGACATTGCCCTCTGATGCTCCCGGATTTTATTTTTGTCAAACAGATACTCCGGTACAAAGATCAGATTCGGAGAGTCCTGATAGTATTTATACTTATATCCTGTCATCCAGAAAATCTCCGGATGATCCAGCCGAAGTCTGAAAAAGACATCATAAAGCTCCGCACTTTCTATGCGCGGTATCTGAAATTCATCCGCAAGTGCATTCGCTCCCTGCATGATTACATGGTATGCTGCCTGCTGCTGTTTCGTCATTTTGGTATAATAGAATGGTTCCATGAAAGTCCTCCTGCGCAATGTTTCGATTCTCCTATTATACATTTTTTCACGAAAACACGAAATGTTTTTCCTTGCTTTTTAACGAAAAACAGAAATGTTTTACGCTAGTTTTTAACGAAAATAGAAAATGTTTATACCCATTTCTTAACGAAATCACAAAATGTTGGCCCTTTTCCGCTTCTTTCAGACACATAAATTCCCTTCATTACTTATATAAAAAGGCTCCATATAACAGTTTTTACTGCTACATAGAACCTCTTCCATTCTTTTATTTCTCAGTTTCACTTGATACAATTGCCGGAATCCGGATCGTGACGATCGTACCTTCGCCCTCTTTTGACCATATCTGAAATCTGTATTTATTTTCATAAATATAGTCCAGTCTTTCTTTAATATTTTTTATACCGATATGTTCTCCTCTTTCCATACTTGACAGTTTACGCTGCGGTTTGCTTAATTCATCTAGTTTGTCCTGAGACATCCCTGCACCATTATCTTTTACAATAATCTCAACTTCATCTTCTTCCATTCTGATACGAATCGTAATGCATCCGTCTATTACTTCGCCTTCTTCATCCGTATTACATAGAATTCCATGAAAGAACGCATTCTCTACAAGTGGCTGCAAAATATTTTTTGCAATCAGATATGGCTCAACCCCCGCTTCGATATCAATAACACTTTTAAATATTCCTGTATATCGATATTTCTGAATCAGTAAATATTCTCTCACTACTTTAATTTCCTGCTCTACTGTATCATAAACATTATCCACCTCTATACGTAGTCTGTCCCTTAAAATCTGAATCATAGCTTTATTCACTGCAATCACATCTTCATTCCGGTTTTTCTGTGCCAGATATGTAATCATATTCATGGTATTATAAATAAAATGCGGATCCACCTGCGAAATCATCAAACCATACTTCAGTTGCTGCTCTCTCTTTTCCTGTTCGACCATTTCAACAATATTTTCCTGCAAACGTTTTGCCATAACATTAAACGAAGCGCCTACTTCTCCTATTTCATCTGTTGAATTCACCTCGATTCGTGCATCCAGATTTCCTTCTGCTATTTCATTCATTTGTTTTGATACATCCGTAAGCGGACCGGTAAAATGATTTACAATCGGAATCATAACTAACACAATTCCAAGCCCAAAACATAAAATCAGTATTTCTACCAGAAAAATCAGCGAACGGTTATTGTCCAGAATATCTTTTCTGCTCTGCCTGCAAATAATCTTCCACCCATCTTCTTCTGAAAAACGTACTGTAGTAATCCCATCTTCCTGCTGCCAATAACCTTCCTTATAGCTTTTTCCATACTTCATGTTTTTCAGAGTTGCGTTTACATCTATTTGTGTTTCCTTAACACTTGGCTGTAAAATCTGATTATTTTTATCAAGAAACAGATAATCGTTACTGTAATCTTTCATCTGGTTTGCAATATAGTACAACTGGTCAAAAGATGCTATAACAGTAAGATTGCCTTTCTGCCCATGATATATATATTCCATCGTATATCCATAAACCATGTTAAATATATTTCCAAATGCTGTATCTGATTCCCCGTCATAAGCAAAAGGATTCAAAAAACTTGTCTTTTTCCCTTTTAAATCTAATTCTTTTATTTCACTACAAATATGTTCTTTTACTTTATTCGAAAATCCTACTGTTGAAAAATCATATATTTCATCCGCCTTTTGGACATCCAGATAAATCCCGATGATTCCATATGACTGAATTTTATTTTTTACACCAAGCTGGGATAAAAAAAGACTTATTTTCGCATTATTTGCTTCATTCGGCTCCGACATATATTGATCTATTTTCTGAATAAGTTCTGGTTCTTCTGCCACAATCTTTGTAAATCTTACCAGTTCTTCAAAATTCTGATCTAACTGAGACATGATCTGCTCATTCAGAATCATAGTATCCTCTCTGTCTTTCACACTGATATTTCTATATACCAGTTCCGGTAATGCCGTGAGCAATATTCCCATAATTACTAAAAACACACATAATTGTGCTATAACCAATTTATTTCTTAATTTCATGACCTCTTCTACTCTCCGGCTAATAATTTCCTGCGATATTGGTTCGGTGTCAGTCCTGTATATTCTTTGAAAATTTTACTGAAATACTGACTGGAAGTAAAACCTGTCTTTTCTGATACTTCATAAACCATATATTCTTTATCCTGGAACATTTTCTTTGCATTTTCTATTCTGACATTATTGATAAAATCATTTACCCGTATTCCAGTTTCTGTTTTAAATTTCGTTGATAACCAGGAAGATGTCACACCAACATGCTCCGCAACTTCCGCTGCTGTAATACTTGCATCACCATAATTCTGATTGATATAAGCCATTGCATTGATTGTCACATCGGAATAAATCATTTTTTCTTTCTCATTTTTCATTCGACAAATTTCTTCTATCTTGTATTCAATATATGCCTGAAGATCTGTTACTTTTCTAAAATCATAAGAACTGCATCCCTCGGTCATCAAAAATCTCTGACCGCTTGTTTCTCCAATCAGTTTTCCATCAAACAAACTAAGAGCCTCCAAAATATGTTCTATATATTCCAAGTATTCTGTAACATTCTGTTTTTTTTCTGTTTCATGCAATCGGTTTTCTATTTTTTCAATTTCTTCTGTTTTTCCCTGTTGTAAAGACTGATAAATTTCTTCTGATGAAATTCCTGACAGTTTCTTCTCATTTTCCTCTTTTCCGTCATAACGCAGCTCCTGTAACTCTACTTCATTTTTTAAAATATTATTTTCCAGTTGTCTTTGATAATTTGTAAAATTAGACCGGAACTGCCTTACCATACTTCCATGCAAACAATAATATACATGATACAGTTTTTCTTCTCTGTTAATATATTCATACAGCTTTCTTGCAAAATCATAAATTCTGTCATTTATTTCTTTTTGTGAAACAATTCCTTTTCCGAATTCAAGCAAAATCAGATATTCATCTTCGTTTACCGGAAACCTGGCCCCTACATGAATCCCAGTATTTTCAGATACATTTTCGCACGCTCTTTTTATGAGCCGATTATCCAATGTCATCTGATTGTTATCAAGTGGAATATATTTCTTTAAAATCTTCGGAACCTTTCTTTGAGAAACGATAATATAATAATATTTCTTATGCAAACCTATATAATCATTTTCATCAAGAATATCTTTATATACCTCTTCTGAAATATTTTTTCTAAATAATTCCTCTAAAATTGCTGTAATTGTATACTGCTTTTTTGCTTTTTCTTTTATAATTTCTTCTTTTAATTTTAGTATTTTTCTTAAAAACCCATCTTCCTCCAGATCACTTTTTAAGATATAATCATCAATTCCTAACCGGATTGCCTGTTTTACATAATCAAAATTTTTATATGCTGAAAGGAACAGAATATGTGTATTTCCACCATATTCGCGAATTGCATCCCCTAATTCCAATCCATTTAATCCAGGCATCTTTACATCTGATATCACCAGATCCGGTCTATGTGTCTTGTAAATTGCAAGTGCCTGTTCTGGATTTGTCGTTACCCCGATCAATTCAAATCCATGATACTCCCAATCAATAATATGCTCCAAATACTCCAGTGCCAGCTTTTCATCATCCACTAACAATACTTTTATCATATTTTCTTCCTCCCATTATGCCCTGTCAAATGCTGTCTATTCCGATTATACAGCGACACCCGGAGTATCGCAAGCTGACAGGATGCGTATACTCCGGGTGTCATTTAAATTATTTTTTATTGTGCGTTTGTTCTCACAAGCTCTTTTTTCAGCTTTCGTTCACTGATAAAGTTCATTACTCTCTGGTTGTTGTAAGTAAAGATCATAATAACCAGAAGGAAGATTCCAGATGCTGTATCCTGCAGCGAAGCTGAAAGTCCCATGCTGAGAAGTCCTGTCGTCAGCATATTTAAAATAAAGTTTCCGATAAAGATTCCGATTACCAGATTACAATACTGTTCAAGTGCCAGTCCAACATAAATTCCAAGCATGCAGTTGAAAATAATATTCGTACTTGACATGTACATCGGCGTATCAATTGATCCCTGTATAGAAATCTTCAAAAGTGCCGCAACTCCAAGGAATAATGATGAAACTACATAGCAGAGGAATGCTGTTTTCTTGGTATTGACACCTGAATTTTTTGCAATTCTCTGTGAACTTGCACATGCTCTTACATTATATCCAAACTTTGTATAGTTGAAAATGATGTAGAACAGTACAAACATGATCGCAAAAATAATCAAACAATACGGAAATCTTCCAAGTGTTGTAATTTCTCCGTTAATAGCTGTTACCCATGAAATACTTGCCAGGTTGGATAATGTCTCATATACCATGCAAACACCAAGTGCTGTAACAATTGCCGGAACTCTCAGTAACATATACATAACACCTGAGATTGTTCCAAGTACAATGCCCGCTCCAACCACAATCAATGCAAATGGTATCAATCCGATTCCGTAAAGATATACCATTTTTGCTCCGAACATTGCCGAGAGCATTACAACCGCACCTGCACTAAGATCCATTCTGTTACACAACATGTTCGAACACATTGCGAATGAAATTAGCGTAGGGGCCAGCGTTTGCTTCAGGTTCATAATAAGACTCGCCGGTTTTCCAAATGCTCCGCCGGAGCATATGAAAAACAGAAGATATACAAATACCGGGAGCATAACGACTTTGCATACATTTTTAACTGTATCTGATTTCGTTTTCATACGCCTTCCCTTTCCATATCCGTTAAAGTAGTAATTTATTTTCCATGTCTTGCAATTGTATCTTCAATACTGTAGTTCTTGCCCATTTCAAGCAGCTCATCAGAAGATGCATTTTTATTTTTTGATTTAATCAGCTGATCAACTTCATCTGTTGTCCATGCATATACACCATCATTATGAAGGTATGTCATATAATCAGAGAATTCCTGACCAGATTTACATACAATAAAGTTAACCGGTACTTCTACTTTGTCAAGAGCATTTCCTTCCAGTGCATTGTAGATAAGTACGAACGGGAATACTGCATCAGCATACTGTCCACCGATTGCACATACTGTTTCACCATTGTCAAGGCTTCCCTGACAGTTTTCTGAAAGGTCACAGAATGCGATCTTAACCTGACCTTCACGTCCTGCTGATTTGATTGGTTCTGAGCAGTATTCAATACCAAGAAGTGTAATTGCAATACCATCGATAGAATCATCTGCTGCAAGGAAATCTTCTACTGCTTTTGTGAATTCAAGGCCTCTGTATTCACCAGCTTTTTTAACTTCCGGATGATCTTCAAATGCTTTCATCATACCTTCCCATCTTCTGTCATGGCAGGTAATTCCAGGTTCATAGCCAATTGCTGCAATGTTCTTGCATCCTGAATCAATAAGGCTTGTTACGATTTCATATCCTGCATCGTAATCTGCTTCATAAGATCCACCAACAAAGTAATCACTCTTGTAAACCTGATCTTTGATGCTTTCATCAATCTGTGACCAGCCTACACCAAGATAAACTTCATTTTCTTCACAAATTTTTAATCCCTGAAGGACTGCTGTTCCTGAGAAGTTTGTTGTGATAATACCATCAACACCCTGTGCACAGAGGTTTTCAATTGCAGAAAGATATGTTTCATCTGCAAAGTTTTCAATAATGTAATAGTTAAATTTTACACCATATGCTTTTCCAAGATAATCTGTGTATGCTTTGTATTTTGCGCAAAGGAAATCTGTTGTTGTATGGATAACTACACCAATTGTGTATTTACCATCCGGATCTCCACAAATTTCATCCTGACCTGATTTGTCTCCCCAGACTTCCTCTGTCTTTGCATCTTTTGTCTCTTTTGAACTGCTGTCTGATTTCTTGCTTCCTGAAGAACCACCACAACCGATTACAGAGAATACCATCATAACTGCTAATAAAACAGCTACTGCTCGTTTAATTCTTTTCATTTCTTTTCCTCCTCTTTTTCTCCTTGTTTCATCTATTACTCCAGTACACCATCTTTGTTCTTTACATATGTAAGGAATACTAACAGTAACAGTACCAGTCCCTGAATTCCTTCAACCACACGTTCGTTAACACCCAGGATAATCAATCCATTTCTCAAAAGGATAACAGAAAAGCTTCCGACCACAGCTCCGATCATTTTTACTTTAGAACCTCCGGACAATGGCACACCTCCAAGTACCAATGCTGTGACAACGTTCATTTCCATTCCCTGACCAGTTGAAGTACTTACACTTCCGGCTCTTGCCATAAGGATAAATCCTGCAATACCTACCGTGATACCACTGATAATGTAAGCGATCATTCTGGTTCTATTAACGTTTACGCCTGCCTGCTTTGCAGCGGCTGGATTTCCTCCAATTGCTTTATTATCTTTTCCAATTGCTGTTTTTTCAAATAAAATATAGCAGATAATAAAGACTCCTAACAGCATTCCCAGCTTAAATTTCTGATTATCAAATTCAAAGAGTTCAACCGGAATACTATATTTCTGTGATGCACATACCGTATTTAAGATTCCACGACACATATACATGATGCATAGTGATGTGATAAATGGCGAAACCTGCAAATATACGGAAACAACTCCGTTCAATACGAACCATACCAGTGCTGCAAGAATGTTTGTAATAAATACTACTCCTGCCGGTACTCCTGTGTTCGCAACTAAAATCGCAACTAAAACGCTGAAACCGATAACACCACCGTATGACAAATCCATTCCGCCATGTGAGTATACGAAAATTGCACCAAATGCCATAATCGCAATATATACGGTCTGATTCAGAATACTATTGATATTACCTTTTGTCAGCAGTTTCCCTTCTCCTCCGACCTGAAATATGATAATCATTAAAATGATTCCAAGGAAAGGAATTATTTTCTGAAGAATTTCTTTTGCCTTAGCTTTCTCTTTCACTTTTATCCCTCCTAAACCATCTTCTTGATTAATACAGATTCATTTAACTCTTCTGACCTGGTAAATGAATCCTGTATCTGACCATCTTTCATAATCAGAATACGGTCACTCATTCCAATCAGTTCCGGAAGTTCTTCTGAAATCATCAAAATAGATTTTCCTTCTTTTTTCAGGCGGTACATCAGCTGATACATAAATGCCTTTACACCAATATCAATTCCTCGTGTCGGGCAGTCCAGGATATAAATTTCTGACTCATTACCAAGCCATTTTCCAAATACAACTTTCTGTTTATTACCACCACTTAAATCACCTACGTTTTGTCCAATCTCTCTGCATTTAATGCTCATATCTTTTACCTGTTTATCGGTAAATTTCTTTTCAGCACCTTTGGTAATTACACCACCTTTTGCGATCATTGACAAGGATGGTAAAACGGTATTTTCCATGATACTTGCTGATAAGATCAGTGCTTCCTGGTCTCGATTCTTGGATACATATCCAATCTTGTTCTTGATTGCCTGTTTTTCTGATGTAATCTTTTTTCCATTTCCAAGTTTTACTTCACCATACAACGGTTTAACATTTCCAAATAACGCTTTTCCAAGTTCATGCATTCCGCAGTCTGTTAACCCACCTATTCCAAGGATTTCTCCTTTATGAAGTTCCAGTGAGACACCTTTAAGGCTATCTCCTACATACAGTTTTTCTGCTGAAAGCACAACCTCTTTCCCATAGCTTCCATCGTAATCACTTCGATAATAATCTCCGGTAAGTTTACGTCCTACCATCAACTCTTTTATCTTTTCCTCTTCAAACTCAGATTTTTCAAGTTCAGCAACAAACACACCGTCTCGCAAAACAATCAGCTTGCTACAAACCTCCATCAGTTCTTCCAGGTCATGGGAAATAAACAGTACTGTCTTATTTTCCTTCTTCATGTTCTTAATAACCTGGTAAATGATATCCCTTCCTCGTTGAGACAAGGCAGTTGTTGTTTCGTCAACGATGAAAATCCTTGGATTCGTATACAGTGCTCTTACAACTTCAATCAGTTTTCTTTCTTCCAGACTGTATTTTATGATCGGATCTTCCGGATGAATATTGTCAATTCCGATTTTTTCAAGTGCCTTTCTTGCTTCCTGATACATCTTTTTTCTGTCAACAACACCATGTTTTGTAAACAACTGCTCTTTTCCGATAAAAAGATTATCTGCTACTTTAATTCCCGGAAGTGTTCCCATTTCCTGGGCAATCATACTGATTCCATGATTCTGTGCATCCAGTGTGTCTGCTGGTTTATATGGTTTTCCGTCCAGAGTAAGCTCTCCTTCAGATTGCGGATAAACTCCGGAAATAATAGAGGAAAGAGTTGACTTTCCGGAACCATTTTCTCCGATCAGACCAATAACTTCTCCTTCATCAATGGTTACAGAAACGTCTTTCAATGCCTGAGTAAGTCCAAAGTTTTTTGAAATATGTTTTGCTTCCAAAATCACGCTCATTTCGTTGCCACCTCCCTCTTTCCTTCTTCTTTTATTATCCTAAAACAATTACATTCCATGACATTTTTGGTAATACTACAGAATTTGTAGCTGTTACCTCTTTCTCTTCCATTTCAACTGCATCCGGATGTTCAATTGTGTTCATTACAGAATAGTCATTTCCGGCAAGTACCAGATGTTTCTTTACTTTCTTATCTCCATATCCCTGTAAATCAACTTCAAATTCAACGTCCTCTTCCTGATCGCAGTTCAGAACGAAGATTCTTACTTCATCATTTTCCTCATTATAGATAACTGCTGGTTCAACAACATTTAATTCACCTAAATCGCACTGATATTTCGGTGCATCCACAATGGCTTTCTTAACAGTTCCATGTCCATATTTGCTGAGCATATGGAACGGATGATAAATCGCCTGTTTGAAAATTCCGCCTCCCGGAATTGTTGTAATCGGAGCAATCACATTGATAAGCTGTGCCAGGCATGCAATTTCAACTGTATCTGCATTGTTCAACAATGAAATTCCAAGTCCTCCAACAACAACTGCATCCAGCAGACTGTATTTTTCCTGCAGAATCGGTGGTGCGATTTCCCATTTTCCAGCTGATGTCATCTCGAACGTTGTAAGTCCCATTAAATCATCCAGAGAATCCAGTTTGATGTCCTGGAAATTCCACACATTCCATTCATCCAGACAAATCTTTAAATCTTTATCAAAATGATTTTTAGCCTTTACATACTCAATAACTTTTGCGCTGTTTTTGATATGAGAATCCAGCTGTTTATAGGAAGCAAGATAATTTGTTGTTCCCTGTCCTGAGTTCATTGTATAGTTATGAGTTGATAAATAATCAACCTGATTATAAAGATCTGTCAGCATTGTTCTGTCCCATTCCATATAGGTTGGTAACATTTCATAACTGCTTCCGCAGGCAACCAGTTTAATAGAAGGATCAACCCATCTCATGATCTTTGCTGCTTCAAGTGCTTTCTTTGTATAATCTTCTGCTGACAAATGTCCTGCCTGCCAGCTTCCTTCCATCTCATTCCCAAGGCACCAATATTTGATATTATATGGTTCTGGATGTCCGTTCTGGGCTCTCAAATCACTCCAATAGGTTCCACCCGGATGGTTGCAATATTCAACCAGATCGCCGGCATCTTTAATACTTCCTGTTCCAAGGTTGACTGCGATCATCGGTTCAATACCAACTTTTTCTGCCCACTGGCAAAATTCATCAATACCGAACTGGTTTGTTTCAATACTTGACCATGCATAATCCATACGTTTTGGTCTTTTTTCTTTTGGTCCAATTCCATCATGCCAGTCATAGCATGATACAAAGTTTCCACCTGGATAACGAATTACCGGAACGCCTAATTCTTTTACTAATTCCATGACATCTTTACGATATCCGTCTTCATCTGCATTTGGATGCCCCGGCTCATAGATTCCTGTATAAATGCTTCGTCCCAGATGTTCTGTAAAAGACGAGTACATTTTGTCATCAATTTTTCCAATGTCGTAATGGATGTCACTAAAGCATTTTGCTTTTTTCATTTCTCGTTCCTCCCTTAAACTTTCATATTCTCCTGTCGTTCATTTCAAACGATTCTTTGTTATGTGAATATTTTAGAATGGCGCCTGTTTTTTCACTATATTCATTTTTTATGTGAATGTATAAAATTTTTTGGTTTTATAAATTTCTTCCAAAAAATGTGTAATTTTTTTAAGTTTGTTAAGTATTCTGCATAATTTCAAACAAAAGTCACAGTCTTTCACATTAAAAAAGTCCCATATGGCAACCCTTTCCGTCACCATACAGGACTTCTCCTTCTTTTCCTTTTATTCAACATTCTTCGTCGCAACAATATCCACGCCCGTGTCCGCCACATTTTCAAGAATCACATCCCCAATATGAACCGGAGCCGGAACTTCAATTCCTTTGAGCGCCTTCAC
>OLOB01001617.1_pt1 | contig 14530 bp, 13 predicted proteins | sample 1671911 | NCBI WGS metagenome assembly OLOB01 (sample SAMEA3136625, study PRJEB25190) | human gut metagenome | biome: human gut; feature: human-associated habitat; material: faeces | place: Austria | collected 2013
GCTTTAGTAGAAATTGAACCAATATCAACACCAAGATATGCTTTTTTCATTTATATGTTCCTTTCATATGTTCATATCATTTAATGTTTATTTATTTCAATTTATACCAAAAAATAGATACTTTTAACAATATCTATTATAACACTTATAAATTAATATGTGAAATTATTACTAAAAAAATAACCTTAATAAAAAAAATAATACTTTTTATTAAAAGTACTATTTACTTATTTTCTTAATAAGAGAATGGACGGTTGTACTAGTTTTAATATTAGCGTCATGAATATTAGAAAATAACATTCTATATCCATCGTATTTCTTTAACATTTCGATATCATTAGTATCATTCCCAACCGTATATATATTGTCTGGTCTACCTACAATATTGCATAAAACTTCAATGCCATAATCTTTACGACAATCTTTTCTTATAAAAGCGTTTCTATATAATTTATCAATACATAAATCACTAAAATTATAACTTAATTCATTTTTTATTTTTCTATAATTTTCGATATTTTTAACAAGAACAGCTATTTCAACAATGTCATTATTTCTTCTAGTAATGCCTCTACTATCAAATAAAGTATAATCTAATCCTAATAAATCAATCATTGAAATAATTTCTTTGCATCTATCATTTTCAATACCATTTGAATGTAATAGCTCATTTTTTTCAAAAACAGTAGAACCATCATTGCAAATCAAATAATCATATGGTATATCATACCTATTTATTTCGCCTTTAATAGAGGTATAGGCTCTACCTGTCGCAATAACAAAAGTATTTCCTTTTTCCATATATTCTCTAACTGCTTTAATATTTAAATTAAGTTCTAAACTAGTGGTAACACTTCCATTAAATGTTCCATCATAGTCACTAACTAACATTGACATAATATCACCTGATTAGATAGTTTATCATTAAACAAAAGTTATGTCAAACACCACCAATATTTCCACACCATCTAAGATATATTTTTCTCATGAAATCAATTGGTATAACTGTCATAGAAAGAAGAATCATAATGTTAAATTCTTTAAAAGTTAAGCCTGTTGTTCTAAATATATTACCACCATAATACATTAAATAAATTTGAATTATTATAATCATAAATATGATAGCTAAAAACACTTTGTTCTTGAATAAATTGGAAAACAGATTAAGACGATGTGTTCTAGCATTAAATGCATTAAAAATACCAATAAATATAAATAATCCAAAAAAAGCAGTCATTATATAGATATTATTATCATTCATTCTAAAATAAGAATGTAAAAAATGAGACTTTAAAAAGATAATACATAAAATTGCTGAATATAATCCTGTAAACATAATTTCATCTAACATATATCTATTAATAATTGGCTCATCTTTTTTCTTTGGTAGTTCATACATATACTCTTTTAGAGGAGGTTCGAATGAAAAAGCAAAGCCAGCTAAAGTATCCATAACCATATTAACCCAAAGCATTTGAATAACTGTAATTGGTGTATCTACACCTATGAAAGGGCCAATAATTGATAAGGATACTGCACATATATTAACAGTAAGTTGAAAAATAATAAATTTTCTAATACTTTTAAATAATTTGGATTATTTAAAGAAATATCACCTAATTTCCTAGTTGTTGTATATGCTTCTACATCTTCATGTAAATTCCATTTTATTAATTTCATTTGTTTCTCCTTTACAAAAGTCCAATTCTTTTTAATACATGACCATACCTTATATTAGGAGGTGTTATTATGAGTTGTAATTGTCAACAAAATACATGCTGTCAAGGACAATATGGAAACTTTGATAATAACGGTTATGCAAATTATTTTAATTCAAATATAGGAAATGGTTTTACTCCACAACCAATTGTCGCTCCTAAGAAAGTATGTACAACATTTCAAAATCAATATGTAGAACAACCTATTATTTGTCCAATTGAATGTCGTCGTGTCAATAACATTGTTTATGTTCCACGTTATTATCCTCGCTATGAACAAACATGTTATACACAAACAAATCGTTATTAAAAATAGGTGCTTAGCATCTATTTTTTTGTAAGTTCTTGTAAAAACTCATCATCTGGATCAATATAGATTGTTTTATAATTATCTAAAATTACTTTTCCTGGTTTACTACCCGCAGGTTTTTTGAGTGTTTTGACGAGTGTATAGTTTACTGGAACACTACTTGAATTTTTTCCTTTTGAATAGTATGCAGCAATTTTAGCAGCTAAACGAATCGTATATTCATCTAAATCTTGTGCTTTAACAATGACATGGCTTCCTGGCATATCTTTTGCATGGAACCACATATCATAACGATGCGCATATTTAAATGTTAAATAATCGTTTTGTAAGTTATTTTTACCAATATCGATTTCAATTCCATCTTTTGTAAGATATTGTTGAAATTGAGGACGTTTTTTCTTACGAATTGTATTTTTTTGTTTTTTCTTTTTTAAATATCCTTCGTTTTCTAATTCTTCTTTGATTTCTAAAGCATCATAATATGTTGCTTGTGACATAGCGGTTATTAAAGAATCGAAATATTCAATTTCTTTTTCAGTTAAATCAATTTGTTCTAAAAGAACATTGATTGAATTTTTAGCTTTTTGATATTTTTGATAATATTTTTGAGCATTGGCTTTTGGATCTAATTTAGGATCTAAAGTAATATCTAATTTTGTATTATCATAATAATTGTCAACAACAACATGAGTCATTCCTTTTTGTATTAAATGTAAAGAAGCATATAATAAATCTCCTTTAATACGATAATCATCACTATTATGTGAATCATCTAAGGTTGCTTTTAATTTCTTTAATTTTGAAGTGTTTTTTTGATATTCATTTTGTATAAATTTTAAAAGATTGCTTGTTTGTTGTTTAATTCTTTCTTTTTGATCTATTTCATTAAAGTGAGTATCTAAACCATCAAATAAAGAATATTTAGACGTTTCTCCTTGTAAATGTGTCAGTTCAATAACATGAAAATATTCTTTATCATTGACTTTCGTAATATAGAGATTTTGAGAATTTTCTATTTCTTTCATAATCTCTTTAAAAGATTCATCTTGATCAATACGATATAAGATTTCTTTAGATAAAATAGGAGACATTCCTTGATAGATTTTAGTAAGTTGGTTATCTTCTACAAATTCATTTGTAAAAGGATCGAGTTTTTCCATCATTGGTGGTAATTGATAAAGGGCTCCTGGTTGTAAAAATCTTTCACTGTTCATACTTGGTGAAATATGTTTAATACAATCAATGATTTTATCGTTTTGACCTACTAAAATAATGTTTGAATGTTTTCCCATGACTTCTACATAGAGAACATATTCAATATAATCACCTAATTCATTGTGACAGCTAAAAGTGATTTTAAAAATACGATCCAAATCGATTTGTTCAATATCTTTAATATAACCACCTTCTAAAAGCTTACGATAAAGCATTGTAAGCGGATTAGGAGATTCTGGTGTTGGATAAGATAAAGATGTTAATTGAACACGTGCATACATTGGATGACTTGAAATCAATAACTGATAATTCTTTTTATTTGCACGAACTTGAAATAAAAGTTCATATTTTGATATTTGATAAATTTTATTGATACGACCGCCTTTTATTGTTTCTATCAATAAATTTTTTACTTGATGCATCATAATGCCATCATATGCCATAGTTATCACCCCAAAATACTATAACATATTTGAAATTTAATTGACATTATCTCTTTGTTATTGTAGAGTTATTTTTATAAAAAAAGGGGTGTGGAAAAATTGAAAAGAGGAATGTTAAACTTTCTTAGTGGGCCTAGTGGTGTTGGTAAAGGAACAGTAAGAGAAGAATTGTTCAAAGATGAAAGTTTAAATTTAAGTTATTCTATTTCAATGACAACAAGAAAACCTAGACCTACAGAAACAGATGGTGTAGATTATTTCTTTGTTGATGAAAAAACGTTTGTAGATAAAATTGCTCAAGGTGGATTATTAGAATGGGCAAGATTTGTAGGTAATTATTATGGTACCCCTAAAGATAATGTAGATCGTTTATTAGATGAAGGGAAAAATGTCGTTTTAGAAATCGAAGTTCAAGGAGCGTTGCAAGTCATGAAAAAGTGTCCAGATGCCCTTACGATTTTCTTGGTACCACCTTCATTAGAAGAATTAGAAAGACGTATTCGTGGTAGACGTACTGAAAGCGAAGATATCGTAAAAGAACGTTTGGATAAAGCACGTAAAGAAATTCAAACAAAAGATGAATATAAATATGTTGTAGAAAATGATGATGTTCATCTAGCAAAAGATAAAATAGCAAAAATTATTAAAGAACATCAAAAGTAACTGTTGGTTTTTATAACTGACAGTTTTTTTGATAAAGCTACAATAGATGTGGTAAAATACAAACAAAAGAGAGGTGGAAATATGTATATTGTTAAGGTTCTTGTGGAACATGCAATCTATAAATTAGATACGACCTATGACTATTTATCTAAATATCAAGTTTTGGCAGGTTGTCGAATCCATATCCGTTTTGGTTATCAACAACTTGTAGGTTATGTCGTTGAATGTCAAGAAACACTTTTTACTCAAAAACAATTAGAAGAAAAAAATGGTTTTAAATATTCTTTTATCCAAGATGTCATTGATCAAAAACCATTACTTAATCAAGAATTACAAGAACTTGCAAACTATCTTTCAAAACAAACGCTTTCTACAAGAATCAGTTGTTTACAATGTATGTTACCACCTCAATTAAAACCAAGTACCAATCATAGTGTTGGTATTAAATATCAAAAAGTTGTTTCCTTTGTAAAAGATATTCCCCTTAAAACAACAAAACAACAAGAAGCTTTAAATTATATAAAAGAACACGATTTATTACCCATAAAGGATTATCCTTTTTCAACAGCTCTTTTAAATAATATAGAAAAACAAGGAGCAATTATTTATAAACAAGTAGAAGTTTATCGAAATCCTTACAATGAACATCTACAACAAGAAGATTATCCCTTGACTACTAGTCAACAAAAAGTTGTTAATCAAATATTAGCATCTTTTCATCAATTTAAAACCTTTTTACTTTATGGAGTCACAGGTTCAGGAAAAACAGAAGTTTATTTACACCTTTCTAGATTTGTGATTGAACAAGGAAAAACTGTCTTGATGCTTGTCCCTGAAATTGCTTTGACTCCAATGATGGTCTCTGCTTTTAAAAGCCGTTTTGGAAAAAGCGTCGCTATCTTACATTCAAAATTATCAGCGGGAGAAAGATATGATGAATATCGTCGAATCATTGATGATGAAGTAAAAATTGTCGTTGGAGCAAGAAGTGCTGTTTTTGCACCACTGGAAAATATAGGTTTGATTATTATGGATGAAGAACATGATGCTAGTTATAAACAAGAAAGTCCACCACGTTATTTAACATCTCAAGTAGCGAGAAAAAGGGGTGCTTATCATCAATGTCCAGTTGTTTTAGGTAGTGCCACACCTTCTCTTGAAAGCTATAGTCGTGCTTTAAAGGGTGCATATGAATTATGTATACTTTCTCAAAGGGTCAATCAAAAACCTTTACCACAAATTGAATTGATTGATATGGTCGAAGAAATGAAAGCACATCATTATGAAGTATTATCAAGGAAGATGAAATCTAAAATACAAGAAACAATTGATAAAAATGAACAAGTGATTTTATTGCTTAATAAAAGAGGTTATTCAAGTTATGTTCGTTGTTTAGATTGTGATGAGGTATTAAAATGTCCTCATTGTGATGTATCTTTAACTTATCACAAAGATACCCATACAATGCGTTGTCATTATTGTGACTTTCAAGTACCTTACCAGCAAAAATGTAGTCATTGTGGAAGTACCAATATTAAACTTATTGGCAGTGGGACACAAAAGATAGAAGAATATTTACAAAATAATTTTATAAATTCAAGAGTGATTCGCTATGATGTAGATTCTACAAGGAAGAAGCAAGGACATCATCAATTGCTTAAACAATTTGAAAACCAAGAAGCAAATATATTAATAGGAACACAGATGATTGCTAAAGGATTAGATTTTGAAAATGTGACTTTTGTAGGAGTTATTAATGCAGATCTTTCTTTAAATATTCCTGATTTTAGAGCAAATGAAAGAACATTTCAATTATTAGAACAAGTTTCTGGTAGAAGTGGTCGAGGGAAGAAACAAGGAACAGTGATGATTCAAACGTATAACCCTGATCATTTTGTTTTACAATGTGTTAAAAATCATGATTATCAAAGTTTTTATCAAAAAGAAATGGAAATGAGAAAACTTGCGAAATATCCACCTTATTGTTATTTAATAAGTATTTTAGTGCAAGGTAAAAAAGAAGATGATGTGACTTTTTGTAGTCAACAAATAAAGGAATATTTAGTAAAACAATTACCGAAGGCAATTGTTTTAGGACCTGCTAATTGTACGATTTATAAGATGAATGATATTTATCGAAAGAGAATGACACTTAAAATAACGAATACAACACATGTTTATGAGGTGTTGCATGCAATGAGTGATTATTATAATAAAAAAGGAAGAAAGGTAAATGTGATATGTGATTTTAATCCATACACAACGATATAGTTATGGCAAGAGAAAATGCATATATGATTTTAAATCAATATTTTGAAGATGAGAGTTTTTTAAATATTGCTTTAAATGAACAATTAAAGAAAAGTAATTTAAAAAGAGAAGATAAAGATTTATGTACAACCATTGTTTATGGAACAATTCAAAATCTTTTATATATTCAATATCAACTTCAACCTTATATTAAAGGAAAAAGAGTAAAGAAAAAAATAAGGACACTTCTTTATATGTCTTTATATCAATTGATATATTTAGATAAAATACCTGAATATGCCATTATTAATGAAGCGGTTAAAATAGCTAAAAAAGAAGGTTATCAAACAAGTCAATTTGTAAATGCGGTATTGAGGAATTTTACAAGAAACGAAAGAAGATCGTTAGAGGAATTAGATGAATTAGAAAAAATCTCGATTATGACATCACATCCTTTATGGATGGTCAAAATGTTTAATAAACAATATGGTTTAGAAAAAACAAAAATGATTTGTGAAGAAGATAACATGCCTCCTACAAGAAGTGGGAGAGTCAATACATTAAAAACAACAAAAGAAGAGTTATTAAAAGAAAGCTGTTTTGAAGAGGGAACATTGTCTCAAGATGCTCTTTTATATAAAAGAGGAAATCTAGCCTATACTTCTTATTACAAAGAAGGTAAAGTAACGATTCAAGATGAATCAAGTCAATTAGTAGCAAGACTTTTAGATCCTCAAAAAACAGATTACGTTTTAGATATGTGTAGTGCTCCAGGAAGTAAAACAACACATCTTGCAGCATTAATGGAAAATCAAGGAAAAATAGAAGCCTATGATTTATATAAGCACAAAGTAAAATTAATAGAACATAATTTAAAACGTTTAGGTGTTAAAAATGTACATGTTCAAGCAGGTGATTCTACAAAGCTCATAGAACGCTATCCTCCTGAAACGTTTGATCGTATTTTATTAGATGCACCTTGTTCAGGATTTGGGGTTTTAAAACGTAAACCAGAAATTAAATATCATGATTCGAGTGTGATGGATGGTTTAATCCCATTACAAGCACTTTTATTAGAAAATGCGTATAATTTATTGAAAAATGATGGTACAATGGTTTATAGTACATGTACAATCAATAAAAAGGAAAATGGGATGATGATTGAACATTTTATTCAAAAACATCCTGATATGAAAGTTATTGAACAACGTACAATTTTGAATTATGAATATCACACAGATGGATTTTATATGTGTAAAATGAAAAAGGGATAGAAGATGGAACATTTATATAATTATTCTTTAGAAGAATTAACTGAATATTTTAAATCAATCAATGAAAAACCTTTTAGAGCAAAGCAGGTTTTTCAATGGTTATATCAAAAAAATGCTTTTGATTTTCAAGAAATGTCTAATATATCAAAAGATTTAAGAGAAAAATTGGAAAAACAATGCATCATTGATACCTTTGAAATACAAGAAAAGCAAGTATCAAGTGATGGAACTATCAAATATTTATTTAAAATGATTGATGGTAACTTAATAGAAGCCGTTTTAATGAGACATGACTATGGTCAATCATTATGTGTAACAAGCCAAGTAGGATGCAATATGCAATGTGCATTCTGTGCTAGTGGGCTTTTAAAAAAACAACGTAACTTAACAGCTGGTGAAATGGTCAATCAAGTCATGGCAGTCGCTAAAGATACAGGTATTCGTGTTTCACATGTTGTTGTCATGGGAACAGGTGAACCTTTTGATAACTATGATGAAGTGATGAAATTCGTTAGAATTATTAATCATCCTCATGGTTTAGCTATTGGAGCAAGACATATTACGATTTCTACATGTGGACTTGTCAATATGATTGAAAGATATAGCAATGAAGGAATTCAAACAAACCTTGCTATTTCTTTACATGCCCCTAATGATGAAATTAGAGACCAATTAATGCCTGTAAATAAAGCGTTTAATATGGATGCTTTAAGAAAAGGTGTTGCAGATTATATCGAAAAAACGAATCGTAGAGTGACATTTGAATATATTTTATTAGATGATGTCAACGATTCACTTGCACATGCTAGACAGCTTGCTCATTATATGAGAGGATTGAATGCGTATGTGAATTTAATTCCTTATAATAGTGTTGATGAACATGGTTTTAAACCAAGTAGTCATGTAGAGGAATTTAAAGACGAACTATTAAGATTACATATTAACTGTACGGTTAGAAAAGAACATGGTAGAGATATAGATGGAGCATGTGGTCAGCTAAGAGCAAAACGTAGTGGGGTGATATAATGGAGTATTATGCATTGACTGATATTGGAAAAATCAGAGAAAAAAATCAAGATCAAGCAGCAACGGCCATCAATTTAAAAGATCAGGTTTTAGGTGTTGTTTGTGATGGTATGGGAGGACATAAGGCAGGAGAAATTGCATCTCATGTTGTAGAAGAACATGTACTTACATGTTTTAAAGCCAATCCACCTTTTTTGGATGATGAAGAAGTGACAAATTGGTTAATGGATACTGTTTTAGAAGCTCATCAAATTGTAAAAAGAATGGCTAATATGCAAGAAGATACGAAAGGAATGGGAACAACTGTAGCGATTGCGGTGGTTGATGGTGATGATGCTTTCTTTTGTCATGTAGGTGATAGTCGTATTTATATTTATGATGATCAAGAAATTACCCAAATGACAAGAGATCATACTTTAGTCAATGAATTGATTGAAAGAGGTGCAATTACAAAGGAAGAAGGAAAGAATCATCGTCAAAAGAATGTTTTAATGCAAGCTATTGGTGTTGAGATGAATATTGTACCAGATATTCAAAAGTATAAATTAAATGGGAAGAATATTTTGATTTGTAGTGATGGGTTATTTAATTCTTTAGAAGATGAGGAAATTTTAAATATTGTTAAAAAAAATATGAATGTTAGAGATAAAGTACATCTTTTAATTGAACAAGCAAATGAACATGGTGGGCATGATAATATTGCTGCTGTGTTAATAGAAGGAGGACGTTAAAAAATGAATAAAATCATTGCTGAACGTTATGAATTGATTGATATTATTGGTCAAGGAGGAATGGCAGATGTTTATCTAGCAAATGATACGATTTTAAATCGTACAATTGCTATTAAGATATTACGTACATCTTTAGCGAAAGATCCAATTTATATTGCAAGATTTCAAAGAGAAGCTTCAGCAGCAGCTGCGCTTTCACATAAAAATATTGTTGAAATTTATGATGTTGGTGAAGATAATGATCAATACTATATTGTCATGGAATATGTACCTGGTAGAACATTGAAAGAATTAATTGCTAAAAGAGGTGCTTTACATGTAATGGAAGCTATTGACATTATGAAACAAGTGCTTTCAGGAACAGCAAGAGCACATCAAATGGGAATTATTCATCGTGATTTAAAACCACAAAATATTTTAGTAACGGATACAGGAACAGCTAAGATTGCTGATTTTGGAATTGCTTCTATTCAATCACTTACACAGTTTACACAAACAGATGTGATTATGGGTTCTCTTCATTATTTAGCACCAGAATTAGCACGAGGAGAAAAAGCGACAGTTCAAAGTGATATTTATGCTTTAGGAATTGTTTTTTATGAATTATTAAGAGGACAAGTACCATTTAATGGTGAATCTCCAGTGAATATTGCTTTAAAACATATGCAAGAAGATTTACCATCACTTAGAGAATTTAATCCATCTATTCCTCAATCAGTAGAAAATATTATTATTAAAGCAACTGCTAAAAACTTAAATGATCGTTATAAAAGTGCTACGGAAATGTTAGAAGATTTACAAACATGTTTATCTAGAACAGATGAAGAAAAACTTGTTTTTGATCATAGTGATGAAGTGAATGATCCTACGATTGTTGTAAATCCACGACAAATCTTTGATGAAGAAGAACCAGAAGAAGTTGAAGAAAGAGCTGTTGAAAAGAAGAATAATAATGGTAAAGGAAAACAAATTTTAGAAAAATTAAAAAATCCTAAAGTTTTTGCAGGAGTCGTTGCAGGTGTTGTTTTGATTATTGGAATTATTTGTTATTTCTTACTTTTTGGTGGAAATAAACAACCAAATGTAATGCCAGATTTAGTTGGATTGAAACAAAGTGAAGCAGAAAAAATGTTAAAAGATTATGATGTTACAATTAATAAGACAGTTTTTAAAGAATTATCTGATGATTATAAAAAAGGTTTAATTACAAAAACTGATCCAGAAAAAGGTTCTTCTATTAAAGAAGGAGATGTTATCACAATTACTGTTTCAAAAGGTAAATATATTGTTTTAGATGATTATACAGGATTAAGTTATGATGAAGCTAAAAAGAAATTAAATAAGATTGGCTTTAAAGTTGATATAAAACGTGAAGTTTCTGATAAAAAGGCGGGAACAGTTTTAGAACAAAGTTTAGAAAAAGGTTATAAACAAGATCCTACAGATAAAGATCGTACAATTACACTTACGATTTCTAAAGGATCCTATGTGATTTTAGATGATTATACAGGTATGAGCTATGATGATGCCTATAATAAATTGAGTGGTTTAGGATTCAATGTTACAAAACGTGAACAAACTTCTGATCAACCGGCAGGTACCGTTATTGATCAAAATTTAGCGAAAGGCTATAAAGTAGATCCAACAGATACAAATAGAAATATTACGTTGACTGTTTCTACTGGTTATAGTCAAACAGTGCCTTCTGTTGTTGGTTTAACACCAGATAGTGCGAAATCTAATCTTGAAAACTTAGGCTTTACTGTTTCAATGGAAGGGACACAATTCCCTGAATCAGGTGGAGATGAACGTTATATCGGTGCAGTTTACAAACAAAGTATTGCTGCTGGAACAAAAGTAGATAAAAAAGGAACGACAATTACAATCTATTATTATGAAGACTAACATAGATGAAGGGCGTATTGTCAAGGCATTAGCTGGTTTTTATTACATTGATGATGGTCATGAAGTGCATCAATGTCGTGCCCGTGGAAAATTTAGAAAACAAGATATAAAACCAGTTGTTGGTGATTTTGTAGAATTTCAAAAAGGTAACCATGATGATGGTTACCTTCTCAAAATATTAGAGAGAAAAAATGTTTTAAGAAGACCACCGATTGCAAATATTGATCAAGCATTACTTGTTTTTTCAAGAAAAGAGCCTGATTTTTCAACAGTATTATTAGATAAGTTCTTATTATTGATAGAACACTATCACATTAAACCAATCATTGTTATTTCTAAAATGGATATTGAAGGGGATGACTCTATTTATCAATATATTCAAGAATATAGAAATGCAGGATATACTGTGATTGAAACAAGTTCTAAACAAAATAAAGGAATAAATGAGATTAAAGAAATTTTTAAAGATCAAGTGACTGTGATTACTGGACAAAGTGGTGTTGGTAAATCAACGCTTTTAAATGCGTTAGATATTTCTTTAAATTTAGAAACAAATCAAATATCGAAAGCTCTTGGAAGAGGGAAACATACGACAAGACATGTTGAACTCATGAATTTATATGATGGTTATGTAGCGGATACTCCTGGTTTTTCATCTCTTGAATTAGAGATGGAACCAACAGAAGCAGCGAGAGCATATCATGATTTTGATGAATATGCTACTGCTTGTAAGTTTAGAGGATGTTTGCATGATAGTGAACCTCATTGTGCTGTTAAAGAGGCTGTTGATGAAGGAAAGATTTCTAAAGAACGTTATGAACATTATTTAACAATGTTAAAAGAATTAAAGGAAAAAAAGGAGAAACGATATGGTTAAAGTTGCACCTTCTCTTCTTTCAGCAAATTTTGCTTGTTTGAAAGATGATATTGAAAAAATCGAAAATGGAAAAGCTGATTGGCTTCATTATGATGTTATGGATGGACATTTTGTACCTAATATTTCTTTTGGATATAGTGTTTTAAAAGATGTTTCTAAAGTAACAAATTTATTTTTAGATGTTCATTTAATGATCAGTGAACCTCAAAAGTATGTAGATGAATTTATTAAAAGTGGAGCAAATTTAATTGTTTTTCATATTGAAACAATGGAAAATAAAGAAGATACTTTAGCACTTATTCATCATATTAAAGAAAATAATGTACAAGTAGGAATAAGTATTAAACCAAATACACCGGTTGATGCTATTCAAGATTATTTATCTTTATTAGATGTTGTTTTAGTGATGTCCGTTGAACCAGGGTTTGGTGGACAATCATTTAAGGAAATTGCTATTGATAAAATTAAAGATCTAGCTTCAAGGAGAAAAGATAATAATTACAATTATCTCATTGAAGTTGATGGTGGAATCAACGAATCAACAGGGAAACAATGTAAAGAAGCAGGTGTTGATGTTCTTGTTGCTGGAAGCTATGTATTTAATAGTGAAGATTGTTCACAAAGGATTGCTTCTTTAAAATGAAAATAGCGTTATGTGCCACACATTTAGAAAAGATGATACTTCCTCAAGACAGAGAATATATTGGGGTAGATCATGGTGTGGAAGAATTATTGAAACAAGGAATTACACCAAAGTTTGCCATCGGTGATTTTGATTCCTTACAAAATAGACAGACATTAGAAAATTTAAATATTCAAATTTTACCAGAAAGAAAAGATGTGACAGATACTCATGCTGCTATCGAATATGCAATTTCTAAAGGTTATGATGAAATTGAATTATATGGTGTTACCGGAGGACGTTTAGATCATTTTTTTGCAGTTATGTGTTTGCTTGAAAAATATCAAGATGTTTCTATAAAGGTTATTGATCAACAAAACTGTATTCAATTATTAAAACCAGGAATTCATCACATATATAATCAAGAATATTATTATTTTTCATTATTTGCTTTAAATGAAAGTATTCTATCTATTAGTCAAGCTGAATATACATTAGATCATTATTTACTTAAAAGAGATGATCCATTATGTGTATCAAATGAAGTTAAAGGTGATTATACAATTATTGAAAATAATGAAAATATTATTTTAGTTCGATCAAGAGATGCTAAATAGGCATCTTTTTCTTTTGAAAAAGAGTTATAATAATAGAAAGAGTTAAATAATGTTTCTAAAGAGATTGACAATGGAGAATTATATGTTATAATTAAGTAGTAATCATTCCTAATAAGGAATTAAAAAAAGGAGAAAAGAAATATGGCTAAATTTGTATGTAAAGTATGTGGATATGTTTATGAAGGAGATGCAGCACCAGCTGAATGTCCAGTATGTCATGTAGGAGCTGACATGTTTGAAGAAGTAAAAGGTGAAATGAAATTAGCAGCAGAACATGAATATGGAATCTATGCTAAAACTGTAAAAAATAATCCTGATATTAGTGATGAAGATAAAAAATATATCTTTGATCAATTAAAAGCTAACTTTGAAGGTGAATGTTCAGAAGTTGGTATGTATTTATGTATGGCAAGAATTGCTCATAGAGAAGGTTATCCTGAAATTGGATTATATTGGGAAAAAGCTGCTTATGAAGAAGCAGAACATGCAGCTAAATTTGCTGAAATGTTAGGAGAAGATTTAGAACCAAATATGAAAGCAACAACTAAAGATAATTTAGCTTGGCGTGTTGATTGTGAATTTGGAGCTACTGCTGGTAAAGTTGAACTTGCTACATGTGCTAAAAAGAATAATTTAGATGCAATTCATGATACTGTTCATGAAATGGCTAGAGATGAAGCTAGACATGGTAAAGCATTAAAAGGTTTATTAGATAGATATTTTGGAAAATAATAGAATTATTGAATTATAGAAGGGCTCAATTGAAATGAGCTCAATGGAGTCAACTTAAGAAGTTGGCTCTTTTTTTACCTTTTTAACTCATATAGATTTCTAAATATATATTTGTAGTTAAGTATTTGTAGACTATTTATATTTAAT
>OLOB01001620.1_pt1 | contig 14507 bp, 17 predicted proteins | sample 1671911 | NCBI WGS metagenome assembly OLOB01 (sample SAMEA3136625, study PRJEB25190) | human gut metagenome | biome: human gut; feature: human-associated habitat; material: faeces | place: Austria | collected 2013
AGCATCGACTCGTTCGCCAACAGCGAGGTCGGCATGACACGCGCCGGATTGAGCCGAAGCGAGATCGTCCGCTTGAAGGCCGACCAGCGCAAGGCTCAAGCCGGACAGGTCCTCGACCAGATTCGCGGCATGCGCCAACAGACGGAGCAGACGCAGGACGACGGGGAACGCCAGACCGACGCTTCCACGCAATCAACTGTTGCGGGGGGGGCTGAAGGACAGCTTCGACGCACTGGGAGTAGCGATCAGAGCTGGGGTGACACCGGAATCCGCGGCATCGATGCTTGGACTGAAAGGCATTGAATTCACCGGCATGACGCCGGTCAGCCTCAAACTACCGGAAGGCGGCGGAAATGAGCCTGAACAGTCTGAACCTGCCGCCGGAACGACGCAGAAGGCTTGAACTCGACCTCAATGATTTGTACGAGGATTACACGGACACCATGAGCCGCCTGCAGAAGGAGGCCGGCAACAGTGTCTCGGGCCTTGTCTGGGACGGTGAAAGCCAGGAGCTCATCAAAGCGGAGATCAACCGGTATGCCGACGCGGCCAACAAACTCGCATCCGACTACTACGGCCATGTGCGCGACCTGTGGGCGCAGTACGGCGGAATCGATATGCCGGAATACGAGCCGCCTTCCATCACCGCCGACCGCGCGGTCTGGCAGATGGAAGGCGGTTTCAACAACACTGACTTCATGGGATTGCACTACAAGGATGTCATTCCAGATGAAAACGGAGCCGTTCACAACAACGCCGGAATAACCATCGACGACCTGTGGCCAACGTTCGCTGACGAGGAGCAGGCGCTGGAATACGTGCAGAATCTGATTCAGACCGTCGGGCGGCTGACCATGCAGAGGGCTGTGGCCAACGATCCCACCAAGCCTCGCTGGGCGCGTGTGCCGCGAGGGGCTAAGACATGCGCGTTCTGCCTTATGCTCGCCTCGCGTGGCTTCGCCTACCTGAGCGAGGACACCGCCGGACGGCAGATGCAATACCATACGGACTGCGACTGCGACATCGTGCCAAGCTGGGGCAGCAGCAAACTCAAAGGATACGATCCGGACAAGTATCGTGAAATGTACCAGGCAGCCAAGGCTGCGGCCGGCGATGACGGCGACTGGCGTGACACGCTAGCCCAATTGAGACGCATCTATCACGATGAGGTCAATGATGGTGTGACTGCCCAACCGACGATTCGATGGAGCGGCAAATCGATTCCAATCAGCGCTTCCGAACTATCGAGATTGTCGGATTATAGCGTCAGGATGCCTGGAGATAGATTCTCCAACGACGAGAAGATCGCGGCTTTGATGGATTGGACCGGAGACAGCTACAAAAGTATCAACGGCTACCTGTTCGGCGGACGAAACCCGTCGAAAGACGTCATCCATCAGGTCGAATGCATCGACGAAGCGATATCCGACCATATCATCCGAGAACGTTTCACGGTCGACAGGCAGATGCGGTTGTCGACGTTCCACGTCAACGACATGGAGTCGCTTTTCGATTTGAATACCGGTCGCACCTTCGAACACATCGGCTACATGGCCACCAGCATCAAGGAGGGAGGCATTGACGTTGATGGGGAAGACCGCATCGCCACAAGAATCCTGGTACCGCCGGGAAGCGCCGGCGTGTATGTGGAGCCGATCACTCAGCATCCGGGAGAATACGAAATTCTCCTGCCGAGAGGAAGGGCTCTTCGTTTCGAAGGGCTTGGAGCATCCGACGGCAGACCGATCGTTTATCTGAGACTGCTATGATTGAGCCTATGGATCGTTCCGACCGTTTCACGTTTATGCCCGGTGATTTGAAGGAAGTCACCGATGAGCGCCATCTTGCGGAAATCAAACGCAAGTATGGCGATATCTCCATGCCGCAGGACGAATATGAATGGGTCAGGAACGAAGGAAAGAAGCGCTGGTCCGTCGGCGACTATGTGTCGACCGACGAGCTGCGGTCCGAATACGCGCGAAGAAAAGCGCTGGGAAATCTCTGAATCCCAGAAAGCCATCACGTCGAAACGTGATGGCTTTTCTTTTACCTTTCACACCCCAGCGATGGGGCGGGGCGCAGCCATGCGCGAAACCAACAAGAATGGCCGTCAACTCGCCGGCGTCAGGCGTGGAAACCAAGAACAAGCAAAGGAGCCACCAACCATGGCAGAAGAAAACCAGACCGGCGCGGACGGCCAACAGGAGCCGGAACAGCACTCTCCGGCCCCAAAGGACGTGAACAACGCGAAGCCGAGGACCTTCACCCAGGAGGAAGTCGACCGCATAATCAACGAGCGTCTCGGCAGGGAACGCGGCAGGAAAAGCGACTACGAGGAGCTCAAGGAGAAGGCCGGACAGACTGCCGACCTCGAATCGAAACTCTCCAAGGCGCTCGAGGAGAACGAGAAGCTCAAAAGCGAAGCCAAACAGGCCGAACACGAGAAGGAGCTCTCCACGATACGCGCCGACGTCGCGGCCAAACACGGCATCACCGACCCGAGCGTCCTCGCGGGCGACGACGAGAAGCAGATTGGCGAATACGCCGAGAAACTCATGAAGGTGTTCGCCGACATGCGTTCCCGCGGCACGGTTGCGGACCAGAGCGCCCGCACCGGACAGGCCAAGGCGAAACGCTCCAGCCGTGAGGACTTCGTCAACGCCATGAGCAACACGCTCCTGTGAGCCAACCAGCGAAAACATTCATTTGAAAGGACAAACCATGACAGATCCGTCCATGACCCGAAAAAGCAACGGTCTAGACCTCACCCCTGAAACCCAGGCGGAGATCTGGCAGACCGCAAAATACCAGAGCGCGTTCATGCAGCTCGTGCCCGAAATGAAGCTGCCCGGCAACGGTTCTCGCGTGCCGATCATCATCGGAGACCCGGAGGCCGCATGGGTCAACGAGGGCGCCGAGAAGCCGAAGAGCGGCGTCACCTTCGGCAAGAAGGACATGCTGCCGTACACCATCGCGGTCATCATGCCGTTCTCCAACCAGTTCCGCCGAGACTTCGGCGCTCTCTACGACCAAGTGGTCGCGAAGGGTCCGGGAGCCATCGCCCGCACGTTTGACAAGACCATCATGGGTCTCGTCGACGCTCCGGGAGCGGACTTCGACACCCTGAAGAGCGCGCAGACCGTCAGCATCGGCAAGGACGTGTGGAAGAACCTGAACAAGGCCGACGACCTCGTGTCCGAAGCGGATGGAACCGTGGACGGTTGGGCGTTGAGCACCCAGGGTCGCAGTGTGCTCCGGCAGGCGACCGACAACAACGGACGCCCCCTGTTCCTCAACGGCACCGCCGCCTCCGACGTGAGCACCGTGCTCGGCAACCGCACCTACATCAGCAAGGGCGTTCACGTGCCCGCCGTATCCGAGACACCGGGACCGGCCAAGGCAGAGATCCTCGGCGTGTGCGGAGAATTCTCCTCCGCCGCATGGGGTTCCGTCGAAGGAATGCAGACCAGCATCTCCGACCAGGCGTCCATCACCATCGACGGCAAGCAGGTCAACCTGTGGGAGCACAACATGTTCGCCGTGCGAATCGAAATCGAGGTCGGCTTCCGTATCCGCGACATCAACCGCTTCGTCCTGCTCACCGCCTGACGGAGTCCGACATGACTGTCGAACCAGACGTGTTCGCCACCTCCGTCGACCTCGAACGGAGGTGGCACAAACTCACCGACGAGGAACGTGAGAAGGCCGACACGCATCTCGCGGACGTGACCGACTACATCAAGGAACGCTCCCCGAACTGGCAGCGGCTCCTCGACGAACGGCCGCGACTGCTGACGAAGATCACCTGCGACATCGTCCGCAGAATCATGCAGGCCGACCCGTACGACATTCCCGGCGGCATCACGCAGATGAACCAGACCACCGGCAGCTTCAGCGAACAATACAGTTTCGGAGCGCCCACCGGCGATCTCTGGCTGCGCGACGACGAGAAACGCATCCTTGGCATCAACGCTCAGCGCGCGTTCAGCGTCGACATGGCAACGGGGGAGACGTCCTAGTGGAAACCATCGAAGTGTGGCGCGGCCAGTCCACCACCGACACGGACGGCAACCCCATCCAGGGCAAACCCGTCCGCGTCGGCACGTTCCAGGCGATGGTCGCGCCAACCTCCACCACCGACCAGACCGAGGAGAACGCCAGCCCGCAGACCATCGAATACACGATCCACATCCGCGGTAGCCAACCGACCGGCATCCAAGCCACCGACCTGATCAAAGTCAGAGGCATCCTCCTGCCCGTCAAAGGAAAACCGCAAGTGTGGAACAACCTCCACGGACGCCACATCGGCGACGTCATCACCGTGGGCGAACGGGAAGGATAAGCATGGCCAAACGATGCAGATTCGTATTCAACCGCAAGGCGTTCAGCCAACAGGTCCTCAAAAACGAGACATTGCGCTCGCGCATGAGGGACGCGGCCGAAGCCGCCGTAGAGGATGACCGTTGCATGGTCCGCGACCATGACGGCAAGAACCGCAGCGGCGTGGCGATCATCTGCCCGGCACCGGTGGAGAAGGCGCACGGCACGCTAGAGGACACGCTCGGAAGGATGCGCGTATGAGCATCCCGGTCACTCCCCGGCGCACGGAACCCCTGCTCCTGCCCAAACTGAGGACACTGTTCCCGGACGTGACGTTCGACACCATCGAACGAAGCGACCTCGAACCTCCCTTCACCGAAGCCACGCTGGCCGACTCCATGCAAGGCATGAGCACCCCAATCTCGCAGTACGTGCGGCTGCGGCTGAGCGTGCGATGCATGAGAGAGGACCATACGGGCGACTGGGACAAGGCCGCACGCCTGTGGGCCGACATCGCGAGGGAGATCATCGGGCTCGGAACCGTCGCGCCGCTCATCGACGCGTCACTCGAATCCGGGCCGGTACGCATGACTGACGAGGACAAGAGGCTGGTGTGCGCGTACGGAGTGCTCCTGCTCGAGGTCACCGTCAACTGAAACACAACCAAAGACAACGTGCCGCCACACGCGAAGAACGGAAAGGTGCAGACGAATGTCTGACAACAACGAAAAAACCACCGTCGCCGCGCAGGGCGCGACCGACTACGGGTACGTGTCCAGCGGCAACACCGCAGGCAACGTGCGCCTGATCAAGAACTACGCGCTGTTCCTGTTCCCCAAGGGCGACAGCACGTTCGTGGCTCCGACCGGAGTGGCCTGGACCCCGCCGGCAAGCAAGAAGCCGATCGGCTACTCCACGGAGGACGGCGCCGTACTGCATCCGGAACCGGGCGACAGCACCGACTACAAGGCCCACAACGGCGACATCGTGCTGTCCGACACGGATCCGGGCTACTGGACCCTGCAGCTCGCCGCCATGGAGGGCCGCAAGGATGTGGTGTCGGCCTACTTCGACGTGGACGTCGATTCGGACGGCGGCATCAGCATCAAGGGCGCCGGATTGAAGAAGGAGTGGATCCTCGTGCTGGTCGCGCTCGACCAGCAGGACCGTCCGTTCCTCCTGTACGGCACCAACGCGAAGGTGAGCGACCGTGACGACGTGAGCCTGAAATCCAGCGAGATCATGAACTTCAGCATGACGTTCAAGATGCTCAAGGGCACCAACGGCGAACAGTTCCACGCATGGGGCCTCGTCACTGAAGACGCCAAGTGACCCATTGATTCTTCCCGTGCGGCCGATGGCGGTCGGCCGCACGGGACACCCATTCAACCGCCAACCATTAGAACGGAGCCAACATGAGCGACAAAGAATACCATGTCGTGGACGTAGACCTGACCGAAGCGGAAGAGCTCAAACCCGACGTGCACCTCGAGGTCGCCGGCGTCAAACTCGACCTGCCGAACCTCAACAACGCGGAACTGCCCATCGAACTCGTCCAGGCCATCCTCCTGGTCAAAAGCAAGCCCGCATTGTCCGACGAGGAAACCACGGCCTGCGTGAGCACGTTCCTCGCCTACTTCCAGACGATGCAGCCGAACTTCTGGAACGTGCTGCGCAAGACCAAACGTCCGCTGGCCTACCTCACCGCGACCATCAAGGCGTGGGCCGAGGAATCCGGACTGGACCCAAAAGCGTTTACCTCGCCCACCTCTGGAACAACAATCGCGCGGCACTAGCCTACGACTGGATCCGAGCGTACGGGCAGATCTACAGGCCCGTACGCTTCCGGGAATGGGTTGAAGGCCAACGTCCACGAGTCGATTGGGGACTCGCTTGGGCGTTGACCCGCGAAATCCTCAAAGACCATACGAGCCACTCGTGGATGGCGTTGCAGGACGCCGTCTACGCGCCCGACGGAGCCGAACAGGCGGTCTGGACGCTGTCCGGACAACGCAAACGCCCATGGTTCGACCACGAGCACGACCCGCTCCGCCCGCCAACCCCGACGCACAACCTCACCCGCCGTCAACGCGAGGACAGGGAACGGCTCAAAGCCTACTTCCACATCAACGACGACCTCTGACTCCGACCGCCATCGGAATCCCAACCTACGAATAAGGAAACACGATGGCAGCACAGGACATCGGCGTCGCATACGTCCACGTCGAACCATCCGGCAAAGGATTCGGCAAAAGCATCGAAGGCGACATCGGCGACGCCGTCAGCAAAGCCTCCAGGAAAGGCTCCAACACTCTCATCTCGAAGATCGGCGGCGCGTTCGGCAAAATCGGCAAGGTCGGCACAGGCGCGATCGCCACCATCGCCGGCGGCATCACCGCATTGGCCGCCAAGGGCGGCTTCACCCGCGCCCTCAACATCGAGAACGCGCAAGCCAAACTCAAAGGCCTCGGCCACGACAGCGCGAGCGTCACCGAAATCATGAACGACGCGCTCGCATCCGTCAAGGGCACCGCGTTCGGATTGGGCGACGCCGCGACCGTCGCGGCAAGCCTGTCCGCCTCCGGCATCAAGGAAGGCGGGGACCTGACCAAGGTCCTCAAGACCGTGGCCGACACCGCGCAGATCAGCGGCAGAAGCCTCACCGACATCGGCATGATCTTCGGTTCCGTCGCCGCCCGAGGCAAACTCCAGGGCGACGACATGCTCCAGCTCATGTCGAGCGGCATCCCCGTCCTCCAAATGCTCGGCAAGCATCTGAACAAGACCAGCGCCGAAGTGTCCGACATGGTCTCGGACGGCAAAATCGACTTCCAAACCTTCGCCGACGCCATGCAGGAAGGCCTAGGCGGCGCCGCACTATCCGCAGGCACCACATTCACCGGCGCCCTGGCCAACGTGAAAGCCGCGTTGAGCCGACTCGGAGAAACAGCCGCCACACCAGTCCTCGACGGCCTGCGAGGCCTGTTCAACCAAGCCATCCCACTCATCGACACATTCACCGCAGCCGTCACACCAACCCTGCAAAAAGTCGGAGCGGCACTCCAACAAGGTCTCGAGAACGCGATACCCGCCACACAGGCGAAACTCAAAAACCTTGGCGACACGATCTCCAACATCCCCGGCTTCCAGATGCTCGCCTCGGCGACGGCCAGCCTCAAAAGCCAACTCACTGGCCTCTGGAACGCAATCACATCACTCATAGGCGGACTCAACAATGGCGGCGAAGCCGCCACAATGTTCTCCACAACCGCCGGCGCGCTCGCGGGAGTGGTCGCTTCGGTCGCGCAGGCGTTGTCGAACGCGGCGGGATGGGCGAAGACGTTCGTCAACACGTTCATCGAGACGGGCGCGTTGCAGCCGTTCCTTGAAAGCCTGACCGGCGTCATCTCCGGATTGGGCTCGCTGGTTTCCGGATTGGCGGCCGCGGTCTCGCAGGCCTTCGGCTTCAACGACAGCGCGCGCACCGCCAGTTCCGCGGCGCAGAGCTTCGCCGGACTGTTGAACACTTTGACCGGCGTGCTCATGACGGTGGGAGGCTGGCTGCAGTCGGTCGGACAGTGGGCGCAGCAGAACGGCGCACTGGTATCCGGCGCGTTGAAAGCCATCACCATTGCATTGCTCGCGGTCAAAGGCTGGGATATCGTCTCGGCCGGGCTGAAGACAGTTTCCGGTGGACTGAAGGCCATTTCCGCGACTGCCTCCGGTGTGGAGAAGACCGCTACGGCCACGTTCGATTTGATTGGCAAGATCTCCGACGCGGGAAGCGCGGCTGGAGCACTGAAGCAACTCGCCGGCTCGTTCAATATTGTCAAGGCAGCTCAATCGGCGTGGAGCGCGGTGACCAAGGCTGCTACCGCCGTGCAGCTGGCATTCAGCGCTGCCTTGGATGCGAATCCGATCGGCATGCTTGTCGTGGCCATCGGCGCGGTCGTGGCCGCGCTGACATGGTTCTTCACCCAAACCGAAACGGGCAAACGACTCTGGAACAGCTTCGCCACATGGTTCATGGGAATCTGGAACCAGATCAGCACCGCATGCCAGCCAATCCTGCAAGCCATCGCCATATTCATCACCCAGACCATGAGCCAAATCCAACAAATCTGGCAAACCGGATGGACACTCATCACCACCGTCCTCCAAAACGTCTGGAACACGATCGGCCCCATCATCATGACCGCGCTCACCGCGATCATCACCGGCATCCAAACATTCATCACCACCATCACACCACTCCTGCAAGCCGGAATACAGAACATCCAAACCATCTTCCAAACCGCCGCCACAATCATCAGCACGGTCTGGAACGGACTATGGAACACCATATCCACCGTCGTACAAGGCGCATGGACCATCATCGCCACAGTCATCAGCACCGCACTCGCCGTCATCCAAGGCATCATCCAACTGGCGCTCGCGGTCGTCAACGGGAACTGGAGCGCCGCGTGGTCGGCCATCCAGGGCATCGTGTCGGCAGTGTGGGGCGGCATCCAAGGCGTCGTCTCCGCCGGCATCGGCATGGTCAGCGGAGTGGTATCCGCCGCATGCTCGACAATCCGGAGCGTGTGGGCCGCGTTGTGGAATGGCGTCGGAAGCATTGTGTCGAGCGTCTGGGGCGGCATCGTCGGCACCGTAAGCAACATGGTTGGCCGTGTCGGGAGCGTCGTGAGCGGGATCGGCGGAACCGTCCGGAGCGCGGTGTCCGGCGCGGGAAGCTGGCTCGTCAGCGCGGGACGCAACATCATCCAGGGATTGATCAACGGCATCACAGGAATGGTCGGCTCGTTGTATTCCAGCATCACCAACGCGTTGTCGGGCTTGGTGGACAAGGCCAAGAACGCTTTGGGCATCCACTCGCCGTCGCGTGTGTTCCGCGACGAGGTCGGCGTGATGGTCGGACGTGGCATGGCATTGGGCATCGACGATTCCGCGCATGTGGTCAGCCGTTCCATGGATTCGCTCGTCTCCACGATGAGCCTCTCCGACGCGGACTGGTCGAAGACCGGCAGGCTGAACGTCACGGCCGGCACCGGCGCCAATGCCGGCGACGGCGATCTGCGGGAACTCATCACGGCCGTCGAATCGCTGCACGACGACCTCGGATCGATCATCGCCCGATACACGCCGACGATAGGGGACCGCGACTTCGCAAGGAAGGTGAGAAGTGCAATCGCTTGAATACGTGTGCGCCGCCACAGGTGAGCGCATCGGCTTCGAGGGGCCGCTGTACGGCGAGACGCTCACGGGACTGCGCGCCCGCGTCTGGGACTACAGCCTCGCCTCACGTGGCATGACGGGCATCACCCGCAAGGCACGCGAGGCGACAGTCACCGTGAAGATCCACGATTCTCCAGCCACGCTCGACCTACTGCGCCGCCTCGCGGACGCCGACATGGCATCCGGGAACCCGGGCACGCTCGTGGCCGACGGCGAATGGGAAGCCAAAGCGTGGATCACGAAAAGCGAACCGCAATCCATCACGCCCACGATGGTCGAGACGCAGTTGACCATCGTGCTGGCCGATGGCGTGTGGCGCCGTCCGACCATGACGCATTTCACGCCGCGATACGATTCCGGAACCGCCGACCTTGACTATCCATATGATTATCCGCATGATTTCGCCGGCATGGCATTGGGTGTCGAGATCGTCAACGACACATCCATCCCGCAGCCGGTCAAACTCACGATATTCGGACCATGCGCGCAACCGTACGTCATCATCGGAACCAACCGATACGAGGTCGACGTGACCGTACCATCCGGCTCACGTCTGGAAATCGACGGCACCGGCGATGTCAGGACCGTCACCATGGTCAGCGGCACAGGTCTCGCCACAAACTGCTTCGCGCAGGCCGTGCGAGGGTCGGGCAAGGATTCCGGCCGGTACGTGTTCCAACCGCTCGCGCCCGGAACACAGCCGATCAGCTGGCCGGGAGGATTCCAATTCGACTTGACGGTCTGCGAGGAAAGGAGCGAACCGCCATGGACCTGATCGTCACCGACGCCACAGGCAAACCCGTGGCGAGCCACGCCTCATACACGCTCGACCTCGCGTTCGGCAGCGGGGAGAACGACTTCGACCTGCAGGTCGAAGACGCCGCGCTCAAGGCGGGAAGCCGCATCATGATCGACGGCACCGAGTACGGCGGCATCATCGACGACACGGATGTCGACGTGGACGGAGGCCTGTCCACCGTCACATGGCATGGCCGCGACTGGCATGGAGTGCTCGCCTCGAAGATCATCGAACCGGACAGGAACAACGATTACCTCACCCTGTCCGGCACGATTCCCGTCATCATGCGCACGCTCGTCAGCCGTGCGGGACTGCAAGGCCTGTTCACCGTCACCGAAGAAAGCGCCGACCACAAGACCACCTGCCAGTTCGACCGGTACGTGGACCTGTACAGCGGTCTGGTCAAGATGCTCAGGGCAAGCGGACTCAAACTCCGGTTGCGTAATGACGGCGACAAGGTATCCATGAGCGCCATGCCCGTCCGCACGATCGGCGACAGCATCGACTCGGACCTCATCGACTTCACCGCCAAACAGGCGGCGCACCCGATCAACCATCTCATCTGCCTGGGCAAGGGCGAACTCAAGGACCGTACCGTCATCCACTGGTACGCCGACGCGAACGGCACGTTCAGCCACACGCAGACCCTCAAAGGCCTTGACGAACGCACCGCCACATACGAGTTGTCCAACGCCGAAGCCGACGAGCTCGAGGACAAGGGCAGGCAGAAATTCCAGGAGCTTCGGAACACCAGCACCATCGACGTGGACATTCCCGACGGCATCGACGCGGACGTTGGCGACCTGGTCACGGGTCGTGACAACAACACGGGCCTCGTCGTCACTGCCGAGATCTCCAAGAAGATCGTCAAGGTTTCGGGAGGCGTGCTCACCGTCATCTACGAATCCGGAGGTGCCAGCGCCGGCGGCAACAGCGGAGAATCCTCCATCGGGGATGGTGGCCACGCCTACTACGCGGGAGCCGGCCTCAAGCTTGATAATTGGACCTTCAGCGCCGACGTGACCAGACAGGACATCGGTGCGCTTAATACGGCGTTGGCGGGCAAGCAGCCGAAGGGCGACTATCTCACCGGCCTGAGAATCGGTTCGGTGGACACGCTCGCACCAGGCGTGCAGGCCAGCGCGTCGCTCACGGGCGCCGGCAGCGACAAAACCTTGAATTTGGGGCTTCCGAAAGGCGACCAGGGCCCGCAAGGGGAGAAGGGCGACAAGGGCGACACAGGACCACAGGGGGCCACCGGAGCGACCGGACCCACCGGTCCTCGGGGAGAGAAAGGAGCGACCGGGGAGCGAGGGCCGCAAGGCGTCGCCGGTCCCGAAGGCCCGCAGGGACTGCAGGGGATACGCGGCGAGAAAGGCGATAAGGGTGATGCCGGCGCGATCGGCGCGGCGGGACCGCAAGGCCCGACGGGTTCCACAGGTCCGCAGGGTCCCACGGGTCCACAGGGAGCGACCGGCCCCCAGGGCAGACAAGGCATCCAAGGTTCCCAAGGCATCCAGGGCCCGCAAGGGGAGAAGGGTGACAAGGGCGACAGCGGCGTATCCGCCCCCTCGAACGGCTTCTTCACGCTCAGCATGGAAGGCGACGGCGACCTGTACGTGAACTATCCGGACAACACGAACCCACCCTCGTTCGTCTGGGACTCCGAGAGCGGGAACCTGTACGTGGACATCCCGGAAAGGTGACACATGGCGCGACTATTGATCGGCAACATCAAAGGCCCCAAAGGTGACAAGGGCGATACCGGGGCCACCGGCCCGCAAGGCAAGCAAGGAGCGCAGGGCGTTCAGGGAGCTAAAGGCGACGTCGGCCTTCCGGCGCTCGTGATGAAGAAATCCCTCGTCGGCGAATATCCGGTGGGATCCACTTTCACGGGGAACGTGAGCGAATGGTTGAACCGAACACCACTCGCCAACGAATATTCGACCGCATTGTCAGGTGGCGGAAAATACAGCATCGTCTGGCAGTGCGTTTCACAGTCCGGCAGCCTATTCACGGGAAAGACGATTTCCCGTCAATCCATCATCGGAACGCAAGGCCCTGCCGGACCGCAAGGTCCAAAAGGTGACGTCGGCCCACAAGGCGTGAAGGGCGATACCGGCGAGACCGGGCCTAAAGGAGCCACTGGAGCTGCCGGCCCTACCGGCCCGCAAGGTCCTGAAGGGCTGAAAGGTGACAAGGGTGATAAAGGCGATGTCGGACCCGCCGGAGAAGGAGGCCCTACCGGCCCGCAAGGTCCGAAAGGCGACACCGGCCCTGCCGGACCTACCGGAGCAACAGGCCCCACCGGGCCGCAAGGCAAGCAGGGAATACAAGGTGCGCAGGGACTGCAGGGCCCACAGGGACCGACAGGACCGCAGGGTGCCAGCGGCGTGACGGCGCCAACTTCCGGATTCTTCACACTGCAGGTCGACCCGAACGGAGACCTGTACGCCGTGTACGCGGATACGACCACCGCGTCGGCGGCTCCCGTCTCCTACGATCCGGCGACGGGCGACCTGTACTACATGATCAATGACGGAAAGTAAGGAGCGCATATGACGAAGATTCTGCTCGGCAACGTCAAAGGCCCCAAAGGCGACACCGGACCGCAAGGCAAGCAGGGAGTGCAAGGACCGCAGGGCCCTGCCGGCGCCACTGGCGCGACCGGGGCCACCGGAGCGAAAGGAGAGGCCGGCCAACGCGGCGAGACCGGGTTGCCTGCCTTGATCATCACACGCATACTATCCGGATACTGGACGTCCGCATGCTCGGATTTTGACTGGCGGGCACTCAGTTTCAACCGTGCCCCGGTCGTAGGCGAATACTTCTTCGCCATGACCAATGGCGGCAAGAACCTGATGTACGCGCAGATCACAGCCACCGGGAAAAACGTGACGTTCAAACCGGTTTCCAACACAAGCCTCGTCGGACCGAAGGGCGACAAGGGCGAGACGGGCATGAGCGCAAGCCAGGCGTTCATCGCCGCCCACCCGGTCGGCTCCCTCTACTGGACCACCGCCACAACAAATCCGGGAACCACCTACGGCGGCACTTGGAAGGAATGCAACACCATCCTTCCAGGACACATCTACCAGCGCACAGCCTGAAAGAGAAAGGAACATCAATGGCACGAACCACGAACATCACCAGATACACCTGCGACCGATGCCACGCCTCCGCATACCTCGCCGACGGTGACCCACGCACCTCCAGCGACTGGCACGACATCACACACACCACCGTCGACGGAGTCGCACAGGGCGCGCTCGTCTGTACCGCATGCTGGCAGACGTTCAAAGCGCTGGCAGCCACGCAGGACGCCGCCTACGCCGCATACCTCAACAACACAACAGATAGGAAGGAATGACCATGACCATGAATCTCATCACCGGCAAGGCCGGCGCTCCGCACATCACATCCAGCGACCAAGGAGCCATGCAGGCCGGACTGGTCGGGAACGGCAACTACCTGCTGCAAGGCGGCGACGGCAAATTCCCCGCCGTGACCATGCAGTCAGCAAACAAGGCACTCGTCCCGGTCCTCAACCTTGTGATCGAAGGACGATACGCACGCGTCACCGCGGCGGAAACCGTCACCATCGAAAGCGGAGTCACAGGACGGAACCGCAACGACCTAATCTGCGTGAAATACACGCGAGACTCGAACAACATCGAAACGATCGCGCTCGCGGTGCTGAAGGGCACTGCCACCAGTGGCACGGCGGTCGACCCCGCGGTGCCGTCGGGTAGTATCCTGAACAATTCCGGCACCGTATGGATTCCGATCGCCCGCATTCCGATCAGTGGCATCACCGCCGGAACTCCTGTCATGCTTGTCAAGCAATTGCCTCCGATGAGCCAACTGTGGGATTCCGTAACCCTCCCATTTGGCAACGGCAACGGCAACAGTAATGGCGGAATATACCCAATCGGTAGGGTGTCTAACCCGAATGCGATCAAGTCCTTGAATGGCAGAGCCACACTGTCGTCCGGAACGACAGTGGCGATTCCATTCATCCACCCGTCATACCTGCAGCGTTCGGTCCAAGTATCGATTGCACCTGATGGGACGGTCAATCTGCTCGTTGGCCCTGAAATTACTGTCACAGGTGGAATCGTGGAAATCCATTTTTAATAGCATTCCGTAACCC
>OLOB01001621.1_pt1 | contig 14492 bp, 8 predicted proteins | sample 1671911 | NCBI WGS metagenome assembly OLOB01 (sample SAMEA3136625, study PRJEB25190) | human gut metagenome | biome: human gut; feature: human-associated habitat; material: faeces | place: Austria | collected 2013
GATTCGAACCAGTTACCCCACGGGTATGAACCGTGTGCTCTAACCAACTGAGCTACACCGCCGTAAAAGACTGGTGCCTGCTACCAGATTCGAACTGGTGACCTCTTCGTTACCAACGAAGTGCTCTACCGACTGAGCTAAACAGGCAATCATGGTGGGCGCGCTAGGATTCGAACCTAGGTAGACAGAGTCAACGGGTTTACAGCCCGTCCCCTTTAACCACTCGGGCACACGCCCATGATCGACGCTTAATTCATGTGTATTTATCAAGCTGCCGCCCGCTTTTTGCCGTCCCCGGCGCAGCGAGCAAGAGAATATTACGGTAGGCTGGGGTGGCTGTCAATACCTTACACGCCTCCGGGCGTATCTATCCACCATTCCTTCGCAAATCGCCCCATATGCAAAGTTGCGTCACATATGACCTGGTGTTATGAATTGAACGCTCCCCCGCCTGCGAGCGTTATCCCTACGTGTTATTATAAATACGCTTTTGCCAAACGAACACCAGCATGCTCAACCAAGGAGGTTCCTCAGTGAGCGAGCATACGAACACACTATCAAGGCGAGCGTTTATCGGTACAGCGGCAGCAGTAGGTGCTGCCACGATGGCCGCTCCGAATATCGCATTCGGCGCCACGGCAGCTGAGAAGCAGGCCGAAGCCGATGCCGTTCGCAATCAGTTGATCAGCCTTCAGGCTGACTTGGAAACAGCCTCAGATAATTATTATGGGGCCTTGGACGAACAGCAAGCAGCTCAGGACGCTATGGCGGCCGAGCAAGCCAAAATCGACGACACCAACGCCCAAATCCAGGACCTGCAGGGCAAGCTCTCCACCCGTGCGCGCAGTATGTACCGCACGGGCTCCGCGAGCTTCCTCGATTTCGTCTTGGGAGCAACCTCGTTCGATGAATTCACGTCGAACTGGGATTTGCTCACGCAGATGAACAACAATGACTCCGAAATGGTCGACACCTCTAAACAGTTGCGAGAGCAGCTGCAGGCCTCCAAGGACGAATACGCGCGTCAAGAGCAAATTGCTGCTGACAAAGCTGCTGAAGCCGCGCAAATCCAGCAGGAGGTCCAAGCAAAGGTCGACCAGGCCACCGAGCTTGTCAACTCACTTGATGCCGAAGCCAAGGAGCTGCTCGAACAAGAGCAGGCCGCGGCAGCAGCGGCCGCGGCAGCTGAAGCGGCGGCGGCCGCGAATCGCAATAACGGTTCTGGCGGCAGCTCGAGCGGTGGCGGGTCAAGCAGCGGCGGTGGCTCCAGCAGTGGCGGCGGTTACACTGGCGGCAGCTCCGATGTCTCCTCCTATGGTTCGGTTGTCGACTACGCCATGTCGCGCATCGGCTGCCCGTATGTGTGGGGCGCCGAAGGTCCGAACGCCTTCGACTGCTCCGGACTCGTGCGCTGGGCATATTTGCAAGTTGGCATTTCCCTTCCGCATCAAAGCGAGGCGCTTTACAACTGCGCATCATGGCGCGGGCCTGTTTCTGAAGCTCGCCCGGGCGATGTTCTCTGGCGCAGTGGGCACGTGGGGATTGCCGTGAGCTACGGTGGATCTCATTACGTGCACGCTCCTACGTTCGGAGCTTACGTGCGAGACACCGACGCTCTTTCGTGGTCTGGCTTCACGCACGCTTTGAGGTTCTAGCTTTTTGCATAACGTATGCTCGTGCCCTCCGTTTCCGCAACAAGAAATGGAGGGCTTTTTTACGCCTTAAGATAGGAGCTCTGTAGCACTTCGGGAAGAGCAGCTTCCGACCAAATTTGAGGGAGTGCACCTAGTCCCCTGCTCGCTTCTCCCTTTTGCGAATTGAGAACGCCTTGCCTCCTATTGAATCAAAAGGCGTGCGCTTCTACCTACGCTACAAAAAACGGCCCCCGTCCATGGACAGGGGCCGTTTCTCTCAATTGGTGTCGAAGGTGCGCTACACGTCGAGATCCATGTAAGTATCGAATTCCTTTTCGATTTCCTCGGAAGGCTTTTTCGTGAGCAGCGAAACCACAACGATGGCGATGCAGGCGAACACGAATGCCGGCAAGAGCTCATATACGCCGAACCAGCCGCCGAGGGGTTTCACCAGATTATGCCACGCGAAGACCGACGCAGCACCGACGAGCATACCGGCGATACCACCTTGCAGCGTCGTGCGCTTCCAGTACAGGGAGAACAGCACGAGGGGGCCAAACGACGCACCGAAGCCCGCCCATGCGTAGGACACGACGTTGAAGATGGACGAGTTTGAATCCATCGCGATGATGATGCCGAACAGAAGAACGGCCGCCAAGGTGAAACGGGCGACAATCATAACCTGGCGATCGGTCGCGTCGCGCTTGATCAGGCCCTTGAAGATGTTCGTTGCGACCGCCGAGCCGGAAATGAGCAGATAGGAAGACGAGGAGCTCATCGCCGCGGCGAAGATGCCCGAAACGACGAGGCCGCAGGCGAAGGATGGCAGAATCATGCGCGAGAGCACGACGAAGACGTTTTCCGCGGCAGACTGTGTGAGGAACTCCGTCGGGATGACGGCGCGCCCGATAAGGCCGATGCACACCGCACTCGAAAGCGACACCACCAGCCAGATCATCGCGATAATGCGGGACTTCTTGATTTCGTCGGAATGACGCACGCTCATGAAGCGCACGAGCACCTGGGGCATACCGAAGTATCCCAGGCCCCACGCGAGACCCGACACGATGGTGATGAGCCCGTACTCCCCTGCTGCCCCGAACAGCGGTGCGCCGTTCTCGACGACTTGGTTGCCCGCCGCATCGAGAATCGGGGTTGCAATCTGCGTGCCCGAAAGGTATCCGGGGATATCCTGCAGGAAAGCGACCGTGTTCTCAACGCCGCCCGCCTGCGCGACGCTGCCGATGAACACCGTGGCAAGTGCGAAGAACATGAGCGTGCCCTGGATAAGGTCGGTCGTGCAGACGGACAGATATCCGCCGACGAATGTGTAGAGGAACACGATGATGGCACCGAGCACCATCATCGTCGCATAGTCGAGCCCGAAGAGCGTCGAGAACAGCTTACCGCAGGTCACAAAGCAGCTTCCCGTGTAAATCGAGAAGAAAACGAGCGTGATGATTGCTGCGATCGTCATGAGAACATGCTTGTTGTCGTGGAATCGGTTCGAGAAGAAGTCGGGGACGGTGATGGAGTTGTTCGCCACCTCAGAGTACTTGCGCAGACGCTTCGCCACGAACTTCCAATTGAGATACGTGCCGATCGCAAGGCCGATTGCCGTCCACATGGCGTCCGACGCGCCCGTGAAGTACGCGACGCCGGGAAGGCCCATGAGCAGCCATCCGGACATGTCCGACGCTTCCGCGGAAAGCGCCGTGAGCCACGGGCCGAGCCCGCGACCGCCGAGAAAGTACGCCTCGCTTGAGGCGTTCGACTTCTTCGCATAGACGAAGCCGATGAGCACAACGACGATGAAATACAGAAGCATCGCCAGGAGTACCCAAAAATCACCAGTAACCATTTTCATCCCTCTCGATTGCCGAATAGGCGAATTATACGGCATACTTTTCCCGACTAAAGTGATATTTCGGTCGCTGTGTGTGCGATTCGCGAGAATGGCGACCCTTTCGCTCTCTTTAGTAAAGAGCATGAAAGGGTGTTTGAGTGGTGTCGATACCTGCGATACGCGAGAATGCCGAGGATTTCTCGCAATTGAAACTTGTCGCATCGCGCGTGCAAACGTAATATCAAGGTCAGCAAGATTCGCGGCGTGTCGCACGTTTCGCCGCACACGGCAAAGGATGAGAAATGGCTGCATTCGAACAAATGAATCGCACGGAGCTCCAAAGCGAGCTCGATCGATTAAAAGAAGAGTACGCGCAGTTCAAAGCAAAGGATCTTTCACTCAATATGGCTCGCGGCAAACCGAGCGCAGAGCAGCTCGATTTGAGCCTGCCCCTGCTCTCCTGTATTTCCAGTGCGCAGGATTGCATCGCCGAGGACGGCACCGACTGTCGCAACTACGGCGTGCTTGATGGTCTTCCCGAGGCGAAGCGCCTGATGGCAACGATGCTCGATGATACACCGGAAAATGTGATCGTCGGCGGAAACTCGAGCCTGACGCTCATGGGCAATGCCGTCGCGCGATGCCTCGACTTCGGCACCCTCGGCAGCAAACCCTGGGCGCAGTATCCGGGAATCAAGTGGATTTGCCCCGTTCCTGGTTACGACCGTCACTTCGGTATCACGGAATCGTTCGGCATCGAGATGATTCCCGTGAAGATGAACGAAAACGGCCCCGATATGGATGAGGTCGAAAGAATCGTCGCCGAGGACGATTCCGTGAAGGGTATCTGGTGCGTTCCGAAGTACTCCAACCCCGGCGGCGTCACCTATTCCAAGGAAGTCGTTCGTCGCTTGGCAGCCATGCCCTGCGCTGCGAATGATTTCCGCATCTTCTGGGACAACGCCTACAGCGTCCATCACCTGAACCCATTTAAGGCCGACCAGGACCAACTTCTCGACATCGCCGAAGCATGCCGAGAAGCGGGCAACCCCGACCGTTACTTCAAGTTCGCGTCCACGTCGAAGGTGACGCTTCCCGGAGCCGGCATCTCTGCCATCGCCGCGAGCCCCGACAATATCGCCGAGATCAAGAAACGCATGGCTACGACCGTCATCAGCTACGACAAGCTCAACCAACTTCGCCATGTGAGGTTTTTGAAGAACGCCGACGGCCTCGCCGCCCACATGGAGAAGCATGCCGATATCCTGCGCCCGAAGTTCACGCTCGTCGAAAACGAGCTCACCATGGGCCTTTCCGAAGTCGGCGGATGCACTTGGACCAAGCCGCGCGGCGGATACTTCGTGTCCTTCGACGCACCTGAGGGGTGTGCAAAGCGCATCGTGCAGCTCGCGAAGGAAGCGGGCGTCACGATGACGGATGCCGGCGCGACCTGGCCGTACAAGCACGACCCCTACGACAGCAACATTCGCATCGCGCCCACTCTTCCCCCGCTCTACGAGCTTCGCGAGGCGCTCAACGTGTTCGTCTGCTGTGTGAAGATCGCTTACGCGGAGAAGCTGCTCGCGTAGCGCGCAAGTATCTCCCCTTCGATTGTCGGAAGGTCAGCTGCGGTAAAAGTATAGTTCACCTGCTGCGGCTGGCCTTCTTTGGTATCGTCGGGCTGCTCCACGCGCACGAATGCGAACTCCGTGGATTCATAGCCTTGCATGAGCAGGGCATACGCGTAGCAAAGCGCCTGAAGTCGATGCTTTTCGTGCAACTGCGCCGGTGTTTCCCCTGGCGACCCACCTGTTTTATAGTCTACGACGAGCGCTGTTCGACCGTCTTCCCCGTCGGCAAGAAGGTCGATTTCCCCCTCCATGAAAGGCGCGTCGGCTCCGTGCCCCACACGCACGAAGAAGGGAACTTCCGCGCGAAGGCGGGAAAATGTCACGACGCGTGCCGCAACATCGCTTTCAAACCATCGCGCAAGCGCTTCGGTGAGGCGAATGCGCTGCAAGTCGGAAAGCCCGCAATGGCGAGCGAGCGCATCGACGTGCGATTTGCCAGGGCAGATGAGGGGATCACCCTCGTTATGGGCGCATACCGCCTGCTGGGCAAGCCTATGGAAGGCGGTGCCCAAGTCCGTCGCCTTGTCGGCATCTCTCGAAAGCGAAGCTCGAATCGCAGTCCACGCCGTCTCGTCCGCCTCCGAAAAACCAGCCTCTTCGACGAACTGCACTTTCGACAATGCGCGATCATCCTCAAACGAGTCGATTTCAACCTCATCCGATGACCCGTGTGCGATCGACGAATAGCTGAACACATCGGCACGGGACGCAGGCCACGCCTGTGCCGACAGCTCACAGTAGGGCAAGACCTCGGGAATCGCGATAGCTTGACGCGCTAAGTTGGATCCGTCCTCAAGCGAGCACCCTTCTTCTTGATTTGCCGCTTCATCGCTGTCTTCGGCGTCGACGACTTCAGAATCACAAGGTTCTTCCGACTCAACAGCCAAGTCGATGCGCTCAACGCGCGCAGGAGACTCGCCGCCGAAATCGAGAAGAGACACGCCCGACTCGAAGGCATTGCCTTCCCCGCATAGGGCGGACTCCACACTTCCCCATACGCTCTTTGCAAGGCCTGTCGGGTCGTCCTTTGTCGCCTTCCCGGCAATTGCGCAGATGATCGCTTCCTTTGCGCGAGTGAGCGCGACATAGAGAAGCCGACGCGTCTCCTCGGTTTCACCGAAATACTCATGCTGGCGAATCGCGCAGCGAATCTCCACGGGGCTGTGGTCGCCAGGGTTCTCGATCAGCTGCTGGTAGAACTCGTCGCCTTCGCTTCCCTTGAAAGGGTCCACCGACGTGCATTTCGCGATGAGCTGCGACTGCTTCGCGGTCAAGCGCGTTGCCGTCGCTCCCGCATCGAGCGAGAGGTAGGTTTTGCCGTTAAGGGTGGTCCGCACCATTCGTGATGAGCGCACTTCGTCGGAACGCAGCTCCGCCACCACAACAATGGGAAATTCGAGGCCTTTGCTCGCATGAACTGTCATGATGCGAACAAAATCTCCCGCTTTCGAGGAAAGCGACCCTGGGGCCTCTTTCGCGATTTCGACATGTGCGCGCAGCTCGACTGCGGTCTGAGCGGGACCCGATCCTTTCCTGCGCTCGATATCGCGAGCAAGACGGCATGCCTTATAGACATTTGCCGCACGCGCAAGCCCTTCGGCGCCTTCGTCCTCGAGCCGGCGTAGCCAGCCAGAATCGACGAGAACGCCTTCCATAACCTCAGAGAGGGGCTCGAGCCTCACACGGGATGCCGCCTTTTTCAGCGTTCTTACCGCAGCGCGGAGACCAGGCGCAAGCGATGCTTCGTCTTCAGCGGCGGCGCACACCGACACACCGGAATCGAGCGAACGGCGGCGGGGAATGCCGCGCAGCTCGTCAAGGCCTGTCGAAAGGTCGATGAAATCGTCTGCAGTGAGTGCGAAGATTTCGCTCGAGAGCACCTCGAAAAGGGCTTCGGTATCCTTGGGGTTCGCAATGACCTCGGCGAGCCGCACCGCAAGGCGCACTTCCGGCGCACGGCCGAATATGGACCCCCCTGAGACCACGCAGGAAAGCCCCTTCTCGCGTATAGCATCAGCATAAATATCGGCACACCGCATGCTGCCAAGCAAGACCACCATGTCACCCGCCGAATGGCCCTCGTCGACAAGCTTCGCAAAACGCTCCGCAATCCGCTGCGCAACCGTAGCGCGCGCCGCATCCGAGGCAACACCTCGAGGATAGGTGGTGAGCTGCACTTCGATGCGCGGATCAGACCCCTGGTAGGGGCAGTCAATGCGTCCAGGGTCGCGCGATGCGGAAAGCGACATAAACGAGCGCCCGAATACACTCGGCTGACTGAACACGCAGTCGACGAATGCGAGCACATCACCATGGCTTCTGAAATTATCGGCAAGCTCTATAAGGCCTGCTTCGCTAGTGCTTGCCACCGATGCAAGGTGCCTATCGTAGACCGAGACGTCCGCCCCGCGGAAACGGTAGATGCTCTGCTGCGCATCGCCAACCGTGCACAGGCGCTCGAAGTTCTTGCCCGCCATGCGCTTGATCATGTTCACCTGCAGCTGATCGGTGTCTTGGAACTCGTCGACCATGATCAGCTTGAAGCGATCAGCGTACTCGGCAGCGATTTCGGGGTGCTCCCTGAACATGCGCGACGCCATCGTGAGCAGGTCATCGTTGTCGAGCACGCCCGCCTCACGCTTGCGCCGGCGATACGCATCGAAGACACGACCCGATAAGTCGATTACCTCGCGCATGCGCGGCTCGGCGAGGGCAAGGCGAGCTTCCATCATCAAGGAGAGATACCCTTGCGCCGCTTCGGTTGCGTACTCTTTGTATTCAGACGTGCCGAACGCACGACTGGGAACCGGAAACGCGTTGAATAGCACTAAGACCTGTTCAGGCGAGGGTTCCGCACCCTGCTGCTGCGCGTCCTCGAGCCCCTCGAGCGCACGGGCCGTACCGTCGAGGAACGCATCACGGGTCTTTCCCGGCTTTTGGGCCTCGCACACCGCCGTGATATCGCCTGCCAAAGACGCCATGCGCGCCATAAGCTTGCGGGGCGATGCCGCCGACGGCGCCGGCACGATGGACGCCATCCCTTCGGGGCTCGCTTGCGCAGCAACGACGATGTCGCGCACCATGCCTTCAACGCTTGCGGCGGACATCGACCCCGCCTGACGAGCTGCATACTCCGTGAATAGCGCATCATAGTCGCCCGGCGAGATGATGTCGTTTTCAGAGCCGAGCACCTCCTCGAGCGAGGCATCGAGCATATCGTTCGCGGCCGCCTCATCCGCCACCGTGAAATCGGGGGCGATTCCCAAGTCGAGTGCATGGGCACGCAGCATGCGGGCGCAGGCACCATGAATGGTTGAAATCCAGGCGGAGTCGACGAGAAGCGCCTGGTCAGTCCGCCCGCAGGCCTTGAGCGCGCCCTTCACGCGCGACTTGATCTCGCCCGCCGCCTTCGAGGTGAACGTAATCGCGAGCACCTCGTCGATGCCGGAAGCGAACCCGCATTCGAGCGAATGAACGATGCGGCGGGTAAGCGTGAACGTCTTTCCGCTGCCTGCACCGGCAGACACCGCCACGGGGCCCACAAGCGTATCGACGCATTGTTTCTGTCCAAGAGTGAGAGCCATATGCTATGCCCTTCTTTCTGCGCATGAGAGCACTGGGCACCAGGTGCATGCATGAGGGCTTGAAGGATTGGGGCGTACGTCGCCTGAAAGCATGCGCTCGACACCGCGGGCAATCGCCTCTTCGGTCCTGTCGAGCAGGTCGGCAAACGACTCACCGTCCCGCGGCGCGAACTCGCATTTGTCGTGACGCATGGAAGGAAGGTGCGACGACTCGAGTACGGTAGCGTCATAGGCCCCGGTAACGGCGCACCTCTTTCCGTAACAAACATAGAGCGCACCGACAGGGTTAAGCCCGAGCATTCGACGGGCCACCTGAGCATAGATGAGCGCCTGCACCTTGCCAAGCCTCCCCTCTTCGCGCACGGCAAGCTCGTGTTCTGGGGAAACCGACGCCTTGTAGTCGAGCACCACGGCGTGCCCCTCATCGTCGACATCGATGCGGTCCGCCGTTCCAACGAGCAGATGACCTGCGTATTCTGCCGTTGCACCTTCCGCAACGTTGTATTCCAGATATGCAGGGTGGAATGTCGGCAGAAGTTCGACCTCGTAATCGAGGTAGTCGAGCAGCTTGCGCTTGAGGGAATCCACGTCGCGCCGTTCGAGCTCTGTCGTGGGAACGAGACGGTTGTCCGAAGGCTTCAGGTCGTATTGGTGCGATTCGTGCCGATCGAGCACATCGCGCATGATGGCACGGGCGGAATCAATCGTTTCGCGCGTCACCTTGGGCGCGACCTCTTCTTGAAAATGGGTGTAGAAGCTCTTGAGCGCACTGTGGGCGAAATCGCCCATCTGCAGCGGGCCGAATCCCTCGTCGAGCCCTTCGAGACGCAAACGGCGCTGGGCGAACCACTTGTACGGGCACTCCAGATAGCTTTCGATCTGCGAGGGAGAGAGGCACGGCTCGTCGACCACCTGCCCTGCCACTACGCGCGGCAACACGACAAGCGGACGCTTCGACGCCGACACCTCGCCGGGCGCGGGAAGCTCGACCATCTCGCATGGCGGGTCCCCGCCCGCCATGACGGCATTCTCGACAAGGGTCTCCTCCCCGCGCTCGACGATCCCCTCCTGCAAACAAGCGGGCAACATGAAGGGATTCTTGATGTCGTCGGTTGCGGACGGATCCTCGCGATAGCAGTCGATGAATTCCTCGAGGACGGCGGCGGGGTACGTCGGGTCGGCATTCTCGTCGTTGAAGCAACGAACGACAAGGAACGTCATGCGAGGCGATGCCAACAGGGCTGTAAACGATCGGCGCATACGAGAGAGCGCATCGTCGTCTGGGAATATTCCCAGCTTGGCGAGGAGCGTTGTCGCCGCATCGTCGGAATCGGAAGCGGGGAATGCGGCGCTCGTGAGATCGCACGCAACGGCAATATCGCAGGATGCAGAGGGGAAAGACATCGCGTGTCGATAGTCCGCGAACACGACATCGGCAGGAAAGGCCGCGAGATCGTTACCGCGAGAGCGTCCGTCATCGCCCACGTCCAACGAGCGTGAAGCGTCGACGCTCGAATGGGCCAGAAGATCGACGACCCCTTCCATATCGAGGTCGGCGAGACGGGCCGCCGAGGCAGCGTCCCGCAGCGACGCCATCGCCGCAAGCTGCTCGCGGCGCCAGGCTTCGGACCTTTTAACCATCGAGCGCACCGCGTCCTCGAGCTCGCCGAGTAGTATGTCGGCGTCTCGTTCAGTCGCGATGTCCTCCATCGCCTCGAACAGGCGGCTCTTCTCGCGCAGCGACGCCGTTATCGACTCGCGATCGATGAGACGGTTGCCGCGAACCTGCGCATCAATGGAGTAGGCGCCTTCGACAGAGAACCCCGAGAAGGGCGAGAGCAGATAATCTGCAAGATCGCCCGAGCGCCAGGCATCGGACACGAGAAAGCGCCGAAGCGAGAGCATTGCGCGCCCGAAGTCGGTCTGGGCAAAGGGAACGCCCGCGCGAACAGCGCACGAAAGCCCCGCCTCCACAAGCGCGGGCGCAAGCTTCTCGAACAGGGAAAGGGGCTCCTTACAAGCGACGAGCGCACCTTCGCGCCCTTCGCCGCAAAGGATATCGCGCAAAGTTGCTGGCTCGGCATAGCGGCCCGAAGGGAAGGCGAACCTCACGAGAACGCCCTCGGGCGCACGGTGAATCCCTCCCCCGCCAGGTGCCAAGCGAACCTTGTAGCTGATAAGCGGACACGCCTCGAGGAATGCCCGCTGCTGCGCCGACAAGGGCGAAGAGCACTCGACGAGCAGGCGCAAGGGCCGCGACGGCATGGCGTCTGGAAGTATCTTGAGCGCTTCCCCCACAAGCACACGACCGGTGTCGCGCAGTGCATCGCGCACGTCGGCGCACAGGCGCAGCACGCGAGCCTGCGCGAAAGTGACCCCGCAATCCTCACCGCGCTTCGCACGGGCGCACGCCTCGTCGAAGGCTGGTATTCCCGCGCTTTGAAGGCAGGCCGTCACCACGCGGGCGCAGCCTGCCGCAGCCGGGGCCTTCGAGCACAGCGACGCGGAGAGCGCCTCCACCTCGAGAGGACTCGCGATAACCCTGCCGTCGCCGAAGAGTTCCCAGAGGTCGGCAATCCAGGCGGGAAACGTGGCGACCGTCACTCCAAAAAGCGCACGAGGACCGGCCTCGGCGGCAACGCGCTTCCGATAGGAGAGCGCCTCGGCGTATGTCGGGAGTAAGACTACGTCGTATGAAGTATGTTCGTTCGTATTCATGTGTTCAGTATACACGAACATATGTACCAATTAAAGAAGTAGCCGCAGATTCTTGCCGTATTTCCCGCCAGACCGGCGGAACGCCCTATCCTCAACAAGCACGCCGGACGACAACGCTGCGCGAAGGGTCGACCCGAGTCTCTATATCGCGGCTTCCGCAGTCGGGACACGTGCGCGAACCTTCGCCTGGCTTGAGCACGCGCCCGCAGGCGCCGCAGACAAACAGGATGGCAGGAACGCTCACGCCGTTTCCCATTCTGAGCGACCGCGCTTTGATAACAACCTCGCTCGGAATCTTCATGGCAAGGCTCCTTACAATCCAAACAGGTGGTCGGCAGTGTCGCTCGCGAAAGCATCCTCATCGAGCACCCAGCCAGCATCGGTCTTGACAAGCGAGAACATGATGAAAGCGTACTCGGAGCTCGCGCGTTCCTTCGCCGTCTCCGTTGCCGCAGCGACCTGCTGTTTTGTGGGAGTGCGCGAGCCCGCTGCGAGCGACCGCGCCGCATCGTCAACCGCCGATACGAAGTTGTATACCGGAACGCTCGCGCAGTCGGCGAACACGTCAGCAGTACCGTCGGTGTAGACGAAGACGTCGTCATCGCCGACCGTGCATGATGCCCCCTCGATGAACCAGCGCGCAAGCTCCTTCGAATCAATGCCCGTATCGTCAGCAGAGAACCCGAACATCTTGACGTATCTCGCATTTATCCCTTGAGCAATGCGGTCGACGATCTTCTCGCGCGAATCGAGCAACGCCAAAGCATCGCGCGCGGACGCAAGCGCCGCAGCCTCGTCGGCTTCATCGTTGGAGAAGCTGTTCGTGGAACTAGAAGAGCCGTCCTGGCGCTCCGAGCCCGAGTCCTCAAACCAGCTCGAGGTATCGTCATCGATCGAATCGAAAACATCCCCCACGCAAGACGCCACGCATCCTCCGACCTGGGAGACCAAGATAAGGGCGATGATGATGCCGAATATGGAGCTGAGACAGGACTTCTTCTTAGGGGTCTCTTCGGGCGAAGCGGGCTTGCCGCCTTCCGGCCTGACCGTCGCTTGGGGCTTTTTCATTCCCTTGCCGAACGCGTCCTTCGGCCGCCCCGACGTCGTGTGCGCCATCGTTTGGCGCAAGCGGTCGGAAACACCTTTCGGATGGGGATGCTCCTCTAAGAAGGGCGCCGCCGCAGGACGCCTTCCCGTTCCTGCGGGAGAGGCAGTGCGCGTCGGCGAGCTTCCCACCTGAGGAGATGCTCCCTTATCTGCACAGGATGCCTTCAAGGGCGAGCTCTTGCGAGCCTCCGAGGAACCCGCGGTCGCCTTAGCGGCGAGCTTCTTTTCGAGCTCGCGGCGACGAGCATCGATGCGCTCTTTTGCGGATAGTTCCCGAACGTTAGGCGAAGCGTTGTCCGCGGACTTTCCCGGCCGCCCGGCAGGTGCCGCGGGAGCAGCCGGCTTCGCGGGAGAGGCAGGCACAGCGGGAGCCGCGGGAACGCCGTAGCCCTTGTTGTTCTTGTCTGCCATGCACTCCCCTTTCGATTGCATCTATCGCATGAGAACCATTATACGGGACGCGCTTTGCCGCACGAAGCTGCGCACGACATTCTTACGTTGGCATACGAGCGAGCGCGGCTAAAGCGGCCTCCAACAAAGGACGGCCCAGCGCGTCTCCTGCGTGTAGTCCATCATGACGCCGTCCCAACTCTCCTGCCATGCACGACGGAAGATGGAGAAGCGATCCTCGACGCCGGCTTCGGTAACCGCCTGCCGCAGCTCCCCGAGCATTCCGTCCGAGAAACCAACCGCCACCTCGTCTTCCGTCCGTGCATAATCCCACATAACGAAGAAAGGCGCGGCCCCCTTGCGAGAACCGCGCCCTCTCTATGCGCTTCGATATAAGCCCTTCCGCCTCGTTAGTCCTCGGCGTAGAGCTCCTTCAGCTTCACCAAATGGTTGTAGCGCTCGATCGCCGCTTCCTCGTTGCGCTCGAAGAGCTCGGCCGCACGCTCGGGGAACTCGCGCGTGAGTCGGCTGTAGCGTGCCTCGTTCATGAGGAACTCCTGGTAGCCGCCAGCAGGCTCCTTGCAATCGAGGGTGAACTTCTTGCCCGCAGGGGCTGCCGGGTTGTAACGGAAGAGATTCCAGTACCCGCAGTCGACGGCCTTCTTCATCTCCTCCTGGCAGTTCTTCATGCCGCCCTTGATGGCATGCATCTCGCAGGGAGAGTAACCGATGATAAGCGAGGGTCCCGGATATGCCTCGGCCTCGGCGATAGCCTTGAGCGTCTGCGCCGGTTTTGCGCCCATGGCGACCTGCGCCACGTACACATAGCCGTACTGCATGGCAATCTCAGCAAGACTCTTCTTGGCGATGTTCTTGCCCGCCGCCGCGAACTGCGCGACCTGGCCGATGTTGGACGCCTTGGAGGCCTGTCCGCCGGTGTTGGAGTACACCTCGGTGTCCAGAACGAGCACGTTGACGTCCTCGCCCTGCGCCAGCACGTGGTCAACTCCGCCGTAGCCGATGTCGTAAGCCCAGCCGTCGCCGCCGAAGATCCACTGGCTCTTCTTGATCATCATGTCCTTCATGGACGCGATTTCCTTGCAGAGGTCGCTGTCGCAGCCCTCAACAAGCGCAGCCAGCTTCGCGGAAGCAGCCTTGCTCGCCTCGCCGTCGTTCATCGCGGCCAGCCAAGCCTCGCAGGTCTCCTTCGCTTCGCCCTCAACCTGACCGGCCAGCTCGGTGACGAGCTCAGCCAGCTTCGCGCGGCGCTGCGTGGTCGCCAGGTTCATGCCGAAGCCGAACTCAGCGTTATCCTCGAACAGGGAGTTCGCCCAGGCCGGGCCCTGACCCTTTTCGTTGGTGGTGTACGGAACGGTCGGAGCGCTGCCGCCATAGATGGAGGAGCAGCCCGTCGCATTGGCCACCATCATGCGGTCGCCGAAGAGCTGGGTAACGAGCTTGACGTACGGGGTCTCGCCGCAGCCAGCGCAGGCGCCGGAGAACTCAAACAGCGGCTTGAGGAACTGGCTCTCCTTGACGGTCGCCTTGTTGATGATCGTGGAATCGACCTCCGGGATCGTCT
>OLOB01001634.1_pt1 | contig 14402 bp, 12 predicted proteins | sample 1671911 | NCBI WGS metagenome assembly OLOB01 (sample SAMEA3136625, study PRJEB25190) | human gut metagenome | biome: human gut; feature: human-associated habitat; material: faeces | place: Austria | collected 2013
TTGATCGGTGCCGCTCGAGGGGGTGGAGCTAGTAGAGGCGTCGTTGCTTGCTGCGGTGTCTTGGCTGGTCGACGCGGCGGCATCGGCCTGCGGTGTCTCCGGCGTTTTGTCCGACTGCTCCTGGGCGGGTTCTGCCGCAGACCAGGGGGTGGGTACGCGCTCGCCCAGGCCTTTCCCTTCAGTGAGGGCAAGGATGATCGCCACGCTCAGAGCAACAGCGAGCACTGCCGTTCCAACAGAGAACATCACGACTTTGCGTTGGGTTGCCGCGCGTTCGGCCGCGGCGCGCGCCTGGAGCTTGGTGGGGGCGATGCGTGCCCCGTAGCGTGCGGGCTGACGATCGTAATAGCCTTGTGCGGCGCGCTCGCTGTAGCCATAACCCGACACATAGGCACTTGAAGGGCCGGGCCGTTCGGGCTCGTGCTTGAGCTTTGCGGCGCCTGCCGAAAGAAAGTGACGATAGACCTGCGAGCTCAGCACGGTCACGATGGAGCTTACTGCTGCGCCGATCACCGAGCCCGCGATGCCGATATGCGAGGCGAGCGCGACAGAGGTCGCAGCTGCTGCGGCGCCGGCGATAACCTGAGGAATGGAAAGTCCCTCGAGCAACTTCTCTTTAGGCGCAATCGCTTGGGTTTGTCCGATAAACTGTTCTTGTTCGCGCTGGTAGACACGGGTGCGACGGCTGTCGGTGTAGCGTTCTTGTGCATTATTGAGGGCCATGGCGGAATTCTCCTCCCGCGGCATAGGTGGTTCGTTTAGGGCTGCGTTTCGCGGTATGCGCGTGGCGCGCACTCGATTGTTGTACCCCGGGCCGCGTTTGTGAACGCATTTGCTTGAGTCAACAGAAAGTGCCGACACACGTTAAGAGGCTGTGTTGGTTTTGCATCGCTTCTGTGAGGGTCCGGCTCTTGCGAGCGTAGACTCGAGGTGCTCGCTTTGCGATAAAAAAGCGCCCGGTTGTCGGGCGCTTGATCGCGTGGCTGCTATTCGACGGGTGGCATGGGCTTCCAGGAGGGGTCGGAGAGAATCTTTGCTCCATCTTTCCATCCGCGGCGCAGCGCGGGTACACCGGTCTTGAACGTCTTGTCTACAACGGCAAGGCGAATGAGCTCCTTGCAGAAGGTGGCGACATTGCCCAGGCGGAAGAGCAGCGGATTGTAATCGCCGTAGAGCTTGAGATAGCGAGCGAGATAGGCGCGGTTGCGCATGATGTAGTAGCGGTTGGTGTCGCTCGTGGAGTTGAGCTGACGCTTTCCGGCGATGTCCCAGTTCGAGACCACGCGGGCGCGCTGCAGGATGAGGTCGGATACCACGGCGGCGGGGAAGTGCTTGCTGGCGAGATAGCCATAGCAGGCGTCGTCTCCATAGATGAAGAAACGCGCGTCGGGGTAGCCGATCTTCTGCACTACGCGACGGCTAAAGAGGCCACCTTCAAAGCAGAGCTGATTCATGGGCTTGCATCCGGCCTCTCCCAGGTTGGCGGGGGCTACCGGGTTGGGGATGCCCAGGGGCACAATGAGCTGATACTGCCAAAAGAAGGGGCCGCCATCGAAATCAAGGCGCGATCCTTGGATTGCGTCGTAGCGGTCGGTCCACTTGGCCAGGCGCGAGATTGCCTGGGGGATAACGAGCACATCGTCGTCCATGACCCAAAACCACCCAGCTCATAGGCGCGCTTAACGCCGGCCGAGAAGCCGCCGGCGCCGCCTGTGTTTTCAAGCTGTGGGGCGTAGACCACGCGATCTGCGCTTCCTTCGGTATCTGCCTCGTCACCGTGGCCCCAAAGGGCAAGGCAGCGCTCGTTGAATTTCGCCACCATCTGTTTGGTGGCGGGGGAGTTCTCGTTATCCACGATGACGATGCGCCAGGGGGCATCGTCAAGCGCGGCGATTGAATCAAAAAGGTTTGCGAGCATTTCTTGGCGCTTATAGGTGACCACGACGAGCGCAAGACGCTCGATGGGCGATGCGGATGTGCCAGCTGTTTGGATTTCGCTCACGTTTGAAGACCTTTGCGACGTCATTTCCGATGAATCCATTATAAAGTCCCTGCGGCATCTTGAGAAAAACCGCGTATTCCGATGATGTCTGAGAGGCGACGCCTCGTGCCGGCGTGCGCTTGGGCACGGCGGGGTATTATGGAACCAATCAATTATGGCTCGAAAGGTGGCTTTGTGGACCAACACGCTCAACCGGTGCTATCGCTTCTGGTTCCCATCTATAACGTGGAGCGCTATCTTCGGCAGTGCCTCGATTCCGCTGCGGCGCAGACGCTCGAGAACATCGAAATCATCTGCATCAATGACGGTTCTACCGATTCGAGCCCTGCGATTATCCGCGAGTACATGGAGCGCGACGCGCGCTTCGTCATGATCGACAAGGCCAACTCCGGATACGGCGACTCTATGAACCGGGGCCTCGACCAGGCGCGCGGCGAGTACGTTGGCATTTTGGAGTCGGACGATTTCATGGCGCCCGATGCGCTCGAGAAGCTGGTACATGTCGCGCGCGCCCACGATGCCCAGATCGTCAAGGGAAACTTCGACCTCTATTGGTCGACGCCCGAGGAGCGCCGCGAGCTTTTTGAGATGTTTTCTCCCAACCGCTGTGACAAGGTCGTGCGCCCCGCGGCGGATGCCTTTGCATTCCACCAGAAGCCCTCCATCTGGTCTGCCGTCTATCGGCGTGATTTCCTGGAAGATGGCAATATTCGTTTCCTCCCTACGCCGGGCGCCGCATTCCAGGATGCCTCCTTTACGTTCAAAGCGTTTGCCTTGGCGGACCGAGCGGTGTGGATCCACGATTCGATCCTTTCGTATCGTCAGGACAACGAAGGCTCCTCGGTCAACGCTTCCAACAAGGTCTTTTGCGTCAACGACGAATACGCCGAGATTGAGCGTTGGCTCTCGTGCGAGTATGCCGAGCGTTGCGGTGAGGAGGAGGCGGCGCGCCTGGCGCGTATTTGCCAGGCGGTGAAGTACGACTCCTATATGTGGAGCTATGTGCGTCTAGCACCGCAGTTTCGCGTGATGTTCTTGGAGCGCATGGCGTCCGAGTTCAAGGCAGCGCTTGATGACCATACATTCGCGCTTGCCGACCTTAAGCCCTGGAAGCGTGCGAATCTGGAGAGCATCTTGAAAGATCCCGCTGCGTGGGCACGGGCAAACGAGCACTATGCGACTTCGGGCAAGTTTGGACGCGCGATGCATTATCTCAAGCTTGGGGGCCCTGGGCTCCTTCTTGCCTATGCAAAAAGCAGGTCGGACCATGAGTAGCTCAACGTTGGCGCCTGCCGTTTCCCTTATCGTTCCGGTTTATAAATCAGAAGCTACGCTCGGCGCGTGCCTGGATTCACTCCTTGCGCAGACCGAGGCCGATATCGAGATTATCTGCGTCAACGATGGCTCGCCCGATAACTGCGCGAGCATCCTTGAGTCATACGCGTCTCGAGATGCGCGTATTTGTGTGATAACCCAGCAAAACCAGGGACTTTCTGCTGCGCGCAATGCGGGAATGGATGTCGCGCGCGGGCGCATCGTCGACTTTGTCGATTCCGACGATACCGTGTCGCCCGATCTTTGCCGGCGGCTTGTGGATGTGTTCGATGCGACCGATGCCGACGTGGTGACGTTTGGCGCGGTGTGCGAGCCCGAGGACCGTGCTTCAAAGCGCATACGGCAGCTGCTCAGTCCCGCTGCGGCAACGTTTGATACCTTCGATGCCGCGCTGCTCTTCTCTGCGAATGCCCAGCCTTATGCCTGGCGCACCGCTATGCGCCGTGCGTTTATGGAGCGCGAGAACATTCGCTTCTCGACGCGCTTGCGCTTTGCCGAGGATGTTCCGTATCAGTTTATCGTTTACCCATTGAGTAAGAAGACGGTGCTCATTCCCGATAGGCTCTATCACTATCGCATGACGGATGGATCGCTCACTCATGTGTATAACACCGAGGCGTCGCGTGCGCAGAAGGTCGAGCAGCATCTCTTGATGTTCGAGGTGATTTTTGACGAATGGCGTAAACGTGGCCTGCTTGGGCTGTGCCCAGGCGAGATGGTTGCTTGGTGTCTGGATTTGACGCTGTTCGATCTGGTGCGCCTGCCATCTGCAGAGGCGGATGCGTGCGCGTTACACCTGTCGCGTTTGCTGCGCGACATCTACGGAGGAAAATGGTACACGCTTCCGCCCAAGGGGGCGCAGCGGCGTGCGGCGCTCGCCGTGGCGCAGGGCGCAGAATCGGGGTTCGAGATGAGAAAGCGTGACCTGATTGCCTTTTTTGCTGCTACGCGCGGTGTGAAAACCTGCGTGGAGCGTTTTATCTGACGCATCCGCTACACGTTCAATGCGAGGGAGATTGACATGAAAGACGGGTTTGTTCGAGTTGCCGCGATGACGCCGGCACTGCGCGTGGCAGATGTCGACTACAACGTCGATGCGTGCGTTGAAGCCGTGCGCGCGGCGAAAGCCCAGGTTGTGGTGCTTCCAGAGCTCGCTATCACCTCATATACCTGCGAGGATCTTTTTTTACAAGAGGCGCTGCTTGATGCCGCCGAACAGGGTGTGGCCCGCTTAGCCGAGGAGACGGCAGACGTCGATTCCCTCGTGCTTGCGGGTGTGCCCGTGCGCGTGGCGGCGAAGCTCTACAACTGTGCCGCGGTGCTGTGCCATGGCGAGCTTTTGGGCCTTGTGCCCAAGCGGAATATTCCCATGTACGGTGAGTTCTACGAAGGTCGCCGCTTCTGTTGCGGCCCTACTTCGGTGAGCATGGTCCGTTTTGCCGACTGCGATGAGGTTCCGTTTGGCACCGAGCAGCTTTTTGAGTGCGATACCATGCCGGGCCTTGTCGTTGCCGCAGAGATCTGCGAGGACCTTTGGGTCCCCAATCCTCCGAGCACCGATGCCGTTCGTGCAGGTGCCACGCTTGTCTGCAACCTCTCGGCTTCTAATGAGTTGGTGGGCAAGGCGGACTATCGTCGTAACCTGGTTGCTTCCACCAGCGCTCGCCTTATGTGCGTCTACGCTTACGCCAGTGCCGGCTGGGGCGAATCGACACAAGATGTGGTCTATGGTGGCCACTGCTTGGTTGCCGAGAACGGCCGCATGCTGCGCGAGGCGGATCCTCTCAACGATATCGAGCTTATCCGTGCAGGGGAGGGACATGCCGCTGCGGGTGCCGCCGCCGTGGTCGACTTTGGTCTTTTGGCGGCAGAGCGTCGCCGCATGTCCACGTTCTCCGTCGAGGCGGATGCTTCGGGCTATGCAATTTCCTCGTTTGACCTTGATGTATGCGAGATCTCGCTTGACGATCGATTCGTCGACCCGCATCCGTTTGTGCCGGCGGACCCCAGTCGCCGCGCGGAGCGTTGCGAGTCGATTTTTGCCATCCAAGCGCATGGTCTTGCCAAGCGCTTGGCGCACACGCATTCCCGTCGCGCGGTGATTGGCGTTTCCGGCGGCTTGGATTCCACGCTGGCGCTGCTGGTGTGTGCCCGCGCCTTTGACCTGCTGGGTCTTGACCGCAGCGGAATTCTCGCCATCACGATGCCGGGATTTGGAACAACCGACCGCACGCACGGCAACGCGACGGCCATGAGTCGAGCGCTTGGCTGCGAGCTGCGCGAGGTCAATATCGCCGCCGCAGTACGACAGCACTTCCTAGACATTGGGCATGACGAGTCTGATCACTCCGTCACGTACGAGAACGCGCAGGCTCGCGAGCGCACGCAAATTCTCATGGATGTGGCAAATCGCGAGGGCGGCTTGGTGGTGGGTACCGGCGACCTTTCCGAGTTGGCCCTGGGCTGGGCAACCTACAACGCCGACCATATGAGCATGTACGGCGTCAATGCCGGTGTGCCCAAAACCCTCGTGCGTCATCTGGTGCACTATGTTGCCGACGAGGCGCGTGCTAAAGGCGATGAGGGTCTTGCCGCCGTCCTTCTTGATGTTCTTGACACTCCGGTTTCCCCGGAGCTTCTTCCTGCGACGGAAGGCGGCAAAATCTCGCAAAAGACCGAAGACCTTGTTGGTCCCTATGAGCTGCACGATTTCTTCCTGTATCAGGTACTGCGCTGTGGATTTGCACCGAAAAAGGTGTATCGACTGGCGCTTGCCGCTTTTGATGGGCGCTATGCGGGCGGCGCTGATGCCGATGGCGCCTGCGTTGGTACCTATGATGCCGAGACCATCATGAAGTGGCTCAAGAAGTTCTACTGGCGTTTCTTCTCGCAGCAGTTCAAGCGCAGCTGCCTGCCCGATGGCCCCAAGGTGGGCTCCGTTGCCGTGAGTCCCCGCGGGGATCTGCGCATGCCGAGTGACGCCGCGGTCGCGCTCTGGCAGGCGCAGCTTGAAACCCTGTAAACGCTGACGGGTATTGGTAATCCAGGCTGCTTTGTAAACGCTGCCGTGCATCCGCCTTTTTGAACATCGCGGGTGTGCGGCAGCGCTACACTGAAGAGCATTGTTTTATTTCGCATAATCGAAAGGTTCGTCCTATGAAGTTTTCCAGCCGACTCGGTCGCTTTGGTGACGAGGTTTTCGCCGCCCTCAATAACCGCCGTGTCGCTCTGGAGGCCGAGGGTCGAACTATCTACAATCTCTCGGTGGGAACACCTGATTTCGAGCCGTACCCGCATGTGGTCGATGCTGTCGCACAGGCTATTCAGGACCCTCAGATGTGGAAGTACTCCCTGCGCGATCTGCCCGAGCTCAAGCAGGCTGTGTGCGACTATTACGTTCGGCGTTTTGGTGTGAAGGGCATTACGCCCGATATGGTCTGCTCCGTTAACGGAACGCAGGAGGGGGTGGGCGTATTTGGCCTTGCCATGCTTGACGAGGGCGATACGGTGCTCGTGCCCGATCCTTGCTACCCCGTGTTCGAGGCGGGCGTGAAGATTGCCGGTGGCGAGCTCGCATACTATCCGCTCAACGCCGAACACGATTTCCTGCCGTATGTGGAGGGTATCGATCCTGCGGTGGCAGATCGTGCCAAGTACATGATCGTTTCGCTTCCCGCCAATCCGGTCGGATCGGTGGGCACGCCCGAGCTGTATGCCCAAATTATCGAGTTTGCACGCGAACATGATTTGCTTATCGTTCACGACAACGCGTATTCGGACATCACCTTCGACGGTCCGCGTGGCGGCAGCTTCCTGCAGTATCCCGGCGCGCTCGAGGTGGGCGTGGAATTCTTCTCGCTCTCCAAATCCTTTAACGTCACCGGCGCACGCATTGGCTTTTTGGTGGGGCGCTCTGATGTGGTTGCCGCATTTTCCAAGCTTCGCAGCCAGATTGACTTTGGCATGTATCTGCCGCTGCAAAAGGCGGCCATTGCGGCGCTTACCGGTCCGCTCGACGAGGTTGAGCATCAGCGCTTGATGTACCAGGAGCGTCGCGATGCCTTGTGTGATGGTCTTGAGAACCTTGGGTGGGAGCGCCCCAACGCACACGGCTCGATGTTCGTTTGGGCCAAGTTACCCGCAGGGCGCACCGATTCCATGGCGTTTTGCGAGGAGCTTATGGAGCAAGCCGGTGTGATTGTGACCCCGGGTGCGAGCTTTGGTCCCCATGGCGAGGGATATGTGCGTATGGCGCTCGTTCTTCCGCCCGATGGTTTGCGCGCTGCCGTTGCCGCCATCGCGTCCGCAGGGATTGTTGGTTAAAAGGACAATCGATGCAGTTGCATGTCTTTTTCGGTAAGCGGTAGATGAATAGCCGCCGAGTGGTTCATAATGGGTTTCATTAATAACCTCGGTTGGACCTAGAGAGACAGCTTGGCCCAAGAGAGATGGGAGTGCCATGGTTAACGATAGGAAAGTCGCCATCGTCGGTTGCGGTTTTGTGGGATCTTCTTCTGCGTTCGCATTGATGCAGAGCGGATTGTTTTCCGAGATGGTCCTGATCGATGTCGACAAGGACCGTGCTGAGGGTGAGGCTCTCGACATCAGCCACGGTACGCCGTTTGGCCATCCCATGAAAATCTATGCGGGTGATTATGAGGATGCTGCCGACGCCGCCATCATCGTCGTTACCGCTGGCGCTGCCCAGAAGCCGGGTGAGACCCGTCTTGACCTCGTGAACAAGAACGTCTCCATCTTCAAGTCCATTATTCCGCGCATTCGCGAGGTGGGCTTCGAGGGCATTTTGCTCATCGTCTCTAACCCCGTTGACGTTTTGACGTATGCCGCCATGAAGATGTCCGGTCTACCCCAGAGCCATGTTCTGGGCTCCGGTACCGTGCTGGACTCCGCACGCCTCAAGGAGGCTCTGGGTGCCCACTTGGATGTCGACCCGCGCAACGTTCACGCCTACATCATCGGCGAGCATGGCGACTCCGAGCTTGCAGTCTGGTCTTCCGCCAATGTTTCCGGTGTGCCCCTGAACGATTTCTGCGAGATGCGCGGTCACTACGATCACCTGGCGTCTGAGAAGAAGATTGCCGACGACGTTAAGAACGCTGCCTACAACATCATCTCCAAGAAGCACGCTACCTACTATGGCATCGCCATGTCCGTGCGTCGTCTGTGCACGGCAATCATGCGCGACGAGAAGCACATCCTTCCCGTCTCCAGCCTTATGGTGGGCGAGTACGGCCTTGATGACATCTGCATCTCCATGCCTACCATCGTGGGTCGCGATGGCGTGGAGTGCCGCGTGCCGGTTTCGCTTTCCAACGAGGAGTACGCCGAGCTGCATCGTTCTGCCGACGCTCTCAAGGACGTCATGTCCAACGTCGACTTCGAGGCGTAAAAACCCTCCTCGTGTGTCAAAAAGTCGACAGGTTTATTTCGACACATTATACGAAGACGCAGGTCAGGACCTTGTTGGTTCTGGCCTGCATCTTTATATTGACGAGCAATGTGACAGAAAGTCCTCTGGTTTAATCTGTCACATTTCGATTCTGTCTGCTGTTTGGGTAGGATGAAGGGCACAGAAGCATCTGAAGCGGGGAGGGGCTCATGGACGATCGTAAAGAGGGCGTGAGTGCTTCGGGCAATTTCCTGACCTATGCTCAAACCGCTCTGGATACATGGAATGAGCGACCGTTTTGTGCGGTCGATAGCCTCGTTTTGTCCTGGCTTGCCTACTATCGGCTGCCTGCCGATTGCCCTTCTGTTAACACCTGGGAGGGCGTCGACGTTCGCGACCTTTTGCGCCTGGAGTGTTGCGAGTCCATGACAGGGGAGCTATGGGATCCACAGGGCAGTTGGGACTTGTTGGTCGCCGTGTGCGCCAATCCACGCTATCGCGGCATGCGCGTATGCGGCTATCGCGCGGTGTTTGACGCAGCGGCGGAGGAACAGTTTGCCGCCATGACGTTTTGTTTACCCAACGGAAGCATCTACATTGCCTTTCGAGGAACCGATTCGACTATGGTGGGCTGGAAGGAAGACTTCAATATGTCCTTTCGCTGTCCTGTTCCCGCGCAAACAACGGCGACTTCATATCTTGAATCGGCAGCGCTTGCACTGAACGGCCCGCTTATGTGCGGGGGTCATTCCAAGGGTGGAAACCTTGCGGTCTATGCGGCGAGCATGTGCGACCCCGCTGTGCGCGAACGCCTTGTACGCGTGTATTCCCATGATGGCCCTGGCTTTAATGAGGCGTTTTTGGGCGGCGCGGAGTATCAGGCGCTGGCGGCTGCGGGCAAGATCGACAAAACGCTCCCGCGCTCTTCGATTATCGGTATGATCTTTGAGCATCAAGAGGATTATGCCGTGGTCGAAAGCTGTGACTTTGGTCTTTTGCAGCACAATCCTTTTTCCTGGGTGGTGCCGCAGGGTGCAACCGATTTCGCCTATTGTGAGGGTCTCTCGGCGGGCGCGCGCTATATGGATGATGCCCTGGCTGCATGGGTTTCCGGCGTGACGCCTGCAGAGCGCGGCCGTTTTATTGACGAGCTGTTTGGGCTGCTGAGCGTTACGGGCGCGGAGCACTTTTCGGATATTGCTGCCGATTGGCAGCAAAACGTGCCAAAGATTCTTTCCGCGCTTTCCGAGGTTGATTCCGATACGCGGAGGTTCCTCATCGATACCTTGGCTGCCTTCGCGCGCTGCGCATTGACTCCCAAGCTGCCCGAGCTTTCAAGTTTGACCGAGACGCTTCGGGCATCGTTGCCGCTGGAGCGTATCGATGGGGTCTCTGCCTGGCGAGATAAAGTTGCCGCCATCCTGCGCGAATACGGATCTGGTTCGAACAAGGCGCTGTAGTTTTGGTTTGCGCCCCGCATGTGCTGGTATCATGGCAGGGTTCAATTCGCACCGAGGAGCATATCGATGAAGATCAATCACGCCATCTTACATATTCTGGACTTTGAGTCTGCGGTGAACGTTATCAGCCAGCGCGAGCTCGATCTCGAAGACAGCCGCGCGTGCCGTCAGTTCGTCACCACACACTTGCGTCGTGCGCGAGAAAGCGGAGACAACAAGCGAGCGACTTTCTCCGAGGAATCTGCATTCGGCAGCGAGCTCAAGAGCTATCTCTATGGTGAGCGTGACTTCATCGACCTTTCGCAGCAGGTGGCTGATTTCATCGGTGGCGAGCTTTCGCGTGCTGACAAAGCCCAGTCAACCGATATCCTCGTTGCCGATTTTGATGATGACGACGATGTGCGCTGGTTTGCCGTGATGCTTCTTTCGAGCAAGCAGGCGTTTATGCACGAGGTGGGTACCGATGCCGGTCAGACCGTAAACGGCATCGCTCGCCATTATGCGATTTTGCCCAATCCCTCGCAGAAGCTGCAGAGCTACTGCGTGGTGCGCGCAAGCACTATGGAGATCGGCTACGTGGACAAGAAGCGCAAGATCGCCGGCGAGGACCGTATGTTGATTCCGGAGGGCTTGCTGCAGTGCGAAACGGGCGTCTCGGGCAAGGAGGCTATCGACACCGTTACGCGCGTGGTCGAGGAAGTCGCCGAAGAGCATGGCGCCAATACCGCGGTGGCGCTCGCTAAGGTCAAAGCCGCTGTGGCCGAGCGTGTTGAGGACGATGAGGAGCTGCCGCCCTGGGATATTGTCGACGAGGTGTTCGAAGACAGTCCTCAGATCAAAGAGAGCGTTAAGTCCGCTTTGCGTGAGGAAAAGCTACCCGAGCGTGTACCCGTCGAACGCAAGCAGGTTGAGCGCGCAGCCGTGCGCAACCATAAGATTCGCACCGATACCGGTATCGAGATCAGTTTCCCGGCCGAGATGGGCTCCAACTCGGATTACATCGAGTTCGTCAACGAGCCCAACGGTCTCATCTCTATTGAGCTCAAGAAGATCAGCAGCATCGAGAACCGATAGCGCGGCGGGCTGCACGGTTCAGGTTATATGAAAAGGGAACCCCGAAGAGCTAATGCTCCCCAGGGCTCCCTTGCCTTACAAATCGATTGCCAGCTGCAGGCCGTCTGTCGCTACAGCTGGCGCAGTCCCTCCTCGAGACCGGTCTTGCTATCGGTCTTCTCGTCGCGCTGCTTGATGACGCGGGCGGGAACGCCTGCTACGACAGCGCCCGCGGGAACGTCCTCGACGCACACGGCGCCGGCGGCAACGACGGCATTTTCGCCCACGTGTACGCCTTCGAGCACAACGGCGTTAGCACCGATGAGCACGCCGTCCTCAACGATAACGGGCGTAGCGCTTGCGGGCTCGACGACGCCGGCCAAAACGGTACCGGCGCCGATATGGCAGTTCTTGCCCACAGTGGCGCGACCGCCCAGGATGGCGCCCATATCGATCATGGAGCCCTCGCCAATCACGGCGCCGATGTTGATGACAGCACCCATCATGATCACGGCGTTGTCCCCGATGGATACGCGGTCGCGGATGGTTGCACCCGGCTCGATGCGTGCGTTGACGCCCTTCATATCCAACAGGGGCACTGCTGAATTGCGGCAGTCGTTTTCGATGTCAAAGTACTCGATATCGTCTGCATGGTCATCAAGAATACCTTTGAGCTCAGACCAGTCGCCAAAGACAACCTGCCCCGCGTCCTCGCCATAGGTGTGAGCGGAGCCGAAGTCGACCTCCCTGCCTGCCTTAACGCGCACGTAAACTTTCACGGGTGTCTTCTTCTTGGCGTTGGCGATGAAGTTGATGATCTCCTGTGCATCCATATTGGTGTCGTTTGACATAGGGTTTCCTTTCAAAACGAGGGGCATAGCCGGCGTATGGTTCTTGTTAGCGTCCGGCTACTCGAACATAACTTGGTCAAAGGTGTAGAAACCGGGTTCGCGTTTTACGAGTTTCTGCGCGGCGGCAAGTGCGCCGTTAACGAAAATCTGGCGGCTCGTGGCACGGTGGGTGAGGGAGACTTCCTCATCGGTGCCAAAGAAGCTCACCGTGTGCACGCCCGCAACGGTGCCGCCACGCAGCGAATGCATGCCGATCTCTTTGGGGTTGCGCTTGCCGCATATGCCTTCGCGGCCATATTGGGCGTGGTAGCCAGGCTCGGGTTCGGCGGCAATAACCTCGTCGAGGAGCATCTTTGCCGTGCCAGAAGGCGCGTCGACCTTTTGGTTGTGGTGCGTCTCGCAAATCTCGACATCAAAGCCGGGGAGCTCGCGCGTTGCCTGTGCCACCATGTGGCGCAGTGCGGCCACGCCGATGGAGTAGTTGCCGCTCCACATGACGGGGGCATGCTTTCCCAGTTGCTTTACCTGCTCGAGCTGTTCTGCGGTGTAGCCCGTGGTGCCGCTCACGAGCGCTGCGCCCGTGCGTTCGACATAGGAGGCGACGGCGGGCAGGGTGCAGGCGTTGGAAAAATCGATAATCACGTTGGCGGCGGGAGCCGAGGCCAACGCGTCCGTGTCAAAGCCGATCTGGGCCTTGATGTCAAAAAGCGCTTCGCCGGATGCGTCCGTCATGGACTCGGCGGTTGCCTTGATGAGCGAGCCCATACGGCCCGTCCCCATGATGATGGTGCTAAGCAATGATATCTGCCTCCTTAAGTGCTGCTAAAAGAGCAGCGCGGGTGTTGTCCGCCATGGGCATGAGCGGCATGCGATAGTGAAGGTCGAGCAGGCCCATCTGGCTCAGGGCCTCTTTGACGGGAATGGGATTGACTTCGCTAAAGAGCGCTTGAATGAGCGGCTGACCGGCGATTTGAATCTCTCGCGCACGCTCAACGTTACCATCCAGATATGCGTGGCACATCTCATGGACGAGCGCGGGCTGGACATCTGCCCAGACGCTGATGGTGCCCGAGGCGCCCAGGCTCATAAGCGGCACAGTGAGGGCGTCTTCGCCAGAGTACATGCGAAACTCGTCGGACAGAAGATGCGCGATGCTCGCAGCAAACGCGACGTTGCCGCTGGCCTCTTTAATGCCCATGACGTTGGGGTGGGCAGCCAAGCGCTCGACGTTGTGCTTGCTAATGCCGCAACCGCAGCGGCCGGGAATGTTGTAGAGGATGCACGGGATGTCGACGGCGTCTGCCACAGTCTTAAAGTGCTGGTAGATGCCCTCTTCATTGGATTTGTTGTAGTACGGCGTGATAGTGAGCAAGCCGTCTGCGCCCAAGCGCTGGTAGGAGAGCGACTTGTCGAGCATCGTGGCGGTCGAGTTTGATCCGGAGCCTGCGATAACGGGGATGCGTCCGGCAACCTGCTTGACCACGGCGGCAACGACGGCGTTGTCCTCCTCGTCGGTCATGGTTGCGGATTCGCCCGTGGTGCCGAGGACCAAAATGGCGTCCGTGTTGTTTTGCAGATGGAAGTCGACCAGGCGCTCAAGCGCGGCGAAGTCGATGCTGCTATCGGCGCAAAAAGGTGTGACGAGAGCTACGATCGAGCCCTCCAGATTGCGGATATCCATTATTGAGTCCCTTTCTTAGGAATTGTTCTTCAGCCTATTGAGAAGCTGCCGACCCGTGGGAGTGACGTCGAGCGTGGAAAAGTAATCGGCGGGCGTCTCGGCACGGCGAATGAGTTCGCAGGTGCCGTCCTCGCGCAGGAGGACTTCTGCCGAGCGCAGGCGGCCGTTGTAGTTATAGCCCATCGAGTAGCCATGTGCTCCGGTATCGTGGATGACTAGAAGGTCATCGATGTCGATGTGGGGGAGCGCTCGGTCGACGGCAAACTTGTCGTTGTTCTCGCATAGGTTGCCGGTTACGTCGTACGTGTTTGTGGCTGGGGCGTTGGATTTGTCTGGCCCGTTTTCCTGTCCCATCACGGTGATGTGGTGGTAGGCGCCGTACATGGCGGGGCGAATGAGGTCGACGGCACTTGCATCGACGCCAATATAGTCCTTATAGATATGCTTCTCGTGCAGGGCACGCGTGACCAGGCAACCGTAAGGGCCCATCATGAAACGGCCCATCTCGCAGAAGATGGAGACGTCCCCCATACCCGCAGGGACGAGCACCTCCTCAAACGCCCGGCGCACCCCTTCGCTGATAGCATGGATGTCGTTGGGCTCTTGCTCG
>OLOB01001642.1_pt1 | contig 14347 bp, 10 predicted proteins | sample 1671911 | NCBI WGS metagenome assembly OLOB01 (sample SAMEA3136625, study PRJEB25190) | human gut metagenome | biome: human gut; feature: human-associated habitat; material: faeces | place: Austria | collected 2013
AGTGCGGTAATCGGACTCGAAACGCCGCAGCTCGTCGATCTTCTGCTCGAGGGCGGCGCGCTCCTTCTCCAGCTGGGCGAGGGTGCGGTTGCGCTGGTCCTCTGCCTCGCGCACGATCTGCTCCCCGGTGGAGCGAGCCTCGGTGACGATGCGCTCACCCTCGGCCTTACCGTTGGCGACGTGCTCGTCGTGGAGACGCTGGGCCAGCTCGAGCATGCCGGACGCGGCAGCCGGGCCCTGAGCGCCGGTGTCGCCGGCGGAGACAGCCGGCATGGACAGGGCAGGCTCTGCCTGGACCGGAGATACGGGGGAAGCGGGGGCGGAGGGGATAGCGGCCCCCTCGCTGAGCTGTGCGATTCGGCGGTTGGCGGCCTCGAGCTTGGCCTTGAGGTCGGCGTTCTCAGCCTCCAGCTGACGCATGGCCTCGACTACCTCGTCGAGGAACTCGTCGACCTCGTCCTGCTCGTAGCCCTCACGGAACTTGGTCGCCTGGAACTTCTTGTTGAGGACGTCGTCTGCTGTCAGCAGCGTCATGGGTCGTCACCTCGGTGTCGTTACGGATAAGGTCACGAGCACCGGGCATCCGGTCACTCATGCGGACAGAGTACCTGAACTCGAGGTTCAGGCCACATCAAGCGCGCTATCTCACGCTGACGTGAGAACAGCACTCTAGCGGTTCGCTCACAACTTCACACCTGTTCAGATGACAAGTCCGAGGAACCACTGGATGATCCAGATCCCGAAGACCAGGACCAGGAAGCTCAGGTCGATACCGACCCCTCCCAGGCGTGCCATGGGAACCCTCTGACGGATCACTCGCAGAGGAGGATCCGTCAGAGCGTAGACAAGGTTGGCCAGCACCAGGACGATCCCCTGGGGGCGCCACTGGCGGGCAAAGACCTGAATCCAGTCGAGCACGACCCTGACCAGGAGGATGAGGAAGTACAGGCTCAGAATGCTCGACAGGATCCCGGCTACCGCGGAGACGAGGTTCACGTACGAGTCAGCTCAGCTCTGGTTGAAGAAGCGGCCGCGGGCCTCGGCGACCTCACCGCCGTCAATCTCCACGCTGGCCGGAGTCAGCAGGAACACGCGCGGAGTGACACGTTCGATGGCACCGTGCAGCCCGAAGACCAGACCGGCGGAGAAGTCCACCATGCGACGTGCATCGGACTCGCTCATGCCGGTGAGGTTGATGATGACGGGGACGCCGTCACGGAAGGACTCGCCGATGATCCTGGCCTCGTTGTAGGTCGAGGGGTGAACCGTGACGATGCGGCGAAGGTCGGGGGCGGCGGTAACAGGCTCGGGCGCAGCCGGGGCGGAGAAGTCCTCGTACCCCTCGTCAGCGAAGTCCTGCTCGTGCTCCTGCACGGCGTAACCGGCGTCGACAGCCTCGTAGCTGTCCTCGTAGGTCTCTTCCTCCGGCTCCGAGTAGCCGAGGAAACTGGTCATACTGCGCAGCGCGCCCATTTATCGCTCCTTGGTTCGTCCGGTCCCCTGCGTTCCGGATGTGCTGCGACGGTATCCGCCCCCGCGACACCGCACGGGGACCTCACCTCGGCGTGTCCCCCACCTCAGGTTTCAGGAAGGTCACGCCCAGGAGTTATTCAGCAGACGAGACTTATTGCGGAACTCCAATGCCCGCCAGACGTCCGGTCACTCCGTCACGGCGGTAGGAGAAGAAGCGAGGGTCCTCGTAGGTGCACCACTGACCGGCGCTGATGTGACCAACACCGGCGCGCTCGAGCTGGGCGAGGACCCCTGCCGCAACATCAAGGCCGGGCGTCCCCCACGATGTGCGCGAGGCGCACGCCGGTTCGCGCTGCGCGGACAGTGCAAGCATCTCCTCGGGGACCTCGTAGCAGGAGCCGCAGATCGACGGCCCCACGGCGGCCCACAGATCCGCTGGATCCACTCCACCGCGTCGGAGGGAGTCGACGGTGGCGGGGACGACGCCGTCGAGCATGCCTCGCCGCCCGGCGTGCACGGCAGCCGTCAGAGCACCGTCCCAGGACGCGAGCAGAACGGGAACGCAGTCGGCCACGAGAACGCAGCAGCCGGCGGGCGCCCCGCCCGTCCGAGAGTCCAGGACGAGGGCGTCCGCCGTGGGCACCTCACCGGCCTGAGCCGTGGCCACGACGGCGGAGTGAATCTGGTTCATCCAGGCCAGGTGACTCCCCTGCTCAAGCCCGAGCAGCTCCTCGAGCCGACGACGGTGACAATGAACACGTTGCGGGTCGTCTCCGACGTGGAGCGCCAGATTCCACCCGTCATATGAGGTCCCTTCCTCACTCTCGGCATCTCGGTCCTGGGCGCTGCCTCCCGGGGCCGAGACGGGACGGGCCCGCAGGCCGCGGGTGGTGAAGAACCCACGAGCCCGCGGGCCCAGATCCACCTCGATCAGGTCCGAGGCCTCAACGGCGGTGGTATCGCACATGTTGCCGCGCCCCCGGACAGCGATGCCGCTCAGCGCAGGAAGTCGGGCAGGTCGATGCCGTCATCGTCGGCGTCGACCCCGATCACCTGAGGAACCTCAAGATCGGAGACCGAGTGCTGCTGCGACGGCACCGAGCCGTAGGAGCCGTAGGACTCATCCACATAGGCCGGCATGCTCCCCGAGGAGAGGGCCTCGGCGGCGCTGACCTCCGACAGGTGCGCCGCGGCCGCCGGGGAGGCGGAGGGCGGAGGAGCCAGCGGGACCGGACGAGTCACCGGGTTCTGGGCGGCATGGGCGCCACCGCGAGGAGCGGGGGCCGGGGGCAGGTCATCGACCGGGGAGGAGGGCACCGGCGGCACCGCGGCGGCGCGCGAGAGCCGAGTCATCGGGTCGGCCAGGCCACCGACGACCGGCTCGGAGTCGAAGCCGGCGGCGATGACAGTCACCCGCACCTCGTCTCCCAGGGCGCCGTCGACCACGTTTCCGACGATGATGTTGGCCTCGGGGTGGACGGCCTCGCGCACCAGGTTGGCGGCCTCGTTCATCTCGAACAGGCCCAGGTCGGAACCGCCCTGGAAGAACAGCAGCACGCCGTGGGCGCCGTCGATCGAGGTCTCCAGCAGTGGCGAGGCGATGGCCTCCTCGGTGGCCGTGATCGCGCGCCCCTCACCAGTGGCCGAGCCGATACCCATGAGTGCGCTGCCGGCACCCTGCATGACGGACTTGACGTCGTTGAAGTCGACGTTGATGAGACCGGGGGTCGTGATGAGCTCGGTGATGCCCTGGACACCCTGAAGGAGAACCTGGTCGGCCTGCTTGAAGGCGTCAACGACGGAGATGTTCTTGTCGGCAATCTGCAGGAGGCGGTCGTTGGGGATGACGATGAGGGTGTCGACTTCCTCGCGCAGCGCCTGGACACCGTCCTCGGCCTGGGCCGAGCGGCGGCGTCCCTCGAAGGAGAAGGGACGGGTGACCACACCGATGGTCAGCGCACCGATGCTCTTGGCCAGGCGGGCGACGACGGGGGCTGCGCCGGTGCCGGTGCCGCCTCCCTCTCCCGCGGTGACGAAGACCATGTCCGAGCCGTCGAGGGCCTCACGGATCTCGGACTCGTGGTCCTCGGCGGCCTTGCGGCCGATCGCCGGGTCGGCCCCCGCCCCCAGCCCTCGAGTCAGGTCCCGTCCGACGTCGAGTTTGACGTCAGCGTCGGACATGAGCAGCGCCTGAGCGTCGGTGTTCACGGCGATGAACTCCACGCCACGCAGATCGGCCTCGATCATGCGGTTGACGGCGTTGACGCCGCCACCGCCAACACCGACGACCTTGATCTCTGCCTGGTAGTGCTGTGAGTCGTCCACAGCCATGCTCTCGACCACTGGCGTCCCCTCCGCGAGTTTCGTCATGAGCCCTCCGACGAGGACTCCCCTCAAACCTCAACCTCAAGTTGAGGTCAATACTTATGTCATTCTCTGAACGACGGGCTTAACGCTATGAGACATCCAGGACGTCGCATCGCATTGAAGCCCGGCGTGTTCGTGTGCAGTTGCCTGCGGATTCCCTGCTATATCGCTGCAATTTACCTGCGATGAACCTGAAGGTTCCCGGGTGCGTGCTGCTGCGCGCCCCGCCGTCCCCGGAGATACCGCGCAGCGGTGGAACGCAAGAACCGTTCAGGACGTCGGCGATGGCGCCACGGGGGTCGCGCCGGCGCTGTCAGCGGATCGTGTGGTGGGGCGATGCGGCGAGGAGACGTCGTAGATGGAGGCGGTGGTGGTCATGAGAGTCGCCAGGACGCGTGCCTTGAGCGCGTTGTCCTGGTTGTTCCCCCAGACCACACTGGCCCCGCTGGACAAGGTCAGTGTGACCTGCCCCGCCTCAGTGGCGCTGCCGCTGCTCACCTGGGCCAGGGTCTCCGGCGTGAGGGAACCCACCACCTGGGTGACGGCGGCAACCTGCTTGGCGGAGATCTTCTGTGGCTCCGATGCCTGCGCGGCGGGATCGGGCACGATGTTCACCAGGCCCGACGGCGGCTCGGAGACCCGCTCGAGGACCACCGCTTCATTGTCGAGGACCTGGTAGCCGTCCGAGTCCTGCACGGTGGCCACCGGTACGCGCATCGTCAGGTGTACCCGCAGCCCGTGGGGCCAGGCCCTGGTCACCTGCGCCCGGCGCACCCGGACCAGCTTGTCACTGACCTGAGTGGAGAGCCGGCCGGTGTCGATCCGCAGCAACGAGTCGCCCTCGTAGGCGGCCAGAACCTCGCGGACCTGCTGGTCCGAGACGCTGCCGTCCGAACCTGCCACGGAGATCCTCCGGGCCTGCAGCCCCAGGAAGGGTGAGAAGGCCAGGGCCCAGACCGCCACGGCGATGGCGACCACCACGACGGCGGCCCTCACCACCCGTCGCAGCCGCAACCGGCGCACGGCGGCTTGACGCTCCTTGAGCCGATCGGCCAGTCCGGTGGAGACGACCCGGTCGTCTCCACCAGAAAGAGCCACCTGCCTGCGGCCGAAGACGGTCAGCTCGGTGCCCGCCGCCTCGGGGCTGGAGGACTTCTGGCGAGGGCTGGTGCGGCCTGCGCCCTCGCCACCGCGACGCGAAGCCGGCGAGGAGCTGGACGCGCCCCTCGACGTCGACGGGCGCCTGGGTCGCGAGGCCGACCCGGCGCCGCCCGACTCCTTGGGAGTCCTGGGGGCCGAAGCGCTCCGGGGCCGCTTGGCGGGGGCCGCCGGCCCGGCCTGCTCAGCTCCGTGATGCGCCGTCGGGGTGCTCGGCGTGGATGAGCCCTGCGCCGAGCGGGAGGGACGCGGACGCCTGGGGCCGGAGCGGCGCGGCGGGATGCTGGCCGGGGTGTCCTGAGCGCGGTTGGAGCGCTCGGGGCGGGGGGCCGAGGGCTTCCTCATGCCCGCTCGTCCCGGTCCGCGGGCGAGGGGGCTGCACCGCCCTCGCGTGCCGCCAGGTCGGCCAGTACCGTGCCGGCGAGCTCGGTGACGTCACCGGCACCGACTGTCAGCAGCAGGTCGCCGGGGCGCATCTGTGCGCGAATCAGCTCGAGCTGCGGCAGCGCATTGGTGTAGGCGAACACACCCATGTTCACGACCGCATAATGGGGCAGGGCAGCATCCAGCGCGGCGCTGTCATACCCGAAACGCGCCGAGGAACCGGAGAACAGCACAAGCTTCTGCGTATCGGCCAATGAGAGCAGGCGGTCGTACTTATCGGCGAACGTTGCGTAGTAGCTGCCGCTGTAGACGGGCGCAGTCGCGGCATTGATGTACAATGTTTGCAGGCTTGTGCAATCTTCAAATGCGTAATCGCTGATCTGCTGCAGGTTGTCAAACAGGGTCACGCTCTCCGCGGTGCTGCCGCTGAAGGCCCCGGGCTGCACGCGGCGCAAAGTATCCGGGAATATGACTGTTTTACAGGGCGCATCGGCAAAGGCCCCCGCCGCAATTTCCACGACGGGTGCGCCGCCCAGCGTATCGGGGATGACAAGCACTTCTCCCCCGCCCTGCCAGCCCGTTATAGCTGCGGCATCGTTTTCAACCGTGTAGGTGAACTCCGCGGCGTCGTTTTGAGCAGCCCACTGCGCGTAAAGCCGCGCGCCGGGCTCGGTCCGGCTTCCCAGCCCAACGGCCTGACCACTGCCATCCGGGGCGGTGTTCCACCCCGTCAGCGTGTACCCGGGGCGGGTGAACAGCGCACCGTCGATGGCGGTGTTCAGCCGCAGATGGCTTGGGGTGACGGGCACAGTGATCCAGCCGCCGCCGCAGTTGTCATTATAATACAGCACAGTATCGCTCTTTTCCGCGGTCACTGCCACGGCAACGGAGTAGCGGACATCGGGCAGCGTCAGGATGTACGCCGCGCCGGTGCGGGTAAGCGACGCACCGGGATAGTCTGCGCCCGTCAGCGTATAGCCGTCGGCCGGGGTCATGGTGAAGTTCACACTCTGCCCCGGGGTAACGGCTGCGGTCTGGGTCTGCGCTGTAAACGCAGGCGAGGATTCCAAAACGATGCGGCACTGCACCGCAGGGGCTGACGGGGCGGCGGCACAGCCTGCCAGCAGAAGCAGCATGGCAAGGATAAGCATCAGGCGGCGCAGGTGAAACACATCCTTTCAGAAAAAATCTGTTTTTTATATCATAATACAAAATACCCCGGAGAGAAAGCCCCCCGGGGTGTGGATGAGGAAAAAGCTGTCACGATGAAGTGACGCGGGAATGGCGCATAATTACTGCTCGTTCACATTGGTGAACGCGGCAATGATGTTCAGCACCACGGCAATCAGCAACGCGGCTGTGCCGTAGATGGCGCTGGACAGGTCAGCCATCGTCTGGGCGTTGTTCGTAAAGGTCATGATCGAGGCGATGGTGTTGACGCGGGGGCTGATGAACTGTACGGCAGCCACGACCAGCGTGATACCGGCAACTACGCTCATCGCATCGGCGGCAATGGTCAGCTTCTTGTCCAGCACGACGCGCAGCACCAGTGCAAGGATGGCGATGACGGCGCAGCCGATGACAACCGGGCTGGTGCCGATCTTGCGGAAGGAATCAGTCCCGGCGTTGACAATGCAGAAGCCAAGGCCGACAGCACCGGCAACGGCGGTCAGAAGCGACAGGATCAGACCTGCGCCCTTTTTATTCGTAGAACTCATGGTTTGCACTCCTTTACTGCTTCTTGGATTTGCGGTCATTCAGCACATACATGGCGGCGGCCAGTACGGTCAGGGCGGCAAAGACGACCTGCACGGCAACGAGGGCGTTGTCATACCAGGTGCGCACGCTGACAAGGCGGGTGCTGCTGGCCATGCCGTCCAGCGCGTTGGAGTTGGCCAGCGCGTAGGCCTGCCATGTCATGGCCTGCTTGATGGCGCTCATCAGCTCGGTGTCCTGACCAACATTCTCGGTGGTCCAGTAGGCAAACTTTTCGCTGACAGCGGCCATCGTGTTCTCACCGGTGAAGGTGGTCATCGTGCCGCCGTTGAGGGCATACTCCTTCAGCACGGCGTAGTTGGGGTTCATGATGAAGTCCTGGCTCTCCAGACCCTTGAAGCCCCACTCGCCGCGCAGAATGTTCTTGAGCAGGCCGGTGTGGGCGTTGGTGGCGGTGATGCCGACACGGTTGAAGGCGGTCATGACGCCCAGAGCGCCGGCATCCTCGATGGCAGCCTGGGTGCCGCGCAGCTCGTTTTCACGAGCCTGTTGCTCAGTCATAAAGACGGAAACGCCGGTACGGTTGATCTCGGTATCGTTGAAGGCAAGATGCTTGGGGGCAATGATAACGCCGTACTCCTTGCCGCCGCTGATAAAGGCAACGGCCTGACCGGAGGTAAGAACAGCATCCTCGGAATAATACTCGTGGTTGCGGGCGTTATAGGGGGAGCGGTGCAGGTTGGTGCCGCAGCCCCAGAAGATGGTCAGGTTGCTCCACAGGCTGTAGTTGCCGCAGATCTTGCCGTACTCGTTGGCAAGGTCTTTGTTGAAGGTCTGGGCAATGACGGTCTCGTTGACCATTGTGCCGAACTTGTATGCGAGGTTGGGGTCGTTGGCATCCACGGCGCAGGGGTCGGTACCGGCTTTGTCGGTGTTGGCATACTGACCCAGAGGATAGCTGTAGATGCCGTTGGGACCATCGTTCTGGATGGTCTCGGGGCTCATGATAGACTCGATGGCCTTGGTGGAGGTGCCGCCCAGACCCAGACGAATCATGCCCTCCTCCAGGGTGAGCTGATCCATCAGCAGACTCCAGCGCTCATCATCAAGGTCAGTGACACCCTTCAGGTCAGCCAGAGTCAGGCCATTGTCGGCACCGAAGGTGACGGTGGACGGATCGCCGTTTGCGTTGATCTCATAGATGTCATTGTCCAGAATGTCGAGCATCTCATCGGAGGCGGTCAGATTCTTATAGGTCTTGGGGAAGGTGCCCTCCCAGTCAGAGCGGGTCATGTAGGTGGCAGTGCCGGGCAGCCAGCTGTTGATGTCCATGTCGGCAAGTTGGTTCTCAACGGCGGTGCCGTTTTTGGTCGTGGCAAAGGTCGTGTCGTCAAAGGAATCGAGCGTCCAGCTCTTGGCCTTGTCGGCGCTGCCGTCCACGCTCTGACCCTCTGCGGCCAGTACATTGTTCACGGCCTCGTGTGCGCCGTTGCCGATGGTGAAGTAGTAGTCACCGGCATCGAGAATGTAGCAGCCCTTGGTACCGACCGCGTTGTCGGCGGTGGAATCCCAGCTGGCCATATTCTGCATGTCAGCGGTGATGGTCACGGTCTCGGAGGCACCGGGCGCAAGCTCGGCGGTCTTGCCGTAGTCCAGCTGCTGGATGGCAGCCTTCTCAACACCGTGCTCCTTGTCATAATCGGTGTAGGGCAGGCTGACATAGAGCTGCACAACATCCTTACCGGCGACGCTGCCGGTGTTCTTGACGGTCACGTTCGCGGTGACGGTCTCGTTTTCCAGATCGACATTCAGGTTGTCGAGGGTCTGCTCAAACGTGGTGTAGGACAGACCGTAACCGAACGGGTAAGTAACCTCGTCGTCGTAGTTCCATGCGCTGCCGGTGGAGGAACCGACGGTGGAGGCGGCATTGCCCTGCCCCATGACGGTGTCAAAGTAGCGGGTCTCGTAGTATTTGTAGCCGATGTAGATGTTCTCGGCCTCGACAATGGCATCGTTCATGCTGATGTCGGGGTTGGCGTTGGCCCACTGCAGATCGCCGAAATTCTGGGCGCTGGGGGCGCTGGCGTTCTTGACGGCATAGGTATCGGTCAGATGGCCGGAGGGGCTGACCGCACCGGAGAGAATGTCGGCCACACCGTAGAAGCCGTAGCCGCCCGGCAGGCCGACCTGCAGGATAGCGTCAACACCGACGTTGTCCTCGATCTCCTGCACCTCCATGGCGCTGACATTATTCAACAGAACGATGACCTTGCCGCCGTTGGCCGCCTTGGCGGTGACGGCTGCATTGATGAGGTCGCGCTCGTCGTCGGAAAGGCCCAGAGGGTCGGTCTGGTTCAGGTTCTGGGTGGGATCAACACCGGCGGTGCCGGGGTTGTAGCTGCCGTTTTCAGAGGCGGAGCGGGCAATCGTGACGATCATCACGTTGTTGTCGTTCATGCTGTCTTTCCAAGTGGCGTTCTGGCCGTCCATCGCGGCCTGGCTCGGCTCCTTGCTGGAGAAAACGCCGGTGGTGGAAGGTGCGGTGATGTGGTTGTACTCCACAGTGCCGCCCCAGCTCTGGACCTCGGATTTGTACATCGGCTTGAGGGCCTCGTACATGTCGGCCACAGTCTGGTTCAGACCGAAGCCCTTTGCCTTGAAGGCGCCGACCATATCGACTGTATCGGCATCCGTGCCGGTGTTTGCAATAAAGCTGGAGCCCATGTCGCCGCCCTGAACGGGATAGTAGCTCGAGAAGCCAAGCAGTGTGATTTTCTGGGTCTCATCCTTGGTCAAGGGCAGTGCGCCGTTGTTCTTCAGCAGGACGCTGCCCTCTTCGCTCATCCGCTCACCCACGTCCTGAATGCCGTGCAGCAGCTCGGTAGTGGAGGTGTAGTCGGATTTGAAAGTATACAGGTCAGTGCCGTCGGAGTCCTCGGTCACGAGCTTGGTGCTCTTGGTGCCCAGGAACTTGTCAATGTCAGTGCGGAATCCGTCCACGACGGTTGAGGCGCAGACACTGAGCGCCAGCAGCGACGCCGTGGCTGTGGTCACGCCGCGCCAGACGCGGCGGCCGGATTTTTTCTTACTCATGTTTTTCCTCCTTGTGTATCCTTGTGTATATTGTAATCGCGTGTAGGGCGCGTTACTTCTTGCTGCGTTCCTTGATAGCCTTCTGCTCCTCGGGCAGGTTTTTCTCAACCGTCCAGAACAGGATCAGGATGACGGCGCCGATGATATAGCAGACGGTCTCGACCCAGATATAACTGACAGAGATCGAGGTCTGCACACTGGCGGTCTGGGCGGCGGTGCCCAGAGCGACGTCGGCGGCTTGGTTATAGCCGCTGCCGTTCAGCATGGCGCTGAAAATGGAGTTGCAGATCGGCGTGGCGGCGACCATAAGGGAGCTGTAGATGCTCATGGTCAGACCGTCGGTGCGGATGCCGGTGCGGTACTCAATGTGGTCGATAACGTCGGCAATCATGGCCAGGATCAGATAGCAGGCCGGGGAAGAACCCAGACACTTGAGGGCCACGCCGATGGCGACCGGCACGATGTTGCCGCCGCCCAGACCTGCGATGATGCCGCCCACGGCACCCAGCAGCATGAAGCCGCCGCAGACCAGGCGCTTACCGAACTTGTTGGCCAGGGGTACCACAAAGACCGCAGCCACGGCCATCGGGATAGCGCCCATGATGCTGAGCAGGCCCTGGGAGGCACCCCATGCGTCCGCTGTGCCGAAGAAAGTGTTGTCCAGAACCCATTTGCAGAAGTAGCTCATGGAGCCGTTCTTCATCGCGCCGCTCCACTGGAACAGCATATAGAACGCCATGACGATCCACCACATGCGGTCACCGGTAACGGCCTTGAGCTGCTCGCCCAGCGTGGCGGACTTGGCAGGGGTCTCGGTGTCGGCGCGGCCTTCCTCGGTGACGCGCTCACGGGTGAAGAGGAACTGCAGGTAGATGGTCAGTGCGCTGAAGATGGCGATGGCCAGCATGGTGAGGAACCACAGGTGCTGGTCCTCCTTCAGCGCGAAGGAAACGAGCATCGGGAATACCATCGAGCCGCAGCCCATAACGCCCAGACCCGCCACGTTGGTGAAGGAAGCCAGCGCACCGCGCTGCTTGCTGTCACGGGTGGAAACGGGGATCATGGTGGAGTTGGCGGTGTTGTAGATGGGGTAAGCGACCGCGTAGTACAGGTTGTACGCGATGGCGATCCAGACCATCTTGGCCATGCCCTCAAACGGCACGATAAACATCAGCACACTGGCGACGGAAAGGGTCAGCGCGGAGAGCAGGATCCACGGGCGTGCCTTGCCGGCCAGAGCCTTGGTGTGCTCAATCAGCTGACCGACGATGAGGTTGGACGCCACGATGAGCACCGTGGAGACCAGCTGCAAGGTCGTCAAAAAGCCAAGATCAAGCTTGAGGACATCGGTGAAGTAGTTCTGCAGGATGCTGGTGAAGATGCCCGAGGAAAGCAGTGCGCCGAAGGGGCCGATAAAATAGCCCAGCAGCATTTCCGGCATCTTGACGTCGTCGCTGGTGATACGGGACTTCGTCAGCGGCGAGGACCAGAAGTTGGATTTCGAGGTTGACATGATAGAAAGTCACTCCTTCTTTGTGTATATAAGCAGTGTATATAAGCAATTTGTTTACGCTATGCTTTTACGCCTTTGCCGTAACGGTATATTCCCCGCTGCCAAGCACCTTTTCTTCCCCGCTCGGCAGCACGACGGTGCATTCGGTGCCGACGGGCACCGCCACGGTCATCGTCATCTCGCCGTCCGCAATCTTCCATGCAGCCTTGATCACGCCGTAGGGCGTGCCCACCGTGCCTTCAGCCTCGGTGATGCCGCCGCCGGCCACCGGCGCAAACTTGAACTTGCGGTACCCGGCCTCGGTGGGCTCCACACCCAGCACGCGGCGGTAGAGGAACGCGCCCACCGCGCCGCTGGCGTAGTGGTTGTACGAGATCATCATGTCGGTCCCGTCGTCGCCGATTGGGCACTCGCCGTTCTCGTCCAGACCGTCCCAACGCTCCCAAACCGTGGTTGCGCCCACGCGGACCTCATACAGCCAGCTGGGACACTGTGTGTTCAGCAGCATCTTGTAGGCAGTGTCGGCGTGGCCGTTGTCGGCCAACGCAAACAGGATGTACGGCGTGCCCGGGAAGCCTGTGCCGATCTTGTAGTCGTTCTTCTCAACCAGCTTGACCAGATTCTCGGCAGCCTTCGCCTTGACGTTTTCAGGGAACATATGCAAGTACAGAGGCAGCACATAGGCGGTCTGGAATTCTTCCTTCGTCTTGCCGTTGCCGTCGGTCAGCACACTGCAATAGGCATCGGCCACCTTACGGCTCAGCTCCTTGTACTTGGCGGCGTCCTCGATCTTGCCAAGGATGCGTGCAATTTTCGCCAGTGTACCGCTGGTGTTGCACAGGGACGCCGTAGCGGTGTACTTGCTGCGGGCCTGCCACTGACTCATCTTCGGCACATCGGGGGCGACCCAGTCGCCAAAATGCAGCACCGACGGCGTGTGCCAGATGTAACGGTGCTTGCCGATGCCGAACCCGGCCCAGAAGCGGCACGCCTTGACGTACTTCTGCATGGTGGGGTACATCATACGCAGCACATCCAGGCTGCCCGTGGCCTCGTATAGAGCCCATGGCACCAGCACGCAGGCGTCGCCCCACCAGTCCACGGCCATCTCGGGCATTGTGGCGGGGAAACCGTAGCCCTGCACAGGCACGGTGTTGGGGATGCCGCCGGTGGGCAGCTGCTCGGCCTTGACGTCGCGCAGCCACTTCTCCAAAAAGCGGCTCAGTTCAAAGTTGTACAGCGCGGTGGGCGAGAACACGGCAATGTCTCCGGTCCAGCCCATGCGCTCGTCGCGCTGGGGGCAGTCCGTCGGTATATCAACGAAATTCGACTTGGCGCCCCATGTAATGTTGGACTGCAGTTTGTTCAGCATCTCATCGGAGCAGCGGAAGGAACCGCTGTGCTCCACATCGGAGTAGAGCGCCACGGCCTCGATTTCCAGATCCTTCGCGTCGACGCCCTTGACCCCCGCATAGCGGAAGCCCATGTAGCTGAACCGCGGGCTGTAGGTCTGCTCGCCGTCGCGGCAGGTGTAGGTCGCCGTGGCCTTGGCCGTGCGCAGGAAGGTCGTGTTTAAGCTGCCGTCGGGGTTCAGGATCTCGGCGTGGCGCACGGTCACGACCTGCCCGGCCTTGCCGTTGAATTTGATGCGGACAACACCCGCAAGGTTCTGGCCGAAGTCGTAAATCGTCTCGCCGTCGGGGGCGGTCATCACGGCCACAGGCTTGCGCACCTCGTGGGCCTTGACCGGGGCACCGTAGTCCGCCGTGATGGCGGGGGTGACTTTCAGCGTCTCGGGCGCGGCGTTGTGCCAATCGCTGATTTCTTGCGTGGCATCGTAGGTCTCGCCGTCATACAGATCTGCCATCCGCACGGGGCCGCTCTCGCTGACCTGCCATGTAGCGTCGGTGCCAATGGTCTCCGTCGTGCCGTCCGTGTACTCAATGCGCAGCTCGGCCAGCAGAGCCTGACGGTCGGCAGTCACGCGGTTTTTGCGGGTAAACACAAAGCTGCCCACCGCCCAGCCGCCTGCTACCGTGAAGATCAGCGTGTCGGCGCCTGTCAAAAGTGTCGTTACATCGTAGGTCTGATACTGCAAATAGGACTTGTAGCTCGTGAAGCCGGGGGCGAAGTATTGCTCGCCCAGCTTTTGGCCGTTCAGCTCGGCCTCGTAGATGCCCATGGCTGTGGCGTAGAGGCGCGCGCGGGCAATGGGTTTGTTCGTTGTGATTTCCTTGCGGAAAACCATCGGCACGGGGCTGACCTTTGCCTCGGTGAAGTGGTAGCTCGGGTCGCTGATCCACTGGCCCTTCCAGGGCGTCTCCATGCGGCCTGTCTCAAAGGTAGTGGTGGCGGTGGCGGTCTCGCCTGCGTCGTCGGTGGCGTTCAGGCGCACGCTGTAGGTGGTGAACGGCAGCAGCGCAGGGCCGACGTAGGCAGCGCTCTGGCCGCTGGTCACATGGGCGGACCAATCGCCGACGGTCAACTCGGCATCGGCCAACTGTGCGCCCCGGCGGTCACTGCTCAGGGAAAACCCGATGCGGGGTGTGGAGCAGTCGGTCACGCAGCCGGCGGCCAGATGCTCCACCGTCAGGCGTGTGATTTCAAACATGTGTTCTCCTCCTTCGTCGGACGGGCAGCCCG
>OLOB01001643.1_pt1 | contig 14343 bp, 14 predicted proteins | sample 1671911 | NCBI WGS metagenome assembly OLOB01 (sample SAMEA3136625, study PRJEB25190) | human gut metagenome | biome: human gut; feature: human-associated habitat; material: faeces | place: Austria | collected 2013
TCGAAGACTGTTGGCGTGGCGGTCAGTGACCCTCTTGGTTTTACAGCTCAGGGTCTGGAGACGATTACTCGTAAGGACGAGAATAAACTCCGAAAGACGTATGCGCGTATTGAGGCTTTGATCCGGGAATATGAAGCAGAACAGATTGTACTTGGTTATCCGAAGAATATGAACGACACAGAGGGTGAGCGTGTCGAGAAAACGCTGGCTTTCAAAGAGGCACTGGAGCGTAGAACCGGACTTGAAGTGATTCTCTGGGATGAGCGGATGAGTACCGTTGCATCAGAAAGAGTATTGATGGAGGGTAATGTTCGACGCGAAGACAGAAAGACTTATATTGACAAGATGGCGGCAGCCTTTATTCTGCAGGGGTATCTGGATTATCAGAGCTTTTCGGAGAATCAGGCAGAATCAGAAGATTCGGAAGATATATAGTTATAGTTGGATTTATGCATGTATGCAATATGGGGAGAGTAGAAACATGGCAACAAAAACAATTACATTAACAACAGACGATGATGAAGAAATCGAATTAATGGTTATCGAACAGACAATGATCAACAATGTGAATTATCTGCTGGTCACAGATTCTGAAGAAGATGAAGCGGATGCTTATATTCTGAAGGAGACGGGGGCTGAGACCGAAGAGGCCTATTATGAGTTTGTTGAAGACAGCACAGAACTGGAAGTTATTTCCAAAGTGTTCGAACAGATGCTGGACGATATTGATTTGAAATATGAATGATTGATACAGAAATTTCAATCGCTACAAGACATTGCAGAGGAAAAGAAAGGCAGAAGAAGCATGATAGAAGATCAATTGAGCGAGTTCAGGAAGCTGCTGAAGGAAAGAGGACTTAAAACAACCTCACAGCGAATGGCTATATTAAAAGTGCTTCTGTCTCAGCCGGAGTGTCATTTGACGGCTGAGGAAATCTATGACCTTGTGAAAAAGGACTGGCCGGATATCGGCCTGGCTACGGTCTATCGTAATATACAGCTGCTATCAGAAATGAACCTCATTGACAAGTTGAATTTGGATGATGGTTATGTACGGTATGAGATTGGTGAACCGAATCAGAAGAGTCACCATCATCATCACCATATGATCTGTGTCAGCTGTGGAAAAGTTTTTGCATTTCAGGAAGATCTGCTTGATAATCTCGAACAGAAGATTGAGCAGACGACGGGATTTGTTGTCAGTAATCATGAAGTGAAGCTTTATGGGCACTGTGCGGAATGCCGCAAGAAGGACGGAGCAAAATCAGAATAGATGCAAGTCTTGTTTCTTTTGAAATATTGTATGAATCCTGTGATTTAACGGAGGTGCAGTTTTTTGAAAGCAAATAAAGGCGTATCAAATGAAAAAATCAAAATTATCCCTTTAGGGGGACTTGAACATATAGGTATGAATATTACCTGTATTGAGTATGAAGACAGTATTATCGTTATTGACTGTGGATTATCCTTTCCGGATGAGGATATGTTGGGTATCGACCTTGTGATCCCGGATGTGACTTATCTGAAAGATAATATAGAAAAGGTAAAGGGCTTTGTCATTACTCATGGTCATGAAGATCATATCGGCGCATTGCCTTATGTTCTTCAGAGTGTGAATGCACCTGTTTATGCGACAAAGCTGACAATGGGTATTATCGAACACAAGTTAAAAGAACATAATATGATGAAGACAACAAAGAGAAAGGTTGTCAGACATGGACAGTCCATTAATCTCGGCTGTTTTAGAATCGAATTTATCAAGACAAATCACAGTATCGCAGATGCTGCGGCACTGGCTATTTATACACCGGCCGGTATTATTGTGCATACCGGTGATTTTAAGATTGACTATACACCGGTATTTGGTGAGATGATCGACCTGATTCGTTTCGCAGAACTTGGAAAGAAAGGTGTACTGGCACTTCTCTGTGAAAGTACGAATGCAGAGCGCCCGGGTTTTACCCAGTCTGAGAGAACTGTGGGCAAGACGATCAGTCGCATTTTTGACGACCACAAGAAAAGCCGTATCATTATTGCAACTTTCGCATCCAATGTGGACCGTGTACAGCAGATTATCAATGCAGCCTATGAACATGGTCGTAAGGTTATCGTTGAGGGCCGCAGCATGGTGAATATCATTACAATTGCATCAGAACTTGGCTATATCAAGATTCCGGACAATACATTGATTGATATTGACACAATGCGCAACTATCCAGATGATAAGCTTGTCCTGATCACAACAGGAAGTCAGGGTGAATCCATGGCAGCTCTTTCCCGTATGGCTGCAAATATCCATAAGAAAATAGTGATCAAACCGAATGATACTATTATTTTCAGTTCCAATCCGATTCCGGGAAATGAGAAAGCGGTATCCAAGGTTATCAATGAGCTTTCCATGAAGGGTGCGAAGGTTATTTTCCAGGATGTCCATGTTTCCGGACATGCCTGCCAGGAAGAAATCAAGCTGATCTATTCTCTGGTAAAACCGAAATATGCAATCCCTGTTCATGGTGAATACAGACATCTGACCGCACAGAAAAATGTAGTTGAGGAACTTGGAATCCCCAAAGAGAATATCTTTGTCCTTGCATCCGGAAATATTCTGGAGCTTGACAGCCAGAGTGCACAAGTAACAGGCACTGTACACACAGGAGCAATCCTGGTAGACGGACTTGGTGTAGGAGATGTAGGAAATATCGTTCTTCGTGACCGTCAGCATCTTGCAGAAGATGGAATTATGATCGTTGTGGTTACGTTGGAACGCCACAGCAATGTGATTCTTGCAGGACCGGACATTGTTTCCAGAGGCTTCGTATATGTGAGGGAATCTGAGGATCTGATGGATGGTGCAAGAGAAGTGGTAGAGAATGCACTGGATTCCTGTCTGGAACGTAATATTACGGACTGGGGCAAGATTAAGACAGTTGTGAAGGATGCGCTCAGTGAATTTTTATGGAAACGTACCAAGAGAAGTCCTATGATCCTGCCTATTATCATGGAGGCATAAAATGGAACCAAATACAATAGAGGAAAGTATTAAAGGGCTTCTGGAGGCTATAAAGGAGAGCCCTGAATATCTGGAATTTCAGAAGCAGAGTGATATCCTGAAAAAGAAGCCCGAACTGAAGGCACGTGTGGATACATTCAGGGCAGATAATTATAAAGTCCAGAATGAATGTGATTCCGATAATCTGTTTGAAGTTGTAGAGCAGATGGGAAAAGAATCCGCAGAGCTTCGCAGACACCCGGAAGTGAATGCGTATCTGGATGCGGAGCTTGCTTTGTGCAAAATGATGCAGAGAATCTGTATAAAACTGGGAGAAGGTATTGATATAGATGTCCCGGGAATGTGAGCAGATAAACTGTAAAACAGTTATCCTGCTGTGAGCAGATAACTGAGCGGATGACTTTATCCGCCTGACATACAGAAAGGAAATAGCTTATGAGTGATACCAGGGAACGTGCAGGTGCAGCAGGTGTTGTTGTTGCAGGAACGTTTTTTAAGATCGTACTTTATATATGTGTGATAGTTTTGCTTTTCTGGGTAGGAAAGGCTTCTTATCAGTTTGGACATGATGTCTTTAATCAGCAGGCCATGAGTCCCGGAGAAGGACAGGAAGTTACAGTGGTGATCAAGGAAGATACTTCCTTGTACAAGATTGCCAAAACTCTTCAGAAAAAAGGTCTGGTCAAGAGTGCAACGGTATTTTATGTTCAGGAGAGACTGTCCACTTATCATGGAAAGCTTCAGGCCGGAACGTATCTGTTAAGTACAGCATATACACCTAATCGTATCATGGGAATTCTGGCAGGTGATGATGAACAGGAAGGGGTAAGTGATTCGTGATAGTTGACGAGCGGATGCGTACCTATATTAATTCACTGGATATGGGAAATACACCGTTTCTTGAAGAATTGGAGCAGTATGCCATCAGGGAACGGGTGCCGATCATCCGGAGAGAAATGCAGAGCTTTATAAAAATGTTTCTGGCTGTAAACCGGCCGAAGCGTATTCTGGAGGTGGGGACAGCCATTGGCTTCTCCACACTTCTTATGTGCGAATATGGTCCTGAGGATCTTGAAATCGTAACGATCGAGAATTATGAGAAGAGAATCCCCATCGCAAAAGAGAATTTCAGGAGAGCCGGACGGGAAGCGCAGATTACTCTGCTTGAGGGAGACGCAGGACAGATATTAAAAGAACTGGAAGATTCGTTTGACATGATTTTTATGGATGCTGCAAAGGGACAGTATATCAACTGGCTTCCGGATGTGATGCGTCTTATGAAAAATGGCGGTGTTCTCATCTCTGACAATGTGCTTCAGGAGGGAGATATCATAGAGTCCCATTATCTGGTAGAGCGCAGAAACAGAACCATATATAAGAGAATGCGTGAGTATCTGTATGAACTGAAACATAATCCATCCCTGATAACTTCGATCATTCCCCTGGGAGACGGAGTTACAGTCAGTGTGAAACAGGAGTGAACAATATGAGAAAAATAGAATTGCTGGTTCCGGCTAGCAGTCTTGAGGTGTTGAAGATTGCTGTTATTTTCGGAGCAGATGCAGTATATATCGGTGGAGAAGCCTTTGGACTTCGTGCCAAAGCAAAGAACTTTTCCCATGAAGATATGAAGGAAGGAATCGCTTTTGCCCATGAACATGGAGTGAAAGTTTATGTGACTGTAAATATTCTGGCCCATAATTATGATCTGCCGGGTGTGAGAGAATATCTGACAGAACTGAAAGAACTGAAGCCGGATGCACTGATCATTGCAGATCCGGGAATCTATATGTATGCAAAGGAAATATGCCCGGAAATCGAACGCCATATCAGTACACAGGCAAACAATACTAACTATGAGACATATCGTTTCTGGTATAATCTGGGAGCAAAGCGTGTGGTAACAGCCAGAGAGCTTTCGCTTGCGGAGATTAAAGAGATCAGAGAGCATATTCCGGAGGATATGGAGATTGAAACATTCATCCATGGTGCTATGTGCATTTCTTATTCCGGAAGATGTCTGCTCAGTAATTATCTGGCAGGACGTGATGCCAACCAGGGAGCCTGTACCCATCCCTGCCGCTGGAAATATTCCATTGTTGAGGAGAAACGTCCGGGAGAATATATGCCGGTATTTGAAAATGAAAGAGGAACCTATATCTTTAATTCCAAGGATCTCTGCATGATCGAGCATATGGACGATATCATTAACAGCGGAATCGACAGTCTGAAGATAGAAGGCCGTATGAAAACCGCTCTCTATGTCGCAACAGTTGCCAGAACTTACCGCAAGGCAATAGACGACTATATGGAGAGCCCTGAGAAATATCAGGCAAATATGCCATGGTACCAGGAACAGATTTCCAACTGTACCTACAGACAGTTTACAACCGGATTCTTCTATGGAAAACCGGATGAGAATACACAGATTTATGATAATAATACTTATCAGAAGGAATATACGTATCTGGGATTTGCTGAGGCAGTGGATGAACGGGGTTATGCGCAGATCACTCAGAGAAATAAATTCTCTGTAGGTGAGACAATTGAAATTATGAAACCGGACGGACAGAATGTAGCTGTCACTGTGAAGGGAATTTATGATGAGGAAGGCAATTCCATGGAGAGTGCGCCTCATGCACAGCAGAAGCTGTTTATCGACCTGGGAACCGAAATCCAGGTTTACGATCTGTTAAGAAGAGCAGAGTGATTAATAAACGCAGCCAACGTTAAATTTGTTGGCTGCGTTTACTGCATTTGCGGGAAAAGGCCTCGAAGCTTTTGCAGAGCAGTTTTTTCAATCCTGGAGACATAAGAGCGGCTGATACACAGTTTTCGGGCAATTTCCCGCTGAGTTTCTTCCTCCATGCCAAAGAGCCCATATCTGCAGCAGATCACCTGATATTCCTTATCTGACAGGACTTTTTTCAGAGAGCGTAGAAGATAGTCGGTATTTTCGCGGATATAGCAGTCTTCTACAATATCTACAGGTGCACTCTCGATCACATCTAACAGATTAATCTCATTTCCTTCTTTATCTGTTCCTATGGGTTCATATAGGGACACTTCTTTTGAATGCTTTTTCTTAGCACGAAAATACATCAGCAGTTCATTTTCTATACATCTGGCAGCATAGGTGGATAACCGGGAAGCCTTCTGGGGATTAAAGGTTGTGACAGCCTTGATCAGTCCGATGGTTCCAATAGAGATCAGATCATCTGTATCCTCACCGGTTCCCTGATATTTTTTGACCACATGTGCTACCAACCGCAGATTATGCTCGATCAGGATATTCTTTGCCTGAGAATCACCCTCCTGATATTTTTGAAGATAATATTTTTCCTGGGATATGGACAAAGGTTTTTGAAAGGCCTTCAAATTGCTACCTCGAAGGGGATTTCTATATAGTTTATGTCCGGGACAGGGTGTTGGTGCTTTTCCAGAAAATTTTGAGCCTTTTTACAATTATTTTACCTGTTCTGTACAATTGTGTGATGGCAGAGTGTCTTTTCCTCTGCTATGCTTAATAAAGCTGGTGATGAACAAGGATATGATTTTCGATGCTGATGGACAGGCTGCGCAGACCGAATTGAAAGATCAGAGAAAAGGAGCAGTCAGATATATGATAAAAACCTATGTAATAGATACAAATGTACTGATTCAGGCACCGTATGCAATAAAAAGGCTTTGAGCCAAAGGGAGTGAAATATTTGAAATACAAGGAAATAGCAAATAACAAAGAAATTAATGCATATCTGCAGAAAGGAAATGCAAATCTGGGACAGCTGGGTTTTACAGATCATTCAAAGGCACACTGCGTACAGGTTGCACATCAGGCTGGAAAGATACTGAAACGGCTGGGATATTCAGAACATGAAATTGAACTTGCAAAGATTGCCGGCTATATGCATGATATTGGAAATGCCATTAACAGAACCCATCATGCAGAATATGGTGCACTGCTTGCAAATGATTTACTGAAAGAAACAGATATGTCTCTGGAAGACAGGATAACTGTAATAGCAGCCATCGGTAATCATGACGAATCAACAGGAAGCCCTGAGGATGTGGTTTCAGCGGCACTTATTATTGCAGATAAAACAGATGTAAGAAGAAGCCGTGTGCGCCAGAAAGAACAATCCGCTTACGATATCCATGACAGGGTAAATTATGCAGTTACAGACGCCAAGCTGAAAATCGCTGAAGACAAATCTGTCATTGCACTGAACCTACAGATTGATGAAAAAATCTGTTCCATGTATGATTATTTTGAGATTTTCCTTGAGCGTATGATGCTTTGCAGGAAAGCTGCGGAAATACTTGGAACAACTTTTAAACTGACAGTAAATGGCCGAAAGGTTTTGTAGAATTGCTATAATAAAAAGAATAGAGAAATTTATTGGAAGAGATGCTTGAAAAAAAGGTATCTCTTTTTTGGATTGCTATAGTTGATTTTGCAGCGGATATTTCAAATCTGCATTGAGAAATCAGAATGACTACAGTATAATGGAGGAAGAATTTAACCGAATAAACTGCAGAGCAGTTATTCGGTGTAGAACTACGTAGCGAAGCGGATGATTTTATCCGCTTGAATACAATACAACAGGAGAAGCACATGAAAATATATTTAGCCCCCCTTGAGGGAATCACAGGATATACATACAGAAGGGCACTTTACCAGTGCTTTGGAGGTTTTGACAAGTATTTTATTCCTTTTATTCTTCCAAACCAGAAAGGACATCTCAGCACCAGAGAAAAGAAAGACATTATGCCTGAGAATAATGAGGGGATGTATGCTGTTCCCCAGATTTTGACAAAGAATGCAGAGGATTTTATCCAGACAGCGGAAACACTGCAGGAATACGGTTATAATGAAGTGAATCTGAACCTTGGCTGTCCGTCAAAGACTGTTGTGACAAAAGGCAGAGGTGCGGGATTTCTGGACAGACCGGATGAACTGGACAAATTCCTGGATGAGATTTTCCGTAAATGTGATATGAAGATTTCCATCAAGACTCGATTGGGTATGGATGATCCGGAAGAATTTGAAGATCTGCTGACGATTTATAATAAATATCCACTGGAAGAGTTAATTGTTCACGCAAGAGTGCAGAAAGACTATTACAAAAATACGCCACGTCTGGAAACATTTGGGGAGGCGGTGGAGCGGGCCAAGAGCCCGGTTTGCTATAACGGAGATATCGTCACAGCAAAGGACTGTACCAGATTACAGGACATGTTTCCGACCCTGGACTGCATTATGACAGGCAGAGGAACACTGAAGAATCCTGCACTTGCCAGAGAGATCCGTGGCGGTGCACCTGCGTCAAAGGAAGAAATCCGCAGATTTCATGATATGATGTATCATGAATACTGTGAAGACCTGTCCGGAGACAGAAATATCCTGTTCCGTATGAAAGAATTATGGTCTTATCTGGCACCTATGTTTACAAACAATAAAAAATATGCCAAAAAGATTAAGAAGGCTGAGAAATGTGTGGTATATGAAAATGCAGTCAGAGAATTATTTGGCTGTGAACAGTTAATTGGAGAAGTGGAAGATGGGGATATGGAAAAAAATACTGGATTATTATAACAGCTGAAAGATATAGAACTCACAGTATTTCGATAAAAAGTAACTGATTAGTATCTTTAAGGCTGCAATATTTTTTATTAAGAAGGAGAAAAAAGAATCCTATGAAATCTCATGTATTTCAGATGAAATATTTCTTAGCAGGCATCTATATTATCTGTGTTATATTTACCTGCTTTAACGCCAGGTTTTATCATACGCCTCTGGCGAAGATATCTTCAGTAACAGAAAAGGAAACAATGAGCAGAAAAGGAACCAGGGATGCAGAAGAGTATTATTATACTCAGAAAATTACAGCGCGTATATTAAACGGTACCCATAAAGGGGAAGAGATTGCTATTTCTAATGAATATACATCGTCTCAGGTTCAGAATCAGAAATATCACAAAGGAGACACGGTCCTTTTAAGCGGTTCAAGGGAAAATCCAGGGAAATCCATACGTTCCATAAAGCGTGATGGTTATCTGGCATTGCTGGCAGGTGGTCTGTTTTTTCTTCTGATCTGTATTACAGGAAAACAGGGATTCTATACGATCATATCGCTGATATTGAACACAATTATATTCGCGTTTGGATTTCAGGCTTTTATGAAAGGGGAAAATATCTTAAATATCTGCAATGTAATTGCTTTTCTTTTTTCGATAACAACTCTGATCTGTCTGAATGGAATCCACAGAAAAACATGGGCTTCTGTTATTTCAACCATATGCGTACTGTTTCTGATCATGGCATTATTTGAATTTTCTATTCAGTTTTTTGGAGATCTGGATTATTCTAATCTGGAATATCTGGGGAGTATGAGTAATTCCGCTGATATATTCTGGACAGATATTATGCTGACAGGACTTGGAGCTATCATGGATGTAGCTGTAACTATTAGTGCTGCAACAGGGGAAATTGTCCGGAAAAATCCAGATGTTTCTCTGAGAAAATTAATACATTCAGGACGGGAAATCGGATATGACATTATGGGAACCATGATAAATGTGCTGCTTTTTGTCCTGGCAAGCGGCATGATTCCTATGTTTATCCTGAAAATGAACAATGAGATCAGATTTATAACGATCATACGATATCATATTCCATATGATATCTGTCGTTTTCTTATTGAAAGTATAGGAATTGTACTGGCAATCCCTGTATCTGTTTTTATTTCTTCTATTATCATGAAACTACCATCTCTGAAAAGGAGCGACAAAAAATGATAATTTTTCTTGCACTGGTGTTGATTATTTTAATGATTCTGATTGGTGGGGAGCGCGGAGCAGTTTCTCTTATGACACTGGCCGGTAATATTGTAATTCTGTTTATTTCGATTCTTCTGATGTCCATTGGTTTCCCGGCTCTGCTTCTGATATTGGCTGCAGGGGCAGGAGTCTGCTATAATTCCCTGTTCTACCAGAATGGAAACAATCCAAAGACACGGGCGGCTTTTCTGGCTACCTTGCTTGTGATGCTGCTTTTATTTATTCCGATTTATCTTATTATATGGAGATCAGGAAGCTACGGACTGAATGAGCTTCAGCTTTCAGAAGATGATTTTATGTATTATTACAGTACGGATATCCATATTAATATGCTTCATGTGGCAGTTTTTGTAACTGTTTTCAGTACTCTTGGAGCGGTTATTGATACTGCTTTATCTGTAACTTCTTCTGTATATGAAGTCTGGACACATAAAAACAGCCTGACAGCGAAAGAACTTACTTCTTCCGGCTATCAGGTTGGAAAAGAAATTATAGGAACAACTGTAAATACGCTGCTTTTTGCTTATCTTGGAGGCTCTATTCTGTTATTTGCCTATGTTCAGACACAGCAATATAACCTGGAAATTATTCTCAATTCCAAATTTCTTTTTCAGGATGTTGCAATCATGCTGTCTGGGGCGATTGCCTGCCTTTTTACAGTACCGGTATCAATCAGATGTGTGATTCGCCAGATTCATCATGCTGCAACTGAAACAGATCACAGCTGATCGGATTTGTTTTCACAGTCTTTGCAGATTCCATGAAGCATATCTCCGCTGCACTGCAGACGGAATCCATGATTCCGGAACAGATGCTCTTTTAATTCATCCATAAAGTTACAGTCAAGATGTACAACCTTGCCGCATCTGATATATTTCAGATGCAGGTGGTCTGTACATTTTTTTTTCTTCTCCTGCGAACTGAAACATTGCTTTGTCAGAATTCAGATCTGGGTATTTAATTACAACGTGTTCCGCGCAAAGCTTATCCAGATAGCGGTAGACAGTTGTTGAGTGCTATTTTGATAAACGCAAACAGTTTGCACTTATATTAAATGGATCAGATCGCCCACTAAAAAGATTTTCAGGCACATCGGGGTGTGCAGAAAGGACTTTATTATGAAAAAAATTATTTACCATAACAGCACTTGCAGCGGCAACAGCTCTCAGCTTTGGAGCACTGAATCTTGCATATGCAGCAGAAACAGAGAATGCTTCTTCTGACAAAAAAACTGAACGTTATGGCCAGCTTTTATCCTATGTATGATTTTGCAGTAAAAGTAGGCGGTGATTGTCTCATGCTTATCTGGCAGCATTTTGGTAAAAAAGAAGTTTACTACATTATATCGGCTGGTCTGGGTGAGGACATTATTGAAAGATCACTTGGTGATCTGGATGGTTTTGTAGAACATCTGGAAGAATACAGGATCGCAGGAAAGAATTACCGGACTCATATAAGCTTATGGGATACTCTTGAATGAAACAACGCTATCTTTTTGCGTTCCGACAAAAGTGCCGTTGTGGCAGATTGCAGCAAGATTTGAATCATATTCATCAGTGATTTCAGAATTTTTCATTATTAAATACATATATTTATAATTAAGAGCGTTACAATGCCGGTACCTTGAGAACATTGGAGGCTGCAATTATGAGGGCTTTTGATAGAAAAAAGTCTTTTAATATATCCTGATCAATGATATAATATTCTAAAATGTTGACAAATGGACATTTTTACTTTCTAAAATGTTGACATACAGATATTTTTGCTTTCTAAAATGTTGACAATAAAAGAAAAATAGTAATTAAAAATGTTACAAAGTTGTTCTTGATAAAAATATTGTTTGGTAACAGGAGGTGTTTTATGTTAAAAAGAAAAGTGACGCATTACATAAAAAAATGGGTAGATTCAAAAAACAAAAAATGTCTTGTAATTCAGGGAGCCAGACAAACAGGAAAAACATATATAGTTGAAAGATTTGCAGAAGAGAACTATGAAGAAATTGTTGAAATTAATTTTAAACAGATACCTTCTGCGATGGATATTTTTTCCGGTGATCTAACAGTAGATAATATGGTTATGGCTATGCGGTTTCGTTTTCCTGAAAAGAAGATTATTCCAGGAAAGACTATGATTTTTCTGGATGAGATCCAGGAGTGTCAGGAAGCAATAACTTCTCTTAAGTTTTGGGCATTAGATAATAGATTTGATGTTATTGCATCAGGATCACTTTTAGGAATTGATTATAAACGTGCTTCTTCTTACCCTGTTGGGTATGTTGATTATCTGAAAATGTATGGAATAGATTTTGAGGAGTTTCTTTGGGGAATGGGAATCTCTGAGGATATGATAATGAATCTCTGTGGATATCTTGGTTCAAAAGCTGCTATTCCAGAGGCAATTCATTCTCAGATGATGAAATATTTTAGGCAGTATGTCGCTATAGGGGGTATGCCGGAAGCAGTTCAGAAGTATATAGATACAAAAGACTTCAGGGAGGTTGACCGGATTCAGAGAAGTCTGTTACAGGGATATCAGTATGATATAGCCCATTATGCTACAGCTGAAGAAAAAGTAAAAGCGGAGAAGTGCTACCTTTCTCTTGCGAAACAGTTATTGGATAAAGAGAATCATAAATTTCAATATAAAGAAGTTGAGCATGGAGGCAGGGCACAGAAGTATTTTTCTAGTATCGAGTGGTTACTTCGTGCAGATATGTTGTATTTGTGTAAACTTGTAACAGATATAAGATTTGATCTGGATGATTATGCAAGAGATGATTTTTTCAGAGCTTATACAACGGACTTGTCTCTGTTGATGGCGATGAAAGATTTTTCCTTGAAGCAGCATATTATAGAAAATACCTTAGCAGGAAATTCCAAAGGAGGAATATTTGAATGTGCTGTAGCAGATGCTCTTTATAAGAAGGGATATCAGTTATATTTCTATAAAAATGAGACAACGAAAAAAGAAATTGATGTAATCATTCAAAAAGATGGAAAAGTAGTTCCTATTGAGGTCAAGAGTGGAAATACACGTGCAAATTCACTAAAGTCGATCATGAAAAATAATAAAGATATAAGCTATGGATATAAATTCATAGATGGGAATGTAGGAACCAGCGAAGAGGGAATAATCACATTACCGCTCTATATGATCGCTTTCTTTGATAAAGTATCAGAATAACTGTAGACAAAAACGGAACAGACCCAGACCGAAAAAGCTCTTGCATTGATAGATACTTTTGCAACTGGAGATATCGATACTGCTAAAGAATTGCTTGCAGGAGATTATATTCAGCACAACTTTGCCTACGGTACTGGAAGAATTAAAGTTCAAGTGAATCTTCTGCATTTACCCACATCTGTAAATTTCCATCAAAATATAACAGTTATTAAATGAGTAAATCAGAATATTGTTTTCTTTGACTTGACTATATCGATAGCGAGGAATGCTTCTTGCCATATAGTTTTTGTATATTTTCTGGAAGCTTGTCAGGTAACATGGCATTTATAGCATCTTATCATCTTTCATTGCTGTTTCATAATACCAGCATTTGGATTTTAAAAGGGAGAGAGTTTTTTTGAAGTTCTTGGATTTCAGTTTCAACGGCTGATTTTCGGGCTTCAAATAATTCTTTTCTTTTTTTCATAGCTGGAGTTGCCTTCAGATACCCAGATAAAAAATTGCTTTATATCTTTGATCCCAAGCCCTGATTTCTTCAGGCATTCAATAATACGAAGCACTTCCAATTCATTATCGCTGAAATAATGGATGTTTCCCTTACGTTCCGGATTAGGGAAAAAGCCTACAATGGCCTGCAATGGAAGGATCACAAACGCTAAGGCAGCTAAGGCGACTTATATTTGTATTAGTACATTACATAAAAATATGCATATACACATAAAATAGGAATGAATATTGAAACGTATCTTGTTTTATGATAGAATATCATTACTAAAAAAAGTGCAGATGCACAGAAACGGGGAGAGTGATGATGGAGATTAAAAGAGACGCTTACCTGCAGCAGTTGATTGAGCGAAAAGATAATGGAATGATAAAGGTAATCACCGGCATTCGTAGATGCGGAAAATCCTTTTTGCTGTTTACCATCTTTAAGAGATATTTACTGGAGAATGGCATTGGCTCTGATCATATTATTGAAATTGCATTGGACGGTATAGAGAATGAGGAATTAAGAGATCCCAAGATGTGTTTTAAGTATATCAAGGATGCTGTGAAAGATGATGGGAAGTATTATCTTCTTCTGGATGAAGTACAGTTCATGCCCCGATTTGAGGAAGTTCTGAACAGTTTGCTACGCATGAGCAACATTGATGTGTATGTCACCGGAAGTAATTCCAGGTTCCTGTCCAGTGACATTGTGACCGAGTTCCGTGGCAGAGGTGATGAAATCAGAATCTATCCTCTCTCCTTTGCTGAGTTTTATTCTGTCTATGACGGTGATTATGATGATGCCTGGGATGACTACATGA
>OLOB01001646.1_pt1 | contig 14318 bp, 10 predicted proteins | sample 1671911 | NCBI WGS metagenome assembly OLOB01 (sample SAMEA3136625, study PRJEB25190) | human gut metagenome | biome: human gut; feature: human-associated habitat; material: faeces | place: Austria | collected 2013
CTCCAACTATATCCTCACTACTGCAACCTCTTGATAAATCATTTACTGGTTTTGCCATTCCTTGGCATAATGGTCCATATGCTTCTGCTTTTGCTAATCTTTCTACTAATTTGTATCCTATGTTTCCTGCATTTAAGTCTGGGAATATTAATATATTAGCATTTCCTGCCACAGGGCTTCCTGGTGCTTTGCTTGCTCCAACACTAGGCACAATTGCACTATCTAATTGCATTTCGCCATCAAGTAATAGTTCTGGTGCTTTTTCTTTTGCCAAACGAGTAGCTTCCCTAACCTTATCTATATCTTCTGATTTTGCACTTCCATATGTTGAATATGAAAGCATTGCTATTTTAGGAGTACCTCCTATTAATTGTTCAAAACTTTTACTAGAAGCAATTGCAATTTCAGAAAGTTCTTCGCTGTTTGGTTTTGAATTTAAGCCACAATCTGAAAAGATAAATACTCCATTATCACCATATTCGCAATTTGGAACTACCATTACGTTAAAACTTGAAACAAGTTTGGTTCCTGGTTTTGTTTTTATAATTTGAAGTGCTGGTCTTAAAGTATCTGCTGTAGAATGAGCAGCTCCTGAAACTAACCCATCAGCATCTCCAACTTTAAGCATCATCATTCCAAAATAAACTGGGTTTGAAATAAGCTCTTTTGCCTTTTCAATAGTAATTCCCTTCTCTTTTCTAAATTCATAAAATGCGTTTACATATGTTTCGTATTTTTCAGAAACTGCAGGATCAATTATCTCTACCTTTGATATATCTAAATTATTATCACTTGCAATTTTAGTTACCTCATCTTTATTTCCAACTAAAATAACTTTAGCAAAACCTTCTTTTCCTATTATATCCACTGCTTTTAAAGTTCTTAAATCGGTTGCTTCTGGCAATACAATAGTCTTAATATCTTGGCTTGCTCTTTCTTTAATACTCTCAATGAAACCCATTTTTTCCTCCTATTTTCGAACTATATTATTATATAACAAAACTGCCAAAAATACAACAAAAACGCCAATATTTTTTGTAAAATTATTGGCGTTTCTTAAGTCTTATTATATTACAAATTTTTTAATTAGTAATACTCCTCCTGCGATTATTGTTAATACTACTAATCCAAGCCAGATATAAGATGTGCTTCCACCTGTTTTTAATTCTAGTATTACTAAAGCTTTGTCATCATCATCCTCTTGTTGTTTATCATAGTCATCTGTTTTTACGTTATCTGGTGTTGAGTCTATATCCTTTGAGCCTTTATCATTGTAGTCTTCACTAATTTCTGCTATATTTGTTTTTAGTCCTAAATTTTCTTCACCGTTCTTCCATGTGAATATAACCTCTACTGTTGCTGAATCTCCTGGGTTTAATAATTTTCCTTCTAATGCTCTTGTTGTAATTTTGTTTCCACTTTCCTTTGTCCATAATGGATTGTCTTCTGCAACAAACTCTAGTCCTTCTGGTATATAATCTGTTATCTCTGTTGCATATCCTGGGATCTCCCCTTGATTCATTATAATTATATTGTAAACAAATTTTACGGTTGTTTTGCTTAATTTTTTCTTATCAATTACAACCTTTGCAATTGGCTCTGGATCATCGTATGGAGTAAAGCCTGTATCTGTTATAATTGTTTTTCCATCTACTGTTACCCTTGTTTGTGTTACCCATTTTAATAATGCTAGGTCGAAATATTTTACATAGATTTTTTCTATGTCTTGGTCATCTTCGCCTTCATTCCATTCATCTGGAATTGAATCTATATCATCTATATCAATTTCATTTCCTTCTTCATCTACTGCTTTGTCTTTTGTTATTTGTGCTTTATTTATGATTATTCTATCTTCCTGAGTCATTTCTTCTTCTATTACTTGGAAAGCCACTTTTACTTCTGCATAATCAGGGCTGTATGGTTCTGTTTCACTTATACCTTTTGTTGGGTCATATGGTTTTAGTAAAGTATTTTCTAAGTATGTAGTTCTTATTTCAACTGCTTTTTGTGGGTCATCTGTTTCTTTCCCTTCACTGTCTAACATTTTCCACTTATATTGTTTATTTGTATCATGTGTTGGTAAGAATACTAATCCATCTGGTATATCATCTGAAACTTCCATTGCATAACCTAAAGTTGATCCTTCATTATATACTCTTATTGTATATGTTACAATATCACTATTTGCTACATATACTGGTGTTTTATCATGTTCATATTTTATTTTTCCATCTGTATCTACTGTTGGTTTTGGTATTCTTGTTGTTACATCATCATCATTAACTTTTGTAATGAATTTTCTAAGTGCTAAGTCAAAGCATCTTAATTCCATTGGTTCATAATCATCATCATCTTCTTGGTATGAGCTATTATCTTCTGGTGCATTATAGTTACTAGAATCTACATTATCTGGTGTTGAATCTCTATCGTCTTTTGATATTTCATTGCCTTGCTCATCTACAGCTTTATCTTCTTGTATTTCTGCTATATTTTTTAGTGTTCCTTTAAAGCTGTTCTCCGCAAGGACTATACAGCTTATCTCAATATCTCTATAATATAGTCCATCTGTTCCATTAGTTGATTGTTGCCATCTATCTCCAGCATCTATGTCTCCTGATTTTAGTTCCTCATTATATGCTTTTATTATCTCATCTTCTAATGCTGTTGATGATATTTTTGCTTTTCCTGTTACTATTTTTACATCACTTAAATTATCCGTATCATAAAAATCGCTTGTTTTTAAGTTTTTAACAGCATCTTCTGTTTTATAAAATCCTTCTGTTCCAACTAAATCTATTGTTTTAGTTGTACTATCAGCAACAGGAACCCAGAAATTATCTGTGTTAGTCTTGTAATTCATTAAATATCCAAGTCCCTCTGGTATATAATCTGCAACTTTTGTAGCATATCCATCTGTCTCGCCCTCATTATATACTCTTATTGTAAATGTTACAATATCTCCTTGTTTTACTATTACTGGCTCTTTTGAATGTGTATATTTTGCTGTTGTAATTGCTTTTCCTGTTGTTTGATCTATAGTATTTAATTTACTTGTATCAATTTTAGGAACTCTATCTGTTACATATTCTCCATTAATTTTGGTTATAAATTTTCTAAGTGCTAAATCTAAGTCTACACTTTTTTTATTTACAACTTCAATTACGACTTTGTTATCTACAATTTTTATAGTAACATCATTTATTACTATTGGTAAACCTGTAGTATTAATAAATTCAGCTTTATCTAAAACGTATTTATCTCCTGCCTCATTTAGCTTTGTTGTAATCTTAATCTTTATTGCACCATTTATTCTTATATATCCACTTGGTGCAGAAATTTCTTCTATTTCATAAATGAATTCCTGTCCTTCTTCCTTAATTGGAATATTAGGTGCAGTGAAAGTTCCATCTCCGTTATTGATTATTGTAATTAATTCACGGTCTTCGGTTTGCATTGTAAATGTTGCACCAAATAGTAAATTTCCGTTTTCATCAACTTTTTCTATTACAACATTAAAGTCTCCTTCAATTATTTCTTCTTTATCAACTTTTACTACTGGTTGATCTTCAGCATCCCCTATCCATAATGTTGCTGTTGTTTTATACATTTTTTCATATGACATTTTTGGTTCTATTGTTACATTTGTTAAATCATATGTTGTTGCATATAGGTTTGATATCTTTAAATAAAACTCACCTTGATCTATAGTTTGATCAATTGAATCAAATGATTGAACCATATCTGTTTTATTTTTTACAATATATACAACTGGTATGTCTCCATCTTTTTCTGGAATTACTTTACCATTCTTATCTTTAACTTCAAAAGTCACTTCATAATCAACATTACCATCTTGTTTTGAAATACTAAAAGGTCCAATTACTTTAAATGCTGCATCTGATGTAACAGTTTTAGTACTTTCATTAACATTAATTTGTGGTTTAACATTTGTAAAGTCTCTTGAAGCTCCTATTCCATAGTCAGTAACATGGGCTTGAGCATTTTTTATAAAATAGTTATATAAGCTATCAATAGCTCTTTGCTTATCTTCTGTAAGATCTTCTTCATTTATTTTTGTAGCATTACTTAAAACATATGTATCAACAAGTGAAAGTGAATTTTGTCCTCCATTATCATCATGGTTTGTAAAATACCACAATGCCATTTGTTGAACAAATTCAATATCATCATCGGTTAAGTTTTTTAATTGTTCTTCTGAAACATTGTTTCCACCATCAAATTTTAAAACTTTTCTCACTAAAGTATCTTTCATTTGAGTAGCATCTTTATGCTCTGGTAAATACATGTTGTCTATTATCCATAAAATTGCATTGTATTCTGGGTTTTGAATATTGTAACCAATTGTAGTGTTGTAATAATTCATAACTGCTGTTGCATCTGTTTTTAGATTGTATGTTTCTGTGTATGTTACATCTTCATCTAATCTTCCATCTGCATTCAAATTATTAACATTTTCAGAATTTCCAAAACCTAGACCACTTCTTAAGCAATATAATGCATCTTCCCAAACATAATTTGTTCCATTGTTTTTAATTATTTTAAAAACTGTATGAACATTAGCATTTGGCGTTGTTACTGTATATTTTTTATTTGTGTATGGTCTAATATCTGTTATATTAAGATTCATAGTATTTGCTGCATATACCTTGTTTCCAAATATTGCAATTGCTAATAGAATAAAAACTAAAATTAATGATAACTTTGATTTTTTCATAATACTCTCCTTGTTTGTTACTACTTATAATTATATATAAAAAGTTATTAATGTCAATATATATTATTTCAAGTATTTAACATCTATCTTTTCTTACTTACGGAATGTTTACTTGTGTTTTTTTATATATAATATGACATTTTCATTACATTTTTATATTTTTTTACATTTTATCCTCGAAACCTATTATTTCCGTAAGGATTACATGTTTTTCCTTCTTTTTATTATGAGCATTTCTAAAATTGCTCCAACGCCTTTATTATACTATAATTTTGGCTATTTTTCAAGCTTTTGAGGCAAAATTTTCTTTATTACCAGATATATTTAATACCTGAATGAATACACTAAGTAGCCAAACGTAGGAGTTTTATATTTTTTCGAAAGAAAAATGAAAGACTTTTTATTAAAGTATTGACTTTTTATTCATTTTTTGTTATTATAATAATGCTTTATGTTTATAAAACTTGTGCGGAAATAGCTCAGTTGATAGAGCGATGCCTTGCCAAGGCATAGGTCGCGGGTTTGAGCCCCGTTTTCCGCTCCATTTATTTTTAATCATTTTTTATTATTTGCTTGCATATAATAAAGTATGGCGACATAGCCAAGTGGTAAGGCACGAGTCTGCAAAACTCTGATTCCCCGGTTCAAATCCGGGTGTCGCCTCCAATTTTATTTTTTTGCACGGACATGCACCATTAGCTCAGTTGGTAGAGCAGTTGACTCTTAATCAAAAGGTCCCCGGTTCGAGACCGGGATGGTGCACCAAACTTACTAATAAAAAAATAGAGTCACTAAATATAGTGACTCTATTTTGTCAATACCACGGAAATCTTTTTCTTGACTGGTTCCTTAAATCAATCTTGTCTTGCCTGATATAATGCTGTGATTTACCAAAATACTGGTTTTCTTTTTTTCTTTCAGCATTAATTTTCTTTCTCCTTTGATTTTGAATTTCAAGTTGCTGCTTAAAAGCAGGATCTGACCGAATAGCTTTCTCAAGGCTTAAGAAAAGCTGGCTTTCTGTGTTTCCATTTCTCGCAAGATTTCTTCCCGTGAGGTCTTTTACCACATCTTTTATAATTTCAAAAGATGATAGTTCTTTGTATATTCTCTTTATACACAACCGTTTTAAGGTTCTGTAGGGAATACAAATGCTATCTCCTTCCTCATCAACAATGTAGTGGCCTTTAAACCTTAATGACATTTTTAATCCTCCTTTAAAAGATTACATTAATATTATATCACTTTTTTTATGTGAACTCAAGTTTATTCATAGTCCTGTAATAGCTTGTTTAGTTCTTTTTTTCCATATACCTTTATTCCTGTTCTTAAATTTTCTACATCATTTTCAGTTAGGTATTTCGTTTGAATTTCAGTATTGCAAATAATGTCTTTTTCATTTCCAAACTTATCTAATGCATATACAGCAACTGTTCCATTTTCCTCTTTTACTAAGTAGTGTTCATTACAAAAATCGTTTATTTCTTTATATACAACCACTTCTGTTGGCGTAAATTTCTGTATTTCCCACCCTATATATTCTATTTGAAATTCGCTTTCGTCTTTATTTATTAGTTTTTCATCTATCTTCTTTTCGGTTGTACCTAAGTGTTCACAATCATTATAATATCTTTTTTCAATTATTTTTGTATTTGGAGTTGTTTTATTCTTAGATGAACTAGTTTCTTGTAGCAAGTTTTCTGCGTTTTCTATTACGTTTTTAGTTTCTAACTTTCTATATTCTGCCTCAAATGCAATTTGTTCATTTGCAATTTTAAATTTATACAGATATAATCCAAGTATAAATCCTGCTATAAGTGCTAAAACAAGAGCTATTACAATATATTTTTTCATTTTTAATCACCATTTTTATAATAACCAAAATTTTGCAATATTATACATGTGTTTCTATTCTAATTTTTCCTTTTTTATTTACTTTTATTGTAATTTCTCCTGCCGTGTCTGTTCTGTATATCTTACTTCCGTAGCTTTGCAAGGTTTGTAATGTTTGCGTATTTGGGTGTCCAAATTTGTTATTTTCTCCCACTCCTATTATTGAAATTTGTGGTTTAATTTTATTTATGAATTCATTTGTTGAAGATGTTTTTGACCCATGATGTGCAACTTTTAATATATCTGATTTTAGTTCTTCACTTTTATACCTTGCTACTATTTGCTTTTCTGCTAAAGCTTCAATATCTCCTGTAAAAAGCATACTAAAACTTTTGTATTCTAGTCTTGCAACAATTGAATTATTATTAAGTGGACTTTCTTGTAATAAATTAGTATCTGGCCATAATACTTTAAAACTAGTGTATTTATCAAATTTTAAAACATCTCCGGCTTTTACAACTTGTATATTAATATTCTTTTCCTTAGCCATGTTTATTATATCTTCAAATTCTTTACTCTCTTTTGCTTGTTTACTTATTACTAGTTGTTTTACATTCAGTTTTTCAATTACCTCTTTGGAAGACTTGCAATGATCTGAATCAAAGTGTGATATTATTAAGTAATCAACTGTTTTTATCCCTTTATCTAGCAAGTATTTTGCTATAACATTTTCCGCTTCTCCTGTATCTATCACTGCTATTTTGTTATGAGGTGTTTTTATAACCGTGCAATCTCCGTTGCCCTACATCCACCATATGAATTTCTAAGCTTCCTGGTATTAGAGATATAGCATTTAAAATAATTATTGTTATTATTGTAATAATGAACATTTCTTTTATTTTTTTCTTTTTCAACACAAAATACACTAATATATAATACTCAATTAGTACCACAATACTAGGCGTTTTTATTGTAAAAAAACCTAGTGGTATTTTTGCAGTGATTTTTGATATATAAATTAGGATATTTACTATAATATTTAAAATTTTGCCTAAAGCTTTGCCCAGTGGTAAAAACACTATTCCTGCAATAATATTCAAATATCCGAAACAATATTATTATTCCTGCAAGTGGCACTGCTGTGATATTTGAGATAATAAAGTTCGTATATATTATATTAAAATATACAGCTGTTATTGGTAATACCATTATTTGTGCTGAGATTGTTATAGAAAGGATTTTGGCTAATTTTTCATTTATATATTTACTTAAAAATTTTGATATTGGGGTATTTAACAAAACGATTCCAAGAGTTCCAAGGTAGGAAAGCTCAAGTCCCACATCTTTTATTGCAAATGGGTTGAAGATTAAAATAATTAGCAAAGATAATGCTATTGAATTTAATGTATCTGATTTTCTATGAATGATTTTTGCAAATATCATTAAAATACTCATTATTGAAGCTCTTACAACAGATGGGCTAAATCTTGTTATGAACATAAAAAGTATTAGAAAACAAATCGTACATAAATAGCTTTTTCGCTTAGGCACCTTACTTTTTGTAAGAATATATGTTATTCCCAGTATAATGTATGAAACGTGAGTACCTGAAATGGCCAAAATGTGGGAAATACTAGCTTTACTAAATGCATTTGTTATTTCTTCTGATATGTCGTTTTTCTCACCTATTAGTATCCCTGTAACTAAACTACTTGTTTCCTTCGGTAAAATTTCTTTGGCTACCTCTATTACTTTTGTTCTAATTTTATTGCTCAAACTTAATATAAGGTTCAAGTTATTTTCTTTTATAACATTTACTTCCTGAGCTTTAATTGTTCCATATATCTTTTTTGTTTTTAAATATTCTCTATAATTAAAGCCTCTATAATTTCTATCTTCTGGAGGCTTTGTATATGTACCCTCAAAAGTTATTAACATGCCATACTTTAATTCATGTGGATAATTCTTCTTTACATACAGTATGAAGGTTTTCCCATCCACATCAATATTATAACTTTTATAATATTCCGTCTCTTTTGCATCACTTTTAACTGTTGCAGTTTTCTTTACTTCTGTTGGGAATTCATTGTATACTTTTTTGAACTTCAAATTTATTAGATTTAAATAAATATTTGAAATAATCGCGGAAATGAAAATTATTAGAAATACCTTTCTTCTTTTAGCGAAGAAATAATATGATTTATGCTTATTTTTTTGAATTAAAAATAGTAGAAGTGCAAGTATTATAACTATACAGGCTATACTTTGTTTTAAGTATAGCCCAATTATTATTCCTAAAAGCACCCCAACTAATATTATAATTAGTGGTCTTTTTATTTGTATCACCTCTTAAATTTAAGTGTTGGCCTTTGTTACAAGGTTCTTAAATATGTATCCTTCATATACTACATCATCTATACTTGTAAATTTTACTTTGTACCATTCTTCGGTTTCTGCTGTAATTGTAAAAGATGTATCCTTTGTAAGAGTTGTTACTATTTCAGAATCTGTTGATGCTTGTTTTCTCATATTTGCATAATCTACTGCTACAAAGCCTTTTACATTTCCAACTGTAGTTTCTGTGCTACTTGAATTATCTGCTGGTTTATTTTCTGCTGGTGTTTCCGGTTCAGCAGGCTTTTCTGGTTCTGTAACTGTTGGCTGGCTTGGCTCTTCTACTACATCTGGTTTTTGTGGTTCTTCTGTTTTTGGTTCTTCCACTGTTGATGTTTTAATTTTATTTTGTATTCCGTATGTTCTAACCCAGCCTTTTACTTCTCCTGCAGTTATATATGACCAATTTGTTATTTGCTTTTCAATTTTAATTTCTACATTTGGTTCTACTTCATTTACAACTGTTGATGTTATAAGTGGCATATTATATACTTTAATTTTATTTTGAGTTTTGGTTTGTCCTTGATTTTCTTCTGTTTTTTGTTCTGTTGAAGTCTGTTCCGTTGTTGGTTCTGATGGTTTTTCTGTTGTTTCAGTTTTATTAACAAATTCTGCAAATAGATAACCTGTTTGTTCATTCACTTTAACTTTATACCATTCCCCATCTTCTTCTACAATTTCTACTTGTGCTTTATCTGGAACTGTTGCAAGTGGGTTTCCTCCTTTACTTGCTGTTTCTCTTAAAACTAGTCCACTTGGAGCATTTACAACACCTGTTGCAGCAAATACAGTTGTTCCTAGAACACTTAAAGTTCCTAATGTTGTTACACAAATTTTTTTCCAATTTAACATAACAAAATCTCCCCTTTTATGGGGAGATTATATATTTTTTTGTACGATTTGTCAAGTATTAGTTGGAACTTTTTCTTTTTCGTTTCGCTCTATGTAATCATCTAACATCATTTTTATAACTGCTATTGCAGGTACTCCAAGGAACATTCCTAAAACTCCAAAATATGCTCCTCCTACTGTTACTGCAAAGATTATTAATATTTTGCTTATTTCTAATGCATCTCTTAATATTTTAGGGTTTATAATATTTGCATCAATTTGTTGAAGAATTATTAATACAACTGCAACCCAAATTGCTTGCACAAATCCACCTGTAAATATTGTTATTACGCATGCTACAATTACTGCAATTATTGCTCCAAAGTATGGTATTAAGTTGAATACACCAATTAAGAAGCCAAGTAGAACTGCATATTTTACTTTCATTATTGTTAATGCAACTGACATTATAATTGCTACAACTATTGCATCAATTATTTGTCCTGATATATATTTAAAGAATATATCATTTCCCTTTTCAAAATATCTATCTATTGCTTGGCATTTCTTTTCTGTAAATATACTTCTATTTAATCTTTTTACAAAATTAACAATTTCAGCTCTTTCAAGTAATATGTATATTGATACTACAATTGTTACAAAGGCACTAAATATACCATTTGCAATTCCTATTACCTTTTCTAAGTACATTGCTAAGTTATCTAAATCTAATAGTTTTGCTATATCAATTTGTTGTAGTTTTTTAATTGCATTTTGTACAGCTTCAGTTTTAAGAATATTATCTTCTGGCAATTCTTCTATGTATTTTATTGCACTATCATAATATCCTGGTAAGTTACTTGCAAGTTCTCCAATACTGTCTGATAGCATTGGAACAAGTACTTTTATTAGTAATGCAATTATTAGTATTGCCAAAATATATGTTGTTGCAATAGATAAACCTCTTGCTTTTTTACTTAGAACCTTGTTTTTTCTATATAGTGTTTCAATTTTTCTGGCTGGTATATATAGTAAATATGCCAGTAATATTGCCATTAAGAATGGTTTTATGACTTTAATTAATTCTGCAACCCATTCTCCTATTCCTGTAAAATTATCTAAAATTTTATATACTATAACTATTGCAACTAGCAAAGTGAACCAATAAAACCACTTTGTTTCCCCTTTAAATTTTTTAATCATTTTAAACCTCCTACTTCTAGTCCTATTGGACAATGGTCGCTTCCTAATACTTTATCAAATATATAGGCTTCTTCAATTTTTGTTTTTATTCTATTTGATGTTAAGAAATAATCTATTCTCCAACCCACGTTTTTTTCTCTTGCATGACCCATGTATGACCACCATGTGTAAGAGTTTTCTTTATCTGGATATAAGTATCTAAAAGTATCTGTAAAGCCTGTTTCTATTAGTTTTGTCATTTTTTCTCTTTCCTCATCTGTAAAGCCAGCATTCTTCCTATTTGTTTTTGGATTCTTTAAATCTATTTCTTTATGTGCAACATTTAAGTCTCCACAAACTATAATTGGCTTTTTTTCATCTAACATTTTTAGATATTTTTTAAATTCTTCTTCCCAAAGCATTCTGTAATCTAGTCTTGCAAGTTCTCTGCCTGAATTTGGTGTATAGCAATTTATTAGGTAAAAGTCTTCAAATTCAAGAGTTATTACTCTACCTTCTTGATCATGCTCTTCTAGTCCTATTCCATATGTTACATTTTTAGGCTTTATTTTTGAAAATATTGCTGTGCCTGAATATCCTTTTCTTATAGCACAATTGAAATATTGTTCATAGCCTTCTAAATCAAGTTTTATCTGTCCTTCTTGCATTTTTGTTTCTTGTATGCAGAATATATCTGCATCAATTTCTTTAAAAAATTCCATAAAGCCCTTTTTATATACTGCTCTTAATCCATTTACATTCCATGAAATTAGTTTCATACTTTTTCCTCTTTATATATTTTAAGTTTTTCTAGTAATTTATATATTTTGGTTCCATAAGGAATCATGTACCAGTCGTCTTTATCTAATGTTTTTGTTAGAACTATCATTACTCCATATGTTATTGTTCCTACTATTATTGCTATTATTGTAGCTTTTGAATTACCTAATATTCTAAGTAATGCATGATGTGCTCCAAATGCAATTGCTCCCATTACTCCTGCTGAGAAGATTGGTTTTAATATGTGTTTAGTAAACTTTATATCCATCTTTATGTATTTGCTTAAGCAATAGCTACATATTGCAAAATTAATTCCTTGGCATACTGTTGAGCTAATTGGTGAACCTAGTATGTTAACTTGTGGGTTACTTACTAAAATTATATTTAGTACTGTTTTTACTCCAGCTCCAATTGCTAGTGCAATTGCTGGTATATGCGTTTTTCCAAGTCCATATAGTCCACCGTTTATAACATAGCTTAGTGCAACAAATACCATTGAAATTGATGTTATTTGAAGAATAGTTGCTCCTTCATATGAATTTGGATATATAGTTTTTAGTATTGGTTCTGCAAGTGTAATTAAGCCAACTGCACATGGTGCAATTATTATTATTGTAAAGAAAAATGAAAATGATAATCTTTTTACTGCAGTTGCCTTGTCCTTTCTAGCAAGTGATGCTGCAATTGCCGGTACTAGTGCTGTACAGAATGCCGCATTTATAGCTAAAGGTAAACGTATAATTGTTTCAATTTTTGATACCATTCCAGATAATTGCATTGCCTTTGCTTCTAATGCAACTTTGCCACTTTCAATTCCTTGGAAGGCTTTTTGTATACAGTTGCTTACTGTTAATGTATCTATTGTTCCATTTAATTCTGCAACTAATGAACCAATTGTCATTGGTATTGATACTGCAAATATTATTTTTAGAATTTGTTTTGTTGTTTTTGTTTCCATTTGTACTGTTTGATTTTTGCAGTCTTCTAGTATTTCTGGTCTTTGTTTTTTATAGAAAATTATAATATAAATAAATGCTATTACTATTGCTATTGTACTTGATAAGTTTCCTGCTGCTGCCATTATTGCTGTGTCTTTACCTACTGTTGCATATACGAATAAAATTGTAAGTACACAGTTTAAAAATTGTTCTAATGTTTGTGTAACACTTGTTGGTTTCATTGTACCTAGTCCTGCAAAATAACCTCTTAGAACTGCTCCTGCTGTTACAAACATTATTGCTGGTGCAAGTACCATTAGAGTATATTTTACACCCTCAACATTTATTATATTTTTTGCAATAAAGTCAGCTCCAAAAAACAAACCAATAGACATTACAAGTCCTATTGTTGTAAATGTTTTTAATGCAGTTGTAAATATTCTATGTGCACCTTTATGGTCTCCTATTGCAACTCTTTCAGATACAAGTTTTGAAATTACTGTTGGTATACCTACTGATGATAAGGTTAGTAGTAGTGAGTATATCTGATACCCTGTTGAATAGTATCCATTTCCTGTATCTCCAAACCCATCTATATTTATTATTACTAGTCTATATACGAAGCCTAGTATTTTTATTGCTATTTGAGCTACCATTAGCATAAGTACATTTTTCATAAACGATACTTGCTTTTTTTGTTTCTTCGTTCCTTCCATTTGCTCCCTCGTTTTTTTCTTTTATTTATATCATATATTGCGAAGTTTTACAAGATTATTAAAGCTTTTAAGTGTATTTTTTTCGTGTTTTTCTACCATGATTGTAATTAGCACCTTTATATGTACTAGTTAGAGAATGACAATTAGGACATAACACTATTAAATTTTCCTCTTTGTTATTTTTATAATTACCATCTATATGCTCTATTTCAAGGGGAATTTTTCCAGTATATTGATTTGTTTCTCCCCAACCGCATCTTGCGCATTGATTATTATACTTCTCCAATAGGTACGTTTTTATATGCATAGAGAGTTGGTATTCTCCTCTCATTCCAGAAGTCTCTCCTTCTTTCCACTTCTTAATAAAATTCATATATTCGTATTCTTTTTGACATTTTACAGAGCAATATTTATTTTTATTTTTAATTTCTTTATTACAATTTCTACATTTCATATCTTTGTCCTCTTTTGACTTTTTAACAATTATAATAATAAAAAAAATAAAAGTCAAGAATAATTTCAAAACTTCTATTTTTTATTGGAGCCGCTAGTCAGATTTGAACTGACGACCTACTGATTCATACCACTACAATTTTCATTGCCTTAACGTTTGTGGTCTGGACTTTCTCTTTGCCATGGCTACTGCTTTAGGCACACCGTATAAAGTCTCTACACTTGATTTCTCTAGCTCGGGATTAGCATATTATTAAAACTTAGCTTTCCCCGAATTAGCGGTGTCCACTTTACATATTTCTACATAAAGGTGCAAGTTGATTTGAAGTTTCCTTCTCTTACAAGTCAGTTGCTCTACCAGCTGAGCTACAGCGGCATTCTATATTAAATTGGTGACCCCTACGGGAATCGAACCCATGTCTCCGCCGTGAAAGGGCGATGTCTTAACCGCTTGAC
>OLOB01001649.1_pt1 | contig 14307 bp, 13 predicted proteins | sample 1671911 | NCBI WGS metagenome assembly OLOB01 (sample SAMEA3136625, study PRJEB25190) | human gut metagenome | biome: human gut; feature: human-associated habitat; material: faeces | place: Austria | collected 2013
GCCTTCGGCGGGATGATTTAGCTCCATCTTCACGATGGAGCTACTTTTTTCGACAGGAGGTTTTTATGTCCAAGCTCATACGGCTGTCCGATCATTTCACGTATGGCAAGCTGCTGCGCTTCACGCTTCCCTCCATCTGCATGATGGTCTTCACGTCCATCTACGGCGTGGTGGATGGTCTGTTCGTCTCCAATTTCGTGGGCAAAACGCCCTTTGCCGCCGTAAACCTGGTCATGCCCTTCGTGATGATCCTGGGCGGCATGGGCTTCATGATCGGCACCGGCGGCACCGCCCTGGTGTCCAAGCTGCTGGGCGAGGGCAAGCAGGAGGAGGCCCACCGCACCTTCTCCATGCTGGTACTGTTCACACTGCTGTTTGGCGCAGTACTGTCCGCCGTGGGCATCATCACCATGCCCGCTGTGTCCCGTCTGCTGGGCGCGTCTGACGCCATGATGGCCGACTGCATTCTCTACGGCCGCATCGTCACCGGCTTCACCTTCGCCTTCATGCTGCAAAATGTGTTCCAGAGCTTCTTCATCGCCGCCGAAAAGCCCCGCCTGGGCCTGATGGTCACCGTGGCCGCCGGCGTCACCAACATGGTGCTGGACGCGCTCTTCATCGCCGTTTTTAACTGGGGCGTGGCCGGCGCGGCCATCGCCACCGGCCTGAGCCAGTGTGTGGGCGGCGTACTGCCCCTGATCTACTTCCTGCGGCCCAACACCAGCCTGCTGCGCCTGCGGCCCGCCGCCCTGCGTCTGCGCCCCATTCTCCAATCCTGCGGCAACGGCTCCTCCGAGCTGATGAGCAACATCTCCTCCTCCCTGGTAGGTATGCTCTACAATTTCCAGCTCATGCGCCTGATCGGCGAGGACGGCGTCTCCGCCTACGGCGTTCTGATGTACGTCCAGTTCATCTTCGTAGCCATCTTCATCGGCTACTCCATCGGCAGCGCGCCGGTGGTCAGTTTCCACTACGGCGCGCAGCACCACAGTGAGCTGAAAAACCTCCTGCGGAAAAGCGTCCTGCTGATGGCCATCGGCGGCGTGACCCTGACGGTCCTGGCCCGTGTGCTGGCCGCCCCCTTGTCCCGGCTGTTTGTGGGCTACGATGCCAGCCTCTACGCTCTGACCACCCATGCCTTCCGGCTGTTCTGCTGGTCGTTCCTACTGGCAGGCTTCAACATCTTTGCCTCTGGCTTCTTCACCGCCCTGAACAACGGTGCCGTCTCCGCTGCCATCTCCTTCCTGCGGACGCTTGTGTTCCAAGCCGGCTCCGTCGTCGTCCTGCCCATACTTCTGGGCGTGGACGGTATCTGGTGGGCCATCACCGCCGCCGAGATCTTTGCCTTTATCATCTCCGGCATCTTTCTGGTGCTCAAGCGGAATAAGTACCACTATATATGAGCGTTTTCCCCTTGCAATCGCATAAACATAGTGCTATACTATGTTTACTAACATAAGGGAGGTCTTCCCATGCTCGTATCTACCAAAGGCCGTTACGCCCTCCGGGTCATGCTGGAGCTGGCTCAGGACGACAGCGCCGCCTATCTCCCCCTGCCCGCCATTGCCGAACGGCAGGGCATCTCTGAAAAATATCTCGAGAGCATCATCTCCGTGCTGTCCAAGGCCGGCCTGGTGGACGGCCTTCGTGGCAAGGGCGGCGGCTACCGCCTGAACCGCCCCGCCGCTAACTACTCTGTGGGCCAGATCCTCCGCCTCACCGAGGGTTCTCTGGCCCCCGTCACCTGCCTGGAGAGCGACGAAAACACCTGCCCCCGCGCCGGTCACTGCACCACGCTCCCCATGTGGGAAAAGCTGGACACCATCATCAACGACTATCTGGACAGTGTCTCCCTGGCCGATCTGCTGACGCAGACCGACGGCGGCGCCCTCTGAAAGCATACCGAAAAAACTCCCGGACCACACAGTCCGGGAGTTTTTTGTTTTTCAGGTCCGACTCAGCCCTTGTGCTCCGTCTTGGCCGTATCCGTCTTGCTGGCAGCATCGGTCTTATTGGCGGCAGCATCCTCCACCGCGGAGACATCCGCGGCAGCGGCCGCGGCGTCTGCCGCTGCCTTGTCCTGGATGCGATCCGCCGGGATACCGGCAGCCTCGGCCTCACCGCGGGTCATAGTAATGGGCGCGGCGGAGTCCTCCACCAGCTTTGCCATCAGCAGATAGCGGTGATGATCGTCGCCGTTCTTGCACACGGACAGCACCACCACCTTGTCGCCCGCCTGGGGCAGGTTGGTCTTGTCCACGTTCACGCAGCCCTCGGCACTGTAAAAGGCGTTCTGGTTGGTGTCGCTCTTGTACTTAGGATCGCTGGCCGCCTTGCCCAGCGCCTCAAAGAATGCGTTAAACACCTTCTCGTCCTTGAAGTCGTGGTAGTACAGGATGTGGCTGGTATCATAGGGGATGCATGCGAAGAACTTATAGGTCAGCTGACGGCCCGGCTGATAGATGTACAGCACGGCGTTGTCGTCGAACTTCAGCGTCTCGCCGTAGCTCTGCAAGCCGCCGAACATGGTCCGGTTGGCCATGTTGTGGCCATAGATCACCGTCACGGGATCGCCCAGGTCTGCCTTGTTATAGTGGGACTGGATATACAGAGAACCCGCCTTGTTGGTCACGCCGTCCAGGTCGCGGTTCAGGTAGTAGTCGTCGTCATACCCGGTGCTGCTCTTGGTGGACTTGGGGCTCTGCGCCAGATAGTGTCCCTTGCTGATGGCGCACTGGGTGGCATTTGGCACCTGAATGAACCCGAACACGTCCGGGTACTTCTTCTCGTCAAAGCTGATACCGTCCGGCAACTCGATGGGCTCCGGCTCCACGATGACCTCCTCGTCCTTGGGGTCCACCTCCGGTTCCTTCTGCTCGCCGCAGCCCACCAGCACGGCAGAGCCCAGCGTCAGCAGCGCCATCACAAGCGCCATTCGGCGTAAAAAGTGCTTCTTCATCTTCTCCATTGCTGCTCCTTCCCGCGGCTCCTCTCTTCCTCTCGAGCCGCTGCGGCGTGTCCGCCGCGTCGCAATATACTTTGATATGATACCATACAGCGTCCCTGATTGCAAGCACTTTTCCTCTATCCGCCCCTTATGCCAGCGTCATGCCGTACTGGCCCAGCAGCTTCTCGAACCGCTGCCGCTGCGCCGGTGTCATGCGGGCCGTATACTGCGCCGCCAGCGCCTGGGCCAGATCGCCGTTGCCCCGCTTCAGATAGTTCACCACAGCCCGCTGCAGGCTCTCCGCCGCCGTAGAGCTCAGGCTCTCGCCCCTGCTGCCGGTATCTCCACTATCTGTAAGACGGACGCCGGAGGCGGAAAGTTTCCTCTCCTGCTCCGCTTTGTCGGAAAAATGTGCCAGCAGCGTCTGATACAGCTTCTGGTCCTGACTGCCCGCGTCCTCATACGCCGCCTGAGCCGCCTCCAGCTGCTTCTGCCAGTCACCACGCGCCGCCTGCCAGCGGTCATAGTCCGCCTTCTCCTGCGCGTCCAGCATACTGTACTGGTTCTGCAAAGCCTTGCCCTCCTGCTGATACTCCGCCAGCGCCGCCTGCCGCAGCTCCGGCACCAGCGCTGCCAGCTCCTGCAAATAGCCGTTGTACGCCTGCTGCCCCGCGCTCTGGGCGTAGCTGGAGGCATACCCGCCGGTCAGGGCCGCCGCCTTGCCCAGCGTGTCCTCCATGGCCGCCGCGCCGCGGGCGGCATACAGTCTGGCATACCGCTGGTACGACTCGTCCTCCTCCGGATCGTAGTCAAAGGCCTCCCGCCCCGCGATCTGGTCATACAGCGCCTGCAAACGCTCCTCGAACCGGGACCGGTACGCCTCCGGCTCCAACGCCGCCACGCTGTCCCGGTACGCCTGCGCCGCCGTCACCTCGTCCGACGGCGTATAGCCCCTCTCCAGCTCCCGCAGGCGCCGCGCTGTGCCTGCCGTGACCTCCGCCCTGGGTTCCACCGCCTCTGCTGCTGCGGCGGCCTGCGCCGCCTGCTCCGCCGCCGTAGGCGCGGACAGCAGGCTCCCCCACGTCTCGTCACCGGCAATGCCGTCCACCATCGTCAGTCCGTTCTTCTTCTGATAGTCCCGTACCGCGGCTCTCGTCTTCTTGCCGAAGATACCATCCTGGTCCAGACTATACCCCCGCTTGTTCAATTCATTCTGCAGCTGCCGCACCGCGCTGCCCTGTGAACCGTACGCCACCATCGTATACGTCGATGCCATGCCTCTCTCCTCCTCGTCATGTCGTGCGCCGCCAGCCATACACGCCGGCGATGCCTGTCTCCACGCTCTCCCACGCTGCACCTACCGGTGTCTCCGGCGCCGCAGGGCTGTCTGTCAGGCGCACGCTGCCCACCGGAAACAGCATCGCCTCCACTGTCTGTCCGTTCACCGTCAGCGCACCGGATACCGCCACATCCCCGTAAAACACCGCCGGCCACACGCACTCCAACGCCTCCTGCTCCGCATATTTGCCGAAGGCCGCGCCCATTCCGCCGGCGCGCAGATGCAGCGTCACCCGGCTGGTGGCCGCCGTATACCGCACCACCCGCACGTTGCCCACCGTGTCCTCCGCGCTCAGCTCCACCTCATAGGAGGTCCCGCCGTCCAGCCCGCCGCCCAGCAGCTGCTCTGCCCCCGGCAGCAATGTCACATAGCCGCTCCACGCGCCGCCCACGGGCCGGAAGCGCGCCCGCAGGACCACCGTATTGTGCCCCTGCACATCGGCGCACTGTGCCGCGCACTTCACCTTCAGATACGCCCCGTCGTCCTTCTCTGTGCCGTCCGCGGCGCACCGCGCCGCCATGGACGCCGTGATGGCCGGCGGATAGTACGCCGCCACCGTCACCGCCTCGCCTGTCGCCGTCGCCGACCGTCCCCGGCTGTCCGTCACCGTGACCGTGGGCCGCAGCGTCCCGCTGATACCGATGACCGCCGTCGTCCCAGCAGTGCCGGTCAGCTCCTGCCCCGCAAAGCGGAACTGCACCGACCGCACGGACGCGCCGCCCTGTGCCGCCGCCGTCGCCGCATACCGTATCCGGCTGATGCCCTGCACACACAGCCCCCAGCTCTCCGCTGCCGTACCGTCGTTTACCACCTCCGTGGTCAGCGCCGCCGTGGGCCGCATGGTCTCCGGCACATAGGCCGTGAACGCCGCGCTCAGACTCCCCACCGGCGTACCGCCGCTGTACACCTTCACCGTCACCGTCCCGGTGCCGTGCGTTGTCTCCGGCAACTCCCCGGCCAGCGACTCCGGCACCGTCCACTGGTACACCACGCGCCCCGCGCTGCTGCTCACCGTCCGCAGCGCACCGCTGCTCAGCGTTCCGGAGGCCGCCCTCAGCACATAGCTGAACGTAAAGCTGTACCCATACCCGGGCCGCGTCAGCGTCAGCGTCCCCGTCTGTCCGATCACCGCGTCTCCCGCCGTCAGCGAGAAATCTCCAATGTCCTCCACGCGCTCCACCGGCAGCGCATAGCCGTAGCTGTCGTCTCTGGCAGACCCGGAGCCGCTGTACAGCCGTATCCCCAGCGGCGCGGTGCCCACCGCTCCTGCCGCTGTTACCCAGCCGCTGTCGTACTCGATCGCGCCGCTCCACCGGCTGGGCGATGCCGCCTTCAGCGTATGCCCGCTGCACACACTTCCGCCGTCCACCGTCACCGACAGATAGATAGGGTACCCAAAATACGATGCCCCTGTCAGCGGCGCCACGGTCACATAGATCCTGTACTGCATCGCGCTGCCGCTGCGCCGGCTGTCATAGCCGAAGCTGACGCCGATCTTCGGCACGCCGCCCCACTGGATGCTGTCCAACGCCGTATAGCTCACACACTCACCCTCCGATCCACCGGAAGGCCAGTCCGCCCTCCGCCGCCTCTAAGCTCCACTGCCCTACATCGATACCGCCCAGCACCGTAATGTTCGTGATGTACAGCCGGTTGTTGGACACATAGGCCACCTCCGTGGCGTCCTGCCAGAAGGACAGCCGCGTGGCGGTGAACACCGCGCGAAAGTTGTTCTGCTCCACCACCTTCTCGCCGTCCACCTCTCTGCACGTCAGGTCCTGTCCCACAGCCACGCCATACACCGGCGCGGCCCCGTCGTAGTACACGATACCCGTGCGGATATACCCCTCCGTGTCCAGCTTATAGTGCGCGAAGGCCGCGTCCACCTTCTCCACGTTGGCCTGCAGGTCGGAGAAAAAGCTGTAATACTGCGTCACCGCCTCCGGTGCCGCCTCCAGCTGGGCGCTGAGCTTCGCCACATAGCTGCCGAAGTCCGAGCTCGCCACATATTCCTCCTCCAGCTTCGCCGTCAATGCCGCCGTGGTCTTCTGTACCTGGTCCGCCGTCTTCAGGATCATGCTCCGCAGCGTCTCATACTGCCCGTCCGCCGTCTCCGATGCCGCCGTGCCCAAGCGCCCGTTGGCCTGCCGCCGGGCGGAGGCCTCTCCGGCCCCGCCGCCCAGCGCCTCCAGCTGTCCCAGCGCCAGGTTGAGCTGCTGGGCCATCTGCACCAGATACGCATACTGCTGCGTCACCTGCTCCTGCACCGATCCCGCCGGTGCCATCGGCAGGGCAAGCACGCTCATGGCCCGTCACTTCCCTTCTCATACACCGCTGCCGCGCTGTACACCCGGCACGGTCCGTCCCCGGCCAGCTTCAGCCGCAGATGCCCGCACCGCCGGGGCCGCACCTGCAGCACCGCGCCGCGGGTCTGCCCCGCCTCGCCGGAGACACCGCCCACCTGTTCCCAGACGTTGTCCCCGTCATAGCAGACGTACGCCTTCACCGTGCTCCCGGCCGCCGTCTTCAGCCGCAGCTCCAGCCGCGAGAGATACTTGTGCTCCGGCGTGTACAGTCCCAGGTCGCCGCTTTCGGCGCTCCAGGAGAACCCCGTCTCCGCCGTTCCCAATGTACCGCTTGTATCCAGCAGCCGTCCGTCGCTGCACAGTACTGTCATCTCCCCGTTCCACCGGGCGAAGGCCACCGCCGCCGTATTGTCCTGTCGGTGCCACAGCCGCTTCTGCGTGTCGTACACCAGCAGCTCCGTCTCTCCCACCGCGTCCACGGCGGACAGCCAGTACCGGCCGCTTTCCCCGCCGGCCACGCCGCCGGTATACCGCTTGTCGCCCAGCGCCCGGGATACGCACACCGGCATACTTCCGTCAAAGGCGTACACCCCGTCGTTCCCCAGATAGTACACCACACCGTCCGCCACGGCCACGGTCCTCTCCGCACCCTTCCGCACGCCGCTGCACGGCACCGTCACGATCTGGTGCCCGCCGCCCGCCGCCGGATAGATACGCTCCATGCAGCTCTCCTTGAAGAACACCACGCCGCCCATGCAGGCCGCCGCCCCGGTAAAGGGTCCGTCCGAGCCTCTGGCGGCGGCGTAGCTGTCGGTGCTCAGCCCCGCAAAGCTGTTCCAGTTGCGGAAATCTCCCAGCGCGCAGGCGTATATCTCGTTCACCGCCTGTCCATCCACGATGCCGTATTTGCACCCCCACAGCCGGTTGCCCTGCTCCACCACAAAGTCCATCTCCGGCATCAGCCGCATCACCGTCACCGCAGCCGTCTGGCTGTCCAGCGTCCGGCACAGCGCCGGCACCAGCACCCAGTCGTCCTCCGCCGCCTGCAATACGTGCAGGCCGTTCAGCTCCGCCGCGCCGCAGCCTGCCACCGTCACGCCGTCCCCGGCGCGGAAGCCCAGTCCCACGCCCACAGCGGCGATCTTTGTGTACACCTCCGTCAGCGCCGTCCATGTGCTGCCGTCATACCGCCGCATCACGCTCTCCGATCGCTCCGTGTCCAGCCACAGATCCCCCGTCCGGGGCTCCTGGGGCGCCTCCGTGCCCGCCGCGTAGCTGCCCAGACTCTCCCCCGTCCCGTCGCACAGGGTGAACGTCACCTCCCCCGTGGTGGTCCGCACATTCTCCATGCTCCCGAAATCCGTCAGGTCCTGGGTATTGATGTACTTCTTGTCCGGAAAGATCAGCAGATACGCCCCCATGCTCACCAGCTGCTTCCGGCTGTCCGTCAGCACCAACCCCGTTTTTGCGCCGTTCACATACAGCGCCGTGCCGTCCACCCAGAACAGTCCGTCCTTCTCCGTCATGCCGTTGGGCTTCGCCAGCTGCGTCACTGTCCGCCGCAGGGGCCGCGTCTCCAGCGCCGGATACCCGCTGCTCCACAGGTTCTCCATATGCTCCAGGCTCCCCGCGCCGCTGCCCGGACGGCGGTCCAGTCCCCCGAACTGCTCTACGCCTGCCCGCTGCTGCGCCGCCGCCTTCAGCTTCGGAAAATACATCTCCGCCGCCCCCTTTCAGCACAGCCGCAGCGCCGACGCGCCGCCCTCCGGCGCCGCCGTCCTGGCCCGGTAGTCCCGATAGGTCAGAAACGCGTTGTTCCACAGGCCCGCCGCGCTGTTGTACCGCGCCGTCTCCCCGTTGGCATAGTGCACCTGCGCCTCCACATAGTGCCGGTACAGCTCGTCAAAGGGCGGCGCCGCCGTCAGCTCCGTCTCCTCGGTCAGTACCGGCAGTTCCCCCGTCTCCCGGCACAGCTCCCGCCGCACAAAGCCCTCCGCCTGGGCCAGCCACCGCAGCTTCTCCGCGCGCGCATACCCATTGGGCAGCAGCGCGTCCACCCGGTCCAGCACCTGTTTTGCCGTCGTCCTTGCCATGGCCGTCACCTCAGGACGCTCTCTCGTCCACATAGCGCCGGGCCGCCTCCGCCATCATGGCGGCGTTTTCCAGCACCTCCGCCACGCACACCGGTACGCGCCCCTCCACGCCGCGCATGATCTTCCAGCTGCGTCCGTTGACGGACACGATGACAAAATTCTCCTCCTGCTTTCTGCCTCTGGGCAGCAGCACCGTTGTCATTTTCTCCTTCATCTCGCCCTTCTCCTTTCCCCATGTAAGACCTCGCCCCGCCGTCCGCCCGCGTTCCGCAGGGGGCGGTGGCCTCGACGTCCCGTCAGCGCGGCGTGGCCGCGCTGACGGCGGCATTTCCCGCAGGGGCGGACGACCCGTCCGCCCCTGCTTCACGCTCCGTCAGTTCGCCTTGTCCTCGTCCGAATAGCTGCTGCCGCACTCCACGCGCACCATGTACTCGTCGTACAGGATAGCCGCGGCGTGTACGCCCTTCCAGCCCACGCTGGAGCGCTGGTCCAGCGGGTCGGCGGTGCCGGAGCTGCCGCGGGGCTTCACGATGACCTCCGTGCCCTCGCTCAGGTCCACCACGCCATAGGCGCCCTTGCCCAGGAACAGGCAGCCGTACACGGCGCAGCCCTGCTTGCCGCCTTCGCCGGGGTAGATGACCTCCTTGTCGCCCACAGTGACGGTCTTGTCCAGCACCAGCTTCGCGTCGGTGTTGCTCACCACCTGGCAGCGGGTGCCTCCCAGCACCACATAGCGGCCCGCCAGCGCGCCGGCAGCCACAGTACCGCCGTTGAAGGTCACGTCGGTGCTGGCCATAACGTTGCCGTTCACCTTCAGCGTGCGGCTGTCGGCGGCCAGGTCCTCGCCGCGATAGATCTTCGCCTCCGTGGTTTCCACGAAGCGCACGCCGTGCAGCTCGCCGATCTCGCCGGAGAACAGCTCCGTGGCCCCGGCATACTGGTGGGCGGCGATCCACGCCTCGTCCTGGCGCAGGTCAAAGGCCACGCTGGGGTGGATGATGCACACATACTTGCCGTCAAAGGTAGGCGCGTTCATCTTCTTCAGCTGGGTCGCCGCCTTGGCCACCAGCTCGCTGGTCATGCGGCAGTCCTTGTCCAGCGTCATGCGGCTGGTCACGTCGGTCTTGGTGCCGTCGCTGCCGATCTTGGGCGCGTAGATCACCTGCTTGCCCTGCTGGATCTCGTTTCGGGTCACCGTGTCCAGCGTCAGGCCCATATTGCTGCCGTGACGGTCAGTGATCTCCAGCACCACGTCGTCGATGGCCGTCAGATCCAGCATATCCGACACGGTGGTGTAGTCGCCGTACTGCGCCAGCTCCTTGGTGATGTAGCTGACGGAGATACCGCTGCCATCGGGCGTCACGCCCTCGGTCAGAGGCTTCAGCGCCTTGTCAAAGGCGCCGAACTTACGCCACTCCACGGTCTTGCCGCCGCCGGCAGGCAGGCCCTTCGTGGCCGCGAACTGGTTGTGCACCAGCTGCGGCTTGGCGTTCTCCAGCAGCTCCATGCCGTAGTAGGTCTTCATCTCCGCGCTCAGGCCCGCCGTGGTCTGGGTGTTCTCCGCAAACATCTGCAAATTCATCTCCATGTTTTCTCTCCCTTTCTAAAATCTGATCTTCTCTCCATCCTGTACTCTCTTCCGTATCGCCGCCAGCTCCGCCCCGCTGAGACCCTTGGGATCCCAGCGGCTGACGCTTCTGCGCCGTCCGCCGTTCTCCGCCACGCGGCTTCCGCCGCTGGCGATGGCCTGGGCCATCTGCTGCCGCGCCCGGATCACCGCGAATTCCATCGCGGCCTGCAGCTGCGCCTCCTGCTCCCGCTGCCGCGCCGTCTCCGCCGCGGCCGCCATCTCCCGCAGCCTCTCGTTCTCCTGCCGCAGTCCCCGCAGCCGTCCGTCCAGTATTCGCCGCACTCGTGCGTCGAATTCCCCCTTGTACCGGCCGCGTATCAGCGTCTCGAAGTCCTCTTCCCCGCCAGGTACCCCCTGTTCCCCGTCAGGTACCTGCTGCTCCCCGGCGTCGGGAGCCATTCCGCCCGTCTCCTCCGCAGTCTCCTGCGCCGTCTTTTCCAGCTCGTCCATCCGAACTCTCCTCCCCGTGGTAGGTCACGACCCAACTTCCACCCTGCCGGGGTATTGCCGCGCCAGCAGCGCCAGCCCGCACCGCACCAGCGCGAACTCCCGGGCACAGTCCCCTGTCCCCGCGATCTCCGCGTATCCCGGCGCGCTTTGGAACCGTTCCAGCCGTCCTGTCTCCCGCAATCTCCCCGCCAGCGCGTACACCAGCGCGGACGCCGCCGCGCATACGATGTCCTTCCCATACTCGCCATACCCGGCGTGGCCCCGCACCGTAAGGTGCGCGCCGCCGCAGCTGGCCCGTATCATCTGGGCCGTACCGCCTGCCGCGTGGCCTGCCGCTGCCGCGTCACCGCGTCACTGCTTCGGCGCACCGCCGCCTTTCCGCCGCTGCTCTCCCGTTTTTCCAGTTCCCGTTCCAGCGCCTCCGCCAGATGGGTCCCCTGGCTCTTGTCCAGCAGCGTCACCGCCCGCCGCAGCGCCTCCGTCAGCCACGCCTTCTGGTCCGTCTCCTTCTGTCCCTGCCGGATGACCTCCGCCAGCGTGTCCTTGCTGCGGAACTGCATCAGCTCCAGGCACCGCAGCGCCTGCTCTGCCATATCGCTGCGGAAGAACCCCATCTGGAACAGCTGTAGCGCCAGCTGGTTGTACTCCATGGTCTGGTACGGCGTCTCGTCCTGTGCCATCACCTCCAGATCAAACTCCGGCACGCGATAGCCCCCGGTCAGCAGCGCCCTGGGCCGCAGGCCCCCGTTGCCGTAGGCGACGAACGCCCCGCCGTCCCGGCCCAGCAGCCGGAACTGCCGCGGCACGTCGTAAAACTGCCGGATCAGCTCGATGCACAGCGTCACCACCTGCGAAAACGCCTCATACCCGTCGTCGATCATGTTCCGCGACAGCTTGCCGCCCGCCTCCTGCAAAGCCGCAATAGCCGTGGCCGCCGTCACGCCGCCGGCGGTGCCGCCGCTCATCACGTCCCGGTTGCCCGCCGTCTCCTTCATCTCCGCGATCTTGTTCTGCAAGACCGCCACATATACGCTGTCCAGCGCCGGCACCCGGATCGGTGCGATGGAGTCCGCGCCCAGGTTTCCGTTGGTGTGCACGAAGGGCCTCGTCCAGTCGGCATACTCGTTCTCGTTCACCGCGCCGTCCGCCCGGATGAAAAACCGCGGCGTCGCCGCCGCCAGCGTGTTTTTCAGAATAGCCTGGTTCATCAGGTCGATCTGCTTCTGCGCCGACTTGCACAGATCCACATACCCATACCCGCAGGGCGTCCCCTCCTCGGGAAACAGCGTATCGAACACGAACGGGTACTTCCCGTGGTCGTACCAGCCCCGCGCCGCCATCTCCGGGTCGTTCTCCGTGGCATACAGCACATTCTCCCCCACGAACTTGCAGTACTGCAGCACCTGCCGTCCCTCACGCTCCGTGTGGTAGTACCAGTCCACCACCAGCGACTGCTCCGACGTGTCCACCTTGTCGTCGAACAGATACCGGCTCACCTGCGCGCCGCCGCGCCCCAGCTTCCCCTCCAGCTCCGGCCATCTCCGCACCAGATGGTTGTTGGGCACCAGCTCCGTGCAGAAAAAGTGCTCCGACTCCTGTATGTCCGTGACCCCCGGCTCCCAAAACAGGTTCAGCACGTCCATGCTGCGGATGCTCACGTCGCCCAGCCCGTGCAGCTTTTCGTTGTCCCAGAACACGCCGTACACGGCGCACCCGGACTTCAGCTTGTCCCACCACGCCTTGGAATACGTCCGCCTGAACCGGTCGTTTTTCAGCAGCACCGGCAGGATACGGCTCAGCGTCTCTGCCTCCTGCCGGTCTCCCGGCTCCCGGGGCAGCACCGTCGGCTCCGGATAGCAGTCCATGGCGTCCGCGTGCTTGCTGAGGATACAGTTCACCAGCCAGCCGCTGGCCGGCCGCACGTCCTCCGGATTGCCGCCCTCGCCCGCCTTCTCCATCTGCTCCCAGTGCCGCAGCTTCCAGAACTGCTCGTTGTCGATGATGCGCCTGTCCAGATTTTGCTTGCCCGCGCGATAGCGCCGCAGCACCTCCGCCGCGGCCCGTACCGCCTCCGCCCCGATCTTCACCGGAGCACCGGCGTCCCGCGCGGTCCTTGTCTCCTGCTCCATCCGAGCACCTCCCTTTCATGTTCTGTCCCTGCCCCCGCCCAGCCCGAAAGTTGCCCGCAAACGTGCAACACCCCAAATTTTTTTCCCCAGCCTTCCCACCAAAAAAAGCGCAAAAAAAGAAAGCCCTTACGGGCTTTCTTTTTTATTTGCTCTTAGTGACGCTTTTTAGCGGTCCACGCCATACCGGTCACGGACAGCACCGCCGTCACGGCGTAGATACCCACGCCCGCGTCAAAGGTCTTGGGGCTGGTGCCCTTGTTGTCGTCCTTCTTGGTGTCGGTGGTGGTAGTGGAGTTGTAGTAGTAGCGGGGGATGTTGCCCACGGAGCCGTCAGCGTTCTGCTGCTTGCCGCTCTCCAGGTACTGGCTCACATCGGCGTCAAAGGTACCGCCGGAAATAGAAGCAGTACCCGTATTGTTCGCGTCATAGGCATCCACGATCATCTTCTGCGTGTTGGTCGCGCGCTTAAATGTACCGCCTGTAATAGTCAGTTCACCCGCAGAAGTTGCAGCGCCTGCGTCGCCACCCCAATTAGACGTAAACAGCACCGCCTCAGCAGATTCCAGTGTCTCAAAGGTGCCATTGTTAATAGTAGTCTTGTGCCAGTTCATGATAACATACTGCACAGTGTTGGAAAAGTTACCGCCGTTTATGACCAGCACGCCGGCTTCGTCATTCTTGACCGTGTTGATACCGCCGCTGAACGTACCTCCGTTGATGGTCAGGGTAGAAGCATCAGGGCCTTCACCAACGTTGCGAATCATGCTGGAGTAACCGCCATTATTATACACGGTAACACCCGCATTGATTTCCATCTTTCCATAGTTGGCAATAGTATACCAGCTATTGCCACCATTCCCGTAGGGCGAGTATGTTCCTTTTTCCTGAGAACGCTCAAACGTACCGCCATTTAACACCGTAACACCATAGTTTACGATAGCACCCTTTGCGTGTGTCACATTATCCACCGTGCCGCTCTTCGCTGCACTGGTATCAACGATCGTCAGCGTACCATTATTGGTAATGGTATGCTGACCATCTTCATTGGTCAGCGTCTTACCATTCAGGTCCAGCGTGACCGTCTTGCCGCTCTCGATAGTGATGCTGGCAGTAACATCCTGTAGCAGCTGAACGGTCTTACCGTCCGCAGCATTCACCGCCTCCTGCAGCGTCGCATACTCAGTCTCTCCGACTTTTGCGACCTTCTCAGCCGCCGTCTCCGTCGCCCACGCCATCGTCGCGACGCCGATCGCCAACACCAGCGCCAAAATGGTTGCCAATATCTTTTTCATTTTTCTTACCCCGGGTTTTTTAGATTTCCGCAGGGTGCTTCGTTTTAACAAGCTTAAAACGCCAAAGCAGAGGTACCTCTGCGGATAGTCAGATTATAGCACAGCTGCACCGTTTGTCCAG